>Ga0325414_1001046_pt1 | contig 25573 bp, 19 predicted proteins | sample PopdelMetagenome_8_FD_206183 | JGI IMG/M metagenome (GOLD analysis project Ga0325414, IMG submission 206183) | Populus deltoides microbial communities from Bellville, Georgia, United States - Leaf-PdKOR-R3 | ecosystem: Host-associated > Plants > Phyllosphere > Phylloplane/Leaf | place: USA... | reverse complement strand
TATATATATATATTTGATGAATTATGGCGAGAGAGAGGGAGGCAACAAGCCAAAGATGTAGATTTTCTATCACAATACATCATATAGTAGTAAACTTTCCGTGTCCATGTTGCAGCATAACTGGCTGAGATTAACCATCCGCGACACCTAACACCTATTATCAAATAAGAAAGAGAAAAAAAAGCGGGGGAGAATGGTTGTCCCTAGTGACTGAAGACATTGTCGACAAATTGTCAGTATGCAGCATAACTGGCTGAGATTAACCATCCGCGACACCTAACACCTATTATCAAATAAGAAAGAGAAAAAAATGCGGGGGAGAATGGTTGTCCCCAGTGACTGAAGACATTGTCGACAAATTGTCAGTAGTTAAAATGAATGGTCACAAAGAATCTTGGCTTGGTTGGCTTCACCTTGATGCCTCGAAACATTTGGCTTCTTCACTCTGTTTTCTCTGGTCCATAGAGCTTGGGATCTGTTTGATAATATAAAACATCCCCAGCGTCACTAACATAGTGATCTTGTTTCATGCTTCTTATAAGTATTCCCAGCAAGTAAAACGGAAGAGGTCCAGATTTCTTTGGTTCTCGGTAGTACTTCCCGAGTACAGGCTTAGCTGCTTCTGTCTGTAAGATCAAAATGAACAATCATTACAATAGATCCAGAAGAAAGTGGACCACTTAAAATCAGAGTGCAAAGTATAATTTCACTTACTGCTTCGATTAAGTGGTAGTGGGGGATTTGAGGGAAGAGATGATGAATCACATGGGTCCCGATATCATGGTGGATGTTGTTAATCCATCCATAGTCACGGTCAAGGGTTGTAAGGCCTCCTCTCAGATAGCTCCATTCCTATTGGCAGCCAGAAAGTATAGACTATAGATATTAGTTCAGGAAATTTAACACCATTAACTTTCATATCTAGTGGGGAAAATAGACAATTTGGTAGGAGAAGAAAAATGACTGGTGAATATTGACAAGAAATGTAAGACCAAGGCTAAGGAGATTCATCTTCCAACCTTTCCACGATACCAAGGAAGTTTCTCATCATGTCCATGGTGATGCAAGTAAGTGACCAAGTCCAACCACATGACAAAAATCTGCATTTATAAGCAAATTCGGTCGTATGAATATAGGCACTAAAGAATAATTGAGTTGTAGAAATTATAAAAAATGGTAAAGAGATAGGTAAACCAAGAACTAAACCTACCCAATAGGGAATGCCATAGAGTTTAAGCATTTGGACAGGACCCATTACAAAGGATAAACAAGCAACCAATGCTGCCATTGCAGTCCAGCAGGCAGTTGAGGTAATAACATCTTTCCTCTCATTTGGGGCAAACAAATCACTGTCTGGATGGAAATGAGAGCCCTTCTTTCCTGGACTTCTACTCCACTGTAAGGTCATTGAAACCCGTATTATGTAACAGTTATCAGTCTATCAAAAACTCTCCTAAGGTTAATCTTTAGATTTGGTTAACTAAGATGCTAAAGGCTTACCAGATAAACGGGGTAAGCAAGCATAGGGAAAGGCAAAGTGAATCTCAATGTTCTTGTGACATTATCCAAACTCTTGTATATTTTCTCAGGCAACTGCAATAACAAAGAGTACACATCAATGAGTTCCAAGTTTGAAAGCAGAGAAACCAGATTGCTTGAAACAAAGAGGTCACTGTTCACAAAAACTCACTGGTTGCCACGATTCATCATTCTCAACATGTCCATGGTTTTGATGATGGGTTCTGTGGCTAATTCTCCTGTAGTGATCATCAAAGTCGCAAGCATATCAGACGGTATGAAATAGATAAATTCCATTAAAAACTAAACAGGACACTGAAATACTTGGAATTTAGCAGGATTGCAGGAACTAACCATCCATGATAAGGAACAAGGATTGAAGAATGAAGGAGATGACCCACTACACTATTCAGCTTTGGATTATTTGAGAAGCTCCCATGACCACTGCATATTTATAATGAAACACCATCCACATTAGAAACATAAAGCAAATGCAGAACTAAAACACAAGCAAAGCTGCAGATCTTTAATGTTCAGGAAAGAATTGGCCATAAAGTTCTATACTGAAAGCAAATTAAAACGGAAAATAAAAATTCAAATTCAAGAAACAGAAAAAACATGAATTTACCAATCGTGGCCAAGAACAAAGAGAGCCCAGAACATGGTCCCCTGAGCAAACCAGTAAAGAGGCCAAACAACCCAATTGTTGAAGTAAGCAGCAACAACAGCCAATCCACAAACCACAGCAACATCTCTCACGACATAGCTCATAGATCTCCATGGATTTTTAACCCAACAATGCTTTGGTATAGCAGCTCTTATATCAGCTAATTTGAAAGGTGGTGGAGCACTAGGGTCGAAAAATTCACCTTCATGTTCATTAACACCCTTAACGCTCTCTCTTTCTTTATCTTCCTCCTCAATTACTGGAACACTAACCGGAATAGCAACATTCAATGCCCAGTTTCTCTGTCTAGACCAACTAGAGACCTTGAAAGAAGAACCAAGATTGTAACTTTTGGAGACTGGCGGTTGTCTAATCTTTAAAAGATTGGTAGTTTTTGATGTTAAGCCAGTTCGGCTTTGATGGTAAACTCTAGGAAGGGGTCTTAGGCCACATTCTGATAAAACCCAGCTAGCCATTGAAGACCCAGAAGCAGAGAAGGCAAGTATATCCAATTCTTGCTATCTCAGTTCATACAAGAACATAAAATGAATGGAAGCCTGGTGAAAAGAAGAGGTACAAAATTTGCAAAGTTGATGAAGAGATAACAAAAGGGCTTCTCTCCCACACTGCCAGCTATACAAATCTCAACTCGTGCTGCTTGTAGCTTGTCCTCTCGTTTAAATGCGTCCATGTATATATATACACACGCACCTGTGCGGGGGTTTACTGTTTAAGGTATTACTTTATATTAAATAATAGTTATTTTTAAAGTATTTTTTCTCATAAATATATAAAAATAAAATTTTTTATTTTTTAAATTTTATTTTAAACATTATCATAGGTATACAATAATCTAAAAATATAAAAAATAAATAATTTTAAGCCAAAAAAATATAAAAATTTCATGAAATACAGTTTCTACCGTAAAAAAACAAAAAGTTAAAAAACTAGGTTAAATGGATTTTTATTAAACGATGGACAGTCTTTTTTAAAAATTATTGCATAAATATAACTTCTGTCATAAAAATTATTTACAAATCTCATTTTTATATGAAAAATGAAAATACGATAATTCCTCCAATCATAGATCCTGTAGTGTAATTGTTGCTGCCACTCAGGGGCTTTTGAAACAGTGGGGTGGCGTGTGAGAACAAAACTTCAATATTGACCCGCTGTGGTTTTCTTTTATTTTTGTGGACAATGGAGACTGACATGTGCGAAAGGAGAGAGTAGATTGACGTGGTCAAATCTGGAATGTTGATAGTATATAGTTACCTTTGTCAAGGTCGTCATCTTATAGAGTCAATTCATTTATTCTCATTTTCACCAGCTTTTCAACATAAATGAACTCTCTTTGATGTTTCGTTTTCTCATGTGCTTCACGCAACGGCTATTTTCTGGCACATGGACGGCAACAACCAACCGGCCACTATTCGATTAGAAGGTTTTTCTTGATGACTTTTGTGTGTTCATTAGATTTTTCAGTTTGTTCCAGTTTTTCCGACCAATTTAGGTCAAATAAATTGTTCGTGCGTCTTAGGTATTAGGTAATGAAAGCTGGTAAGAGCAAAGAGAGGATTTCAAAATTTCAATCAACTCAAGCAAGGAATTATTCATATTCAAATCTTTTATTGTTTTACCAATTCCTCATCCACGTCATGAGTGCGAACATTAAATCTTTTATTGCAATAGAAATTATTTTCAGTAATTTCATCACTGCGCATACAATAGTTTCTTGGTTTTACACTTCCAAAGGATTGATTTAGGTTGACATAAGGGGGGGAAATCATTTAAACTTCCTATAGAGACGGTATGCCATAGAGTTAATTCAAGTCATAAGGATGTCCTAAATCTTGATTTTAAGAAAAATAAAGCACGCATGATGCGTAGATATGGAAGGCATAAGATATTACACTAGATGTATGATCAGCCAATGTATTGTATTTTTTTTTTCTTTTTTTTTTCCATCAAAGAAAAAAAATCGCTTAGATATGGATTCATTTTAACAAGGGTACCGACCACCCTTCAAAATAATATACTACTACATCTTTCCGACCAATGAGTTTGCCCCCACAATTCAATTTTCAGCAAGCCATACAAAGGTGCTCTAGAGTGCACCAGCAACACTCAGGAAATTAATCGAATAAAATACGGGAACACCGATCATTCTCAACTTTTTTTTTTTTTTTTTTAAAGAAGCTTATTGATACTCGGAGAAAACGTGGACACATAATGGTCAAAGAGGGCCCAGACCGTGCCCAAATGTCAACGGTTAATAATATAATAATATACTATTTTATAAACTGCTCATTCATGCAGATGAAAATACCATCCGGTGTGAAAAAGGAAAAAAGAAATAACAAGATGCAGATGAGTTGCTTTGACTACTCAGAATATACACGAACGGATATACACGACAAAGTACCAGTCATCAAGATATGCAAAGAAGAAAACTGGTGTGCTGATGGTACCATCCGAAAACTTTAATGGATCGTTAAGGATATGAAGCAATGGTGGGCTTTCTGGGAAGCCAGACGAATATGTATCAAACCACCACTTGGTGGCAACAGATGATCAAATGTTCCACCATTTGCGTTTCTCCATTTGCTTGGCAAGTTCATTAGCCATTGATCCAAAGTTTTCAGCCCCACTCTGCAACTCGGCTGTACGCTCACTGAGCCTCTGTTATGAATAATATATGCGTGAAGGAAAAAAAAAGACTAGGTCAAAGCAAATCACTACAAGAATTTATCCAAGGTGTATATTTACAATTAGAATGTGTGTTGATGGTGGTGATTTAATAAGTCTCCTTGGGCTTCTATCCGCAAGGTTCATGCCTGCTTTTAGGTTTCAAAATGCATGTTTCTAATCGTTTTGTTAAAGCCATTTCTGATGTAATTCTTTAAATGTCGTCAAAGCAAGAAATTAAACTTCGACATTAAGACCAAATATACCTTGAGTACAGTTATTTAATCAGAAATTTAACTGTATTATCCACTCCTCAGAGTTACACAATTTGATGTGGGGAAAAAAGTTCCGTGTATTTAAGTTGGCTATGGTACCTCAAATCAATTTATTAACAATACTCTTAACATTAAATGAGAGAATATCCAAAAATAAGCAAATGCTAGCCTCAATCATATGAATTTTTCAAGCATTTAGTTCAAATATGAAGATACCATTAGATTGGGCTACGCTCGCAGCCATTATCAGATGGTTCCCAAAAGGTGGGGCACTAATTAACTGTATTGCAGGTATCATTTTATTAGGTTAGGTGCAACATGGGCTAGAACAATTCATGGATGGTTCTTTAAGGGGAGGTCAAATTGTCAGGTCAAGTGGGGCCTAAATTGTTTATCCAAGTTTGGAGTTTGGTATATAATGACTTGCTTTCCAGATAACTGTATATCGAGGGCATAATTTCAAAATCTGGAGCCTTCAAGGCAACAAAAAATTCTTCCAGAAGACAGTTCATCCAACGAGTTCATAAAAGGGAACCAAAATTAAATCCATCACTACCTCAAGCTTCTCCTGGCGTTGTATGAGCTTATCCTTTGCACGTGCAGCTACAGCAGAGACATCCTGGAAACAACAAACCACCATGTCAGAAAATATATAATCCACAAAACACCAGCATTTTAACCTTTCATGTTGAATTACCTCCTTCCTATATTTAGCCTTAATTTCATCAGCTGTTTTGAGCTTTGGCTGTGAATCAGTACTTGCACCTTCAAATAATCTTTCCCTTTCTGTTCCCCTATCTGCAGAGCAACAAAAAAGAGTGGTTAGCATGAATTAGCAAGTCTACCATAGTAGAAGATTTGGGGTACCTTTAGTATCATTCTTGCTCATCATTTCAGATGAAGATGAGACAAATAGAGGTTCATCAATATCAATGTCATCTGCAGCAAACAGAAGCACAGTCAAGAAAAGGACCAGACAAGGAAATAGAGGAAGATTCTTGGAGCAGAGGGATGCAGAACCTATACGAAGCTCCACAACTTTTTGGTCATCCACAAGGTCGATGGAAGGCTTTAAGAAAGGAGGGCTGGAAAATATGCCCTCTAAACGTGCAAAATTATTCTTACAAACTTCAAAAAGATCTACATCGTGCTCCGCCATGCTCCCTTGGAACCCCTTAATCAAACCACCTAAAATTCCAGAGGAAGCACCCTGTGACCACAGAAACTATTTACACAATATCATAAAGTTTTGGGCGAAAAACAGAAAGCCTGAAATTGAACTTCAACCTGTGTTATCTTCTGATTGGGAGATAAACTGATAGTGGCATCAGCAGCAGCTGTAAGTAGTTTATCATGAAGGCTAGGCAACGACTCTGGAATCCTAGAATTACCAATTTTTTGTAAAATTGTAAACTGTCTTTCCCATCAAAGTTCCAGGTCATAGGTAAAAAGATAAACAACACACCCACAAATAAGAGTGTGGAGAAGAGAGAGAGACCTGAAGTCATTTTCACAGGCCAAAAGAGATATAGCAGCGAATTCACACCCATTTACCTATAAAAAAAAAATTATCAATCCAGGTTAGATATCTACATGCCAAAACTTTAGTTGGTTTATGGGGCTTAAATATATATCAACATTTAACAGAAAGCGAGCTAAAGTTTATGTTCCATAGCTAACCATGCATCATTAATAAGTTCTAAATAAGTGAATTTTAAAGCAGTACAATAATCATGGCAAGGAGGTCAAAAGTAAGAATAGATGCAAGTCATATAGAATCAATAAGTAAAAACAGCAAACGAGTTTCTTGTACTGCCCCAAAATCTGGAAACATGAAATAGAGCAGCAGTATGTAACACTTCCATCAACTTAAATATTTTCATATCATTCCCATCGTCTTAGTTATCAGGAGCTGTTCCGATCAGTTTGAATGTTATGCATCATTTATCACTTGATTGCTCAAGCCCACATTTCCTTACTCCTTATACCAGGAGCCTGCAACCTATACAAGCACTAGCAATGATCTAGTCAATCCCAATGCTCCGTTGACTAAATCTCAACTTATCCCAAGTCCTTACACTATTCTGTCTTTATTATAGGCTGGAAGAATCTGTAATTTGTGGGGTTCATGATATTTCATTTTAAAAAACAAGATATCTTGCTTCATTTCAACTGTCACTCATCTCTTGTTGGGCCAGTATGAAACACACGATCATGTCTAAGTTGGATGAAGACCTATTAAGTAAAATGGCCAATATATTAATATAATCAGAACATGAATTATGTCCAAGGCTAATCATTTAGTGCCTGCTTCTTAACCTGTCTTCCCTGCCTATTCAATCTGGTTGTAGCTTTTTTCACCAGTCATTTCAAGATCTATCTCAGTGCACTTAACTCATATACATCTCATTTTAAAACACCTAATATTCTTCTAAATTATGTTTTAAGCAATTTTACAGTGGATTTTCCATGGTGCCAAAATTTATAGATCTCTCTCTCTAGACCAACTGTTGCCAAAATAAAAGGAGGAAAAGGGAGAAGAGGATGCCCTTCATTCCTGCATAATGTATCAGATAGGAAAAAAGTGCAGCATATCAGTAAGTTTCATGTAACTAGTCAATGAAATTTGCCTGTAAGATTTACCAAATCTAAGGTCCCATTTGGTATGACTTTTGCTAATTAATTTAGGTTATTTTCTCACTTTTGACTCAGAAGAAAAATCATAAATATGTTTGGTTAGAAATAATTTTTACCTTAATTAAAAAAAATGTTACATAATTGATTCCAAAATTTTCTTTAGTTGAAAAATAAGAATTTTAAACTTCTAACTTACTGATTCCATCTCATACCTCCTCCCTTCAAAAAAATTGGCTTCAAGTCATTTTTCACCCATCATACTTCCAAATCAAATTATTTGTCATGAGTTATTTACGAAAGATAACTTTTGAATTATGACTTTAAGTTAATTGAAAGATTTTCTTTCTTCAATTTTCAGAAGATGGTAAAAAAAAACTAAGCGATTCAGATGATTGTAAATCAGAATCCATGTGCTGGAAATATAACATGATGAAAATAAATTCTGGTTCCAATAAAAAAATAAATAAATAAATCTAACCAGAATAATCTGCGCATTTTCAGATGAACATATTGTCTTCTCCATATTAGTCTTGAAGTTCCACCTTAGGATTGACATTAAAGAGCTTTCACCAACCACTTCAAGATCTGGTAAAGATCTGCAAACATAAATTAGCTTCTATATGAAAACTGATTGCTTGAGATAAATGATTTACTAAGATTCATTGATGATCATTTTCCACTAAGAGTTACAGTTACCTGAGAAAGCAAATGAAAATTTGCAACATCAATTAAACAAGAGAACTATAATGAGTGCTTTACCTTATTTCAATCTCTCCAGTCTGATAGAGTAAAATGACCCCACAGTCTTTATCATCCTTCTTGAACCGTGTACTCCAACAGCATGGTTTCATGAGATTTACCTTTCGAATAGGATTAATGTCCACCTAAAATAAGAGAGTTTTACTAAATGGAAAGTGGAGGTACAGATGGTGAAACCAAAGACTGATGCAAAAAAGGGCACCTCATTCAAAGAGTACAAATCCAATGCATCCTCACAACAAAACAAAAGAAGAAAATTTCCGACTCTCTGCTTAAAATGGGAAGCTTTGGCAGAGGCCTCGTGGTCAACTTTAAGTGGAGCACTTTCACTGCAAGCAACATCTGGGACAGGTTCACTTTTAGCTTCGCTTTTCTGAGATGAATTAGATACATGTTTTCCACTAGACATTTCAGAGATCAAGTCATCACCTTCTGCATGGAGAAAGTTTTCAGAAATCCATACAATTCGAAGGCAGCAATTAAATATATCCTCTGCCCAGTTGTCAAAAATACTTACCTATGATATACAGTGATGGTGAAGTCAGTTCCTTTTCAGATTTTATTGATTGGGAGCAGAGAATACCACCAGTGTTGCCATCTATGACAACAGTATGGGCATCTTTGGTCATAACAAACACTTCCAACCGTACATGATCTTCCATAGTTTTGGATTCAGTGTCCTCTCGATTATTTATTAAGTCACTAGAATCTGAAAACAATCTCACAGCCAGAGAAGTGATAGGTGAATTGGAGCCAGATAGACTGTCAGTAAGAAACAACACTGATGATGTACTAGTGTCGAGCAGTGCTACCTGAAACATCAAATTGAAACATCAACTCTTGAAACTAATTTGGTTGATAATTCAGCATTACCAATTAACAAAGAGAAAAAAAAACTAAGCAAATGATTCCCACCTGGGAACAATGAAATCCCACAGCAAGTCTGGTTCCAAAATTTGCAAATTGCAGAGCATATATAGGAGAACTTAGGAAGGAAAATACAGCTGTACATTGAGGTCCATCTCCTTGGTCCAGAGTGTAGACTGCATAGATATTAAATGTTAAACTATAGACTAAAAAAGAAAAGGAACTTCAATCATAGTAGGCTGATACATAATGAAAGTAAGTAGCTTTGCTATCATTGCCAAAAAACAAAACCAAAAACTAATAGGCTCTCCAATTTCTCCTGCATCAGTTGAACAATTATCACTTTTACTCATTAGACTACCCATTCAAACCAAAACCACCATCTGATAAAAAGAAATAAAAGCTCAAACCACACCATATTTTTTAATGACTGACTGCATAGCACATGTTTGTTGTAAGACCAGTTACCAAGTTAAAAAGTAATGAACAATAAAAAGAATCTTTATAAAATAAAAACTCTCTGTTTTAATCTTTAGAAAGAAAAAAACATAATTATCCATGAATTCTTCAAATAATAAAACTGAACTTAAAATAGAAATATGTAGCAGGGGTGGCTCAATTTCTAATCAACCAAGCTGTGCTGACTGCTGATGGTTCTGATTAGATTAGCAAGAAGAATCAGTCTATCTTCCAATTATGAAACACCCCCCCCCCCCAAAAAAAAAATTTCAATCCTCGCAGAGAAATGGAAGACATTCTTAATAAGCTGTCCTATAAGTATTGTAAACTACATTATGGTGAAAATAGTTGGCCAAAGGTCAATACCTCAAGTCCATTCCTAAGCAACTAGGAGAGTGTAGAATGCCTCTTTCATGTTATTGAAAGATAGCACTGTTTTTCCAATACAAGTTCTGTTACAAAAGATTGTCGCAGACAAAATAGAAACATGTTGGCATGACTATCAAGTGGAAGAGGACAATCAGGGAAATACTACTTGATTACACTTTGAAGAGCTTATTTCAGAATGGAACTCTGAAACTTAAAGGTCAAACTACGAGTTTTAGAGTGACAAAAAGGAACCACAGGCAATCAGCTATACAAAACAAATGCCAGCTACTTGTATCTTTTTAGATCCATCTAGAGTCATAAAACTAGCTTATCAATTATTATCTGATTGTTAGTAGTTCCTCAACCAAATTCTGAAACCCAAACATCTGAGAACTTTCTGCAATTTTTCTAAACTAAATTTGGAAACAAATAATTAGAGATATCTTTATACAGATAAAAAGTATACATAGGGTGTTACCCTCTTTTTCAGTTCCTGTCACAAACTTCAAAGTCATCTCATCAGCACTCCGTACAAGCTTATATAGACAAACCTACATACTCTCCAAGAGAGATAGAATCAGTAAGGCAGTAAATCTCAGTAGTCATAACGAAGCACTAAAAACAAATCAACTCTTACCATACCACGCTCATTGCCAATAGCTAAACTTAAGGTATCTGAGCAAAACTCCAAAGCAGATACTGATGCATTAGCATCAGCATCAGCGACATTGATACCTTTGACCTGCGCATCATTCAAATTTTGGGCTATTGATCATTAATTTTAATTCAACAAGGGACGCCATGTTTATGGAATTTGAAAATGAAACTTACAAATTTGTGAAAGTACTAACCTCAGGTCCTAAAACATAAATGAGCGCAAATGTTGGATATGTGGCATCCCATATTTTTACAGTTCCATCTTGGTAACCTGCCATATATAATCTCTCAACCTGATACTTTTCTGCATCATGAAGTTGGCTGGGAACTCCACCAGTCAATGGCCAATTTGTACTTCTGGGACAATGTGTTGATTGAAGTTTTCTAGAAGAAATTTCCTAATAAGAAGAAAACAAATGAGAAAGAAAACATTTTATTTTATTTATGGTGGCTGAAAAACAAGTTGGTCAAAGTTTTGCAGCTGAAACAACTCATTTGTCTCCATGGTTGTTGGAAAGATTTATAGGAAAATGATTCTTGTGAAACGATGTTGAAAAAAGAGCACAACTGGCATGTTTGGTTTCTAGAAAAGTTAGCATAAAGCAACTTTATGTTTTTCCCTATTAAAAGCAAGGTGAGATCTGCAGGAAACTAGAAACAATTTTTTTTCTTTTTTTTGAATAGGCAATGATGTTCTGGCAAGAATTTGAGCCAAGAGAACCTATAGTCCATGGTAGTTCAATGGGATTCCAATGAAACATTTCTTGTGGAAAAGTATTTTTTGGTTGGAACCATTTATATTCTCAATAGCCAAGCACACAAGTGAAGGAAAACCATAGAAGATTTTGAATTCCTTTTCCTGTCAAGCAAATGGAATCTATCTATAGCCTCTGAGCTGTGATTAAAAAGAAAGAACGAAAGAAAAACCTACAAAATACCTCAGATAGAGCCTTTGAGAACTTCCCATCTCCAAAGACCAGACCAAGTTTTGCCAGAGTTAATTGTGGTTCAATAGTAGGTATGACCATAGGGTACTGTATAGAAGAAACATAATTCCTTTTCTCCAGCAGGGATATTGAGGAAGACAAGCCAGCATTGTTATAAAGATTCAGCTGTCCTGGATTCGTTAATATCAAAGTGCTAGAAGTTCCCATATCACCACCACTTGGTAAAAGAACCATATCAGCAAAAGAACCATTAAGAGTAAGATCAACACGCCCGGTGCATTTTAAACTTTCTATCCCAGAAGACCAATCAAGGCTCAAAATCTGTATAACATAGAGATGTGTTAATACAAAGTGGGCACCATCTAGACTTAATTATTGAAAAGAAAGACTGACAGATCAGTTTTTGATCTGATTAATGGATTTTAAGTCACTAAATTCTCGTGAACTCTAATATGATATAATAATACATAAAAATCTAACATCCTAGCGAAAAAGGAGACTATCAAGTGCTAAGCCAATTTTAGCTTCTTTTTTAAAAGAGATATCTTTCAGTCAAAAAATACCCTTCCTCATCTCAGATGTCTTTAGGTATTAATGATATACTATGCAATTATGTTTTTCCTTTCTATGGAGAAAATAAATAAGCTCTTATCTCACTTCATTGATGAAATGTTTCTTAAATCCCCAGTTGGGTGAGATAGGGTATCATGATAGGTTTTCATCCATTGGTATGAGAAAACAAATATGAAAGAAAAAAACTAAACTGTAAGAAATTAATCCTAGTTAGAAAGCACACCGTTAGAGCTTCTTCAGATCCAATTGCATCACCACCATAGACAAATAGACGGCCACGACAGTCATTATGCGATCTGTGTGCAGACCAATGCAAAACAATGACAGGGAGTCTTCTGTCGCCTGTGGATAACAGCAGCTTAACAACATCATTTGACAATTTTGCAGCATGCATATCTTTAGCAGAAGTAGTACTTGATAGGTTCCACAACAATATATCTCCATCAACATAACCCACGGCAAGAACTGACCCATCAGTAGATGCCCAACAGAGGGCAGCTATCTCTTTCTCCAATGGCTGATAGTCTGATATATCATCAGAAAGGTCAGGTCCGGTGTCTTTGTGAGAATCAGCTGTTATTTTACATTTCAATTCAAGATCTTTATTCCCTTTAACTAGAACAACTTTATCTTCAGAGACATCCCAAATAATAATCAATCCATCCTCATATGCAATCAACACTCTGGAAAGAGACAGATTATTTGAAATGCGTGAGAACAGCATAAAAGAATTAGGTGCATTTTAATACACCTATTCCCTTATTTTATATGGATCTAAAACTCGTATGGTTAGATACATGCACACAACTTCAAGAGAAAGAAAGATTAATTTAATCTAACGAAGCATACCCATCTCTTTCCATATTTGCAAGTGTCTGATTCTACATTTTCAGAAACATTTTCCGGTGCTAGTGTTGATAAAAGCACAAGCATAATTACTAAGTTACCAACCCTTACAGATGGTCCAGAGGCCAGTATCCAGTCCACAAGCCTCTAGAAGCAGAGAATTATATTTTATGAATAGAAAGAAGTCAGCTGCTGGTGCATAGTAGATAAATCATAACCACCAACTCAAAATATTGAGATGCATGAGAAGAAAACCAATATTTTTTTAAGAAAGAAAAGAAAAAAAACATGAGCGAAGAAACTTAAGCAAATCTTGTCTTACTTGTTTCCTTGAGAAGAAGGTTGGGGTAGAATTCCTACAACAGAGCGATTTTTAGGTGATGACATCCCAGATGCATCTGCAAAATGAAGCAAACGTTTGGCACCACATGGTAGCACAGAAATAAATAGGTGAAAGCACATAAAGTAAAGAGAGATGGAGACATAAGGGATGGGGGGTTTGGGGGGAGGTCAAGGCAAAACAAATTAACACGACACCAGTCACTTTGCAACTGTGCTAAACCATAATCATCTACCCAAAAAGAAACTAAAACAAAAGGTGATCCTTCAACAAGGGATGGAGTAGCAGTAAATAAAAAAAACTAATGCAAAAGAGGTTTGAAGAGAAAATGTTCACTTAAACCTTATCAAACCCAACTTAAAATGAAATCATTACCAGCTGCTACATCTGCAGGAACATGGTATGGCATTGGTACAAGTTTAACTTCTTCAGCATCATACTTTAACACATACACCATCCCGTACTCATCTCCAACATACATGTAACTTGAGCAAAAAATAATAGAGAATGCAGTTACGTTGGACTCCCATTGTAAAGAGGAAGCAATCCGTCTTTGCTCTAAATTCCAAACCTGCCAATATTGATAACCTATTAATACACAAGCTATATGATTCCTAGTACGAGAGCAGATTTCAACATAAGCTTGCATAGCTACAGGAACCATACCTGAATCTCATTTTCATTTGACACGCTGACTAGGAAACCTTGATTTTGTAGAAACTGTCAAGAGATGCAAAAAAAGATCAGACATTCTCTGACATTCGATAAATAAAATAAAAAGGATGGCAAATAGCTTCGTTGAAGCATATCAAAATCACCAGTTTCCAAAGATCAAAATATTCAAAAAGCTTACTGCAGGCAACACCTTGTACAAATTTATTAATCATGCCCCTTTTATCATATTTGAATAACCAAATTACAAAATATGTAGAAACAAGTAATCAGCATGTACGAGAAAGAAATGGGGGGAAATTCTGATGAAGAAAAGGAAAAAAAATGTCTACACACATGTATATTCATGTGGTATTCTGTTAAGCTTTAAACAATCAAGTATGCATATGAACTGATATCATAAATTACCAAAGAAAAGAATTAGGAATGCATCAATCAAAATGAAACGACAGGGAGAGAAGAAGGGACAAAAAGGTGCAATTTACTCTCCACATTTGAACTTACAAACCTCCAAGTATTTAAAGGGTGATCGCTTTGGAGAGACAAGAAGCCCTTCAATGTTATTACCACCAATCACTTTTATTCTGCCATCCCTGCACCAATTAAAGAACCGGAGGTAAAAAATCAGTAAGAAACCTCGTATTGATTCCTTCTAATGCCTGCATTTTAACTTTTCCAGCTTCTCTGCCAATCTCTCGATATTCAAAATACGGAAAATGCAAGACATTTCATTCAGTAAATCAAAACTGTCAGTTCACAAAACAGCATCAAACATACTTATTTAATAGAAACTAGAACAATTAAGGTAATCGCGCAATACCCGATTGTTATGACTTCGAGAAAAAAAAATGGAGACTCACAGTGTTCCAATTGCTAAAAGGCTTTGAATGTGATCAAAAGCTAAAATAGAAGCAGTAGAAGGGATCCCATAGTGAAGAGCAATCCGTGGATTTATATCTTTAGGTGTCAATACTCCCTTTGACACATTATCCTGCACCTGATTAAATTAGCATGCATAAACCGAGTCGTTAATTCCAATAATTAGCACTTATCCAATAAACTAAGTAGCTTAAAAATTGAATTTGCGCACGAATTCCTATGATTATATGGATGACATTTCCTTTGATTAACGAAGTTAATATAAGCATCGAAGGATTAATTTGCTATATCAGAGCAAAATTTTGTTTCGCAACCGGATTTATTGTAAAAGTAAAAAAGAAATCAATACCTCCGCGGGTGGTGGTGTTGGTGTTGGTGTTGGTGTTGGTGGTGGTTGTGGTTGTGGTTGTGGTTGTGGTTGTGGTTGCGGTTGCGGTTGCGGTTGCGGTTGCGGTTGCGGTGGTGGTTGTTGCTGAGGTGGAGGTGGTTGTTGTTGTGAGGTGTTTCTTTGAAAGAATTTGGAAAACATGGTGGATCGACGAGGGAGCTGTTCTCTCTTCGTTTCGAATTCAAATCATCATGTACTAATATGACGATCAGAAGATTTTCATCGGTTTTTTTTCCCCTACTACGATGAACGGTCACACGGAGCCGATGACTGGTTCGTCTGTTTGCTTCTTTCTTAGGCGAATTTTTGCCTCGTAGGAAAATGGAGGCCCACGGCTAAAGCCTGATCCAGTGGTTAATTTGATCATTTCTCCGTGATTCCCATTTTGTCCTATAAAGCTACTACATGTTACATAATCATTAATTTTAAAATCCATAAAATTAATTAAAATATACAAAAACTGAATTTAATATCTATAACAATAACAATAATAACATTTCGAGTCTTGGCCACTGAGTCCAGTTAGATTAGATTCAACACTAGCCAATGCAATCTAATTCATTATCCTCGAAACTCCCAGAACAATGCAAGAAACAGGAAGGATGGAGAGAGGAGCATGGCATTGAGCATCACACGCATGGATACATGCATGCATTTGAAAAGTTTTTATGTTTTGTTTGGGTTGAGATGATATCATTTCATTTTTCTATTATTTTTGGTTATAGAAAAATCACTTTCACATAAATATGTGTTCCGTCCAAAGGAAAACAAGGGAGAAGGCTGCATCCTCTGGTCTCAGATTAGCTTGGGCTTTAGGAAAGTGGAGATAAATATGTGATTTGTACAATCTTCAGAGACTTTCTTTTATGCAACTCGCATCATCGCATGTGATATTTTATCTTCGCCAGGTCAGATGTCTTAGGGAGTGCCTTGGGCCTTCTAGCCTCTTAAAAAGAAAGGCCTGGTACAGTTAGGCTATATTTGGGCCTTTACTGCAGCCTGTTTCCGGAGCCCAACTCATAATAGGCTCACTTATGAAACCGCGATGAAGTCATATTTTAAGGGTGTTCGGTTGAATTACAATTTTTGTAAATTTTTTATTTTTTTAAAAAAATTATTTTTTTATTTTTTATCATTTCAATATATTGATATCAAGAATAAATTTTGAATATAAAAAAATTTTATTTTAATACTTTTCTAAATAAAAACACTTTAAAAAACCAATTTATACCAACTTCTTGAATAATCCATTTATATCATAGCTTTGCAAAAGCTTGAGCTGAAAATCTAGGCTTTTATTATCAATTTAAAATTTTGCATCTAGTTTACACAAATATTTTTCTTTAAGTTATACTTATATTAAAACAAAACAATGTTTTCATGTAGAAATAACAAAATTATAGATTTTGTTATTTTTTTACTATAACGGTGGAAAAATTATGTATTTTTAAAAAAACAAGTTTTTTTTATATTTTTTTCTCCTTATACTTGATATTTTAATCATTCTACACTTGGCCTATTTATCATTATTTTTTTTATTATCTTCATTTTTTAAATGTTTTATCCTTACATTTTTTTGGAAAAAAATATTATTTTTTATTTTTTACACTTTAAATATTTATCAATATGGCCTATTTGTACAATTCTTTATGTTCTTATCTTTATTCTTCTGTAATTTGTTTTTAATTTTTTTTTCTTTACATTTTTTTTAAAAAAATTATTATACGAAGAGTAAGGAAATAACATTCCACTATAGCAATTGTAACATCATTCCATTATTCTGCTAAGCTAAAAATTAGTTTGATATCTTTTATGTTTTTATCAACGTACATGATTTTTACTATACATTTATTATATATAAGTGTCGATCTTTTGATTTATGATTATATTTTTTACTTAATGTCAAAAAACATGTCAATAATACCTACACATTAATTCTTATGTGTTAAAAAAAATAATTCAACCTGCAGTGAGGTAAGTTGAATAAACACGTTAATATTTGGCTTTTGTATTTTTTAGCATAAATGATTCTTGATGTTTTTAATTAAATGCATGTATATATTTTTTTTATTTATAATTAACTTTTTTTTATAAAAAAACACATTTGAAAAGATTTATTTTTGCCAAGAAACTTATCTAATGCGGGGCAAGTAACTAGTCTATAACTAGAATTAATGGACACGTACGGGTAGAATTATTTATTTCTTAAAGAATCATCTTATATTCCTTCAAAAAAGTCAAGTTAAATTTTTAAACGATAAGCTTTTGGAGAAATGGAAAAATTAAAGGGAGTAAGAGTAATAATTTTGTAATGTGGATTTTAATTGTTGATTGGCACAAATATAGTTCCATGAATTGCCTCAAGAAAAACTGTATAAATTACATTAAAATAACTTTTAATCCGGCCTCCACTGTTATTTGATTGCCTTCACAGTTGACATTTCTAATGTAATTGATACATACATGCATGCATGCATGCATGCATGCATATGTTCTGGCAAACCCCATATAAAAATCATCAATCCTCTGTTATCGTTAGCTCTTACTTAATTATGGACGCTACTCGCTAGTTCATGCAACTCGTTTGAAGTGTGTGCGCGTCGCTAAGAAACTGACACAGGAATTCCTTTGTTGAAGCTCTGTGCCAAACCTTGATCACCGTTGCCTTGCCCTGGAAAGAAAGGGATTTGCCACCCAAAAGAAGCAAAGTGAGCAAGTACACGATCTTATGATGTTGGTGTACTTACTACTACTAGCTAGTTTCCTTAGCATTTACTTTTCTCAAACATAAAGTTACTAATAATTCAAATTTGGTTTGCCCCAGGATCAAAATCATCATTAGTGGAGCCTTAATAATTCATCAACTGACTCAGGGTGGTTGTTGGTGACAAAGAAAGATCGCATCCTGCTCACCAAGGGGGTAAAGTGAAGGGTAGAAGCTCAGCGTTTATAAATATAGAAGATAATTAACTAGCACCAACTTTAAACGTTGACATTTGGAATCATGATTTGATGAAGTCTGACTAGATGACCACCGTTATGATTTTGAAATACAGAAGTTCGCAACAAAACTCTACTGAAAGTCCCACGATCTGCAAATTAACAAGAAATCTTCCCACACTGTTGTATCTACAGACTCTAAACTGAGAAAATGAAGGTGTTTGGATTGAACAAACTTAGTTATGATCGTATCTGGTGTGGATCTTACTATTCTAACTTGGGGCGGTAGAAGAAGAGAAATCTAACTAGCTAGAACCGTGGATATAATTTATTTATTTTTATCATATGCTGTGGATAATTAATTGATCAGTCATCTTCTTGATTATTAGTATTGAAGTTGCGCATTTTAAGAACGTCCTCTTGTTCTAAATATGCTGGTGTTCCAGAAAGAGAAAAGGAAACTAAACAAGACTGAACCGTTCTATCCTCAATTATTAATAATGTCTGTCTGAGTATTCTGAATCCATTACAATCATCGTTTTGGCCTGCTATTCTAATCTTCAGGTGATCCAAGGATATCTGTGCTTCCACATTGCTGTCTAAAAGCTCTTTTAGTGTAACCCCACATAATAGAAAACATTAGAGTTTGGATTAATCCTTTTGCATGCTACCAGAGGACCACCGTTGTGTCGCTAAATAATCAGAAAATAAGCTAAGATATTGCCCCAACATAGCTGCGGATTTTAAATCTCCATTTCACGTCATCTCATTTTTCATTTGTACAAGGAAAGAAGATTGAGAAATTAGTTTTTTTAAGAATTTCCATTTATGTAAATTATTAGCAGTGGCAGCAATACAGAACCTAGTAATTCTTTATCAACATCATAAATTTCCCTATTAATTCTTGATCTACTGAGTTGGTCCTCGATTCTATGCTCTCTAGAGTTGTATTGGCCTCAAACAGCTTAATTTACGTTCAAGCATCTATGCCAAGATCTAGTAGACTATAACATCTGGTCTGTCATAATTAAAATCCATTTATGTTCCCATATTGGCCTATTTTTTTGGTAGACAAAGACCAACTAGGCAAACTTTGAAATCACTTCTCTTTGTTTCTTTCTCTCTTATGTTCTTTGGAACAAGATGAGGAAAGTAGTTGGCAAAAAGGATCATAAAGAGGAAAAAATACTGAGAGAGACAACTCTCCATCCACCAAAAGCCTTCTTAACCAGTTACTTGAAGAAAAACTCGTCTCACCAAATCCAATATTAATCTAACAAAGAAACTAATATAATGTAAGTCTTTCTCTTTCTATTTGTCTCTATCTTATTTAGCTCAATGCCTCTCTATATTTCCATGTCTCTCCCTTCTCTCATCTCACCATTCTTCTCATGCAGCCATCAAGAAGGAAGTCACCTCTCCTCTCCTCGGTAACCGTAACCATGAAGCACAGGAAGAACAGCAATCTCTCGGTATTTGTTGTCGTGTTCTCTGTATTTCTCTTCGGTGTCTTCATGTACAATGAGGACGTGAAATCCATTGCTGAGTTCCCCTTTTCATGGCCTAAATCTCAAGAAGAGCCATCAAAAGGAGTCACCCCAGTTCAAGAAACCCTCGAGAAGGACCAAGAACTCCCGGCTTCTGTTGGTTCAAGAACTTCATTGGAAGAACCTCAAGTTGATCAGGGCCCTGGAGAAGTTCAAGAATCTGACAACTTGAAGTCTAGTGAATCAAAAGAGGACGAGGAAAAGATTGAATTGCCAGTCATTGAAGAGGATGATGAAGACGTTGAATTGCCACCAGAAGAGTGTGATCTTTTCACGGGACAATGGGTTTTTGACAATGAGACACGTCCTCTGTATAAAGAAGATGAATGTGAGTTCCTTACAGCACAAGTGACTTGCATGAGGAATGGAAGAAAGGATTCTTTGTATCAGAATTGGAAATGGCAACCTAGAGATTGTTCTTTGCCGAAGTAAGCACATAATTGACCAATTCTTGAATCTTTCTTTATGGGTTTTTATTGATTTTGGTTCATCTGTTTGATGGTAGTTTTTATGTCTACGTTTAATCAAGGTTCAAGCCAAGGCTACTGCTAAACAAGTTAAGGAATAAGAGGCTTATGTTTGTTGGGGATTCATTGAATAGGAATCAATGGGAATCAATGGTTTGCTTTGTTCAATCTCTAATCCCTCCTGGAAGGAAGAGTCTGAACAAGACTGGATCTTTAGCTGTGTTCAGAATCGAGGTACTCTCCCCTGCTTTGTATGCTTTACAGTGTGGATCAGATTAACTCATCGTGCCTGGTGTTATTAAAGATGTCTATAATGCATTTCGATTTTATCTTCTAAGGTGCTTATAAAAGTGAGATGCTCCCGTTGCCAGTAGAATTTTCAGTTTACTTTCATATCAAGAAAAGCAAATTTCTTTTCATTTGCAGTTTTGCACAGCTTTTAATACTCTCGTACCTGTATTTCTACGTGAGCTGAAAATGATAGTGTCTCGGAGCTACCAAATTTAACAACAATTGATCCATATATAATTGATCGTGTAACAGTACTCTATGTGCCATTTTTATCTGGTTTTCTATTTTCCCGTCGAACTCGTGATTCCTTTATTTATTAACTTGCTAGAGAAGCATTGCGTTATTTTATCATATGAACATACGTGACTCGATCCTACAAAGAACAGGAAAAAAAAAGTAGACCTTCCTCGAGATAGTACTATATTATAGTATGGAATCATTGTTCTGATGTTTTTTTTTTTTTTTGTTTTCCCGTAGGACTATAATGCGACAGTGGAGTTCTATTGGGCCCCATTTCTGGTTGAGTCAAATTCAGACGATCCAAACATGCACAGCATCTTGAATAGGATAATCATGCCTGAATCAATTGATAAACATGGTGTTAATTGGAAGAATGTCGACTACCTGGTTTTTAACACATACATTTGGTGGATGAACACTTTCAAAATGAAAGTTCTGTAAGTTACTTGCGCACTAACTAGGTGTTTTAACTCAAAATCATGCAAGAGGTTGATCTATTTGTTATTTGATGATGGGACAGACGTGGCTCGTTTGATGAAGGATCCACCGAGTATGATGAGATCGAACGGCCAGTAGCGTATAGGAGAGTTTTGACTACATGGTCTAAGTGGGTGGAGAAAAATGTGGATACCAATCGGACCACTGTCTTCTTCAGCAGCATGTCTCCTCTTCATATCAAGTAATGCTCGTATCTGAAATTTTGTTTCAGAGCTAATCACTATAAATTTGCCCTCTTTTTCTAATTGTGTGTGTTGCTGCTTTCGTTTTTAATGATTGTTTGTTCATAATTGCATTACTGTTTTCTCTGTGTCTTGTGATTTTGAGGACAAAAAAATAGAAACACTCAGGTCTTCACCATGTGTGTGTGTGTGTATGTGGACCGTGGGAGGCCCAACCATTTCTTTATTTCAAGTGAAAAATTGCTTAACTATGTCTCTTCGTTAATCAATTTGGACCGTGGGAGGCCCAACCAAGTACTTTAATTCAACCTCTACATGTTTTCTCCAATTGCCCAGTAGTTCAGTTGTTGTGTTTTGCTGTACCAAATTATTTGATTAGGTGATTTCCGGTGGGTGGAACTTGAAAAGTCTGTTTGTTTTTGCGTTTTAAAAGTGTTTTTGATAAAATATAAAATTTTTTTATTTTTTATTAACTTCATATTAATATGTTTTTAGTGTTTTCAAATCATTTTGATGTACTGATATCAAAAATGATTTTTAAAAAATAAAAAAACATCATTAATATATATTTTGGCACGAAAAGCTATTTGAAAAGCAATCACAACTACATTACCAAACACACTTGAAATTGGGCCCTGTGATCACTAATCATGATTTGACAGATTGATAATTAATTAATTAATTAATATCTGCTTGGTAACGCACTGTATATAATATAGTTTCCAACAAAATACTATACATGTGTGTGTGGGTGTGTGGTGGTTGCTTTTCGATTTTTCCAATTGATCATTTTATTTTCTCAGACAATAATGACACTAATGTGAGAGAATGACAATGGAACAGGAGCTTGGACTGGGAGAATCCGGATGGCATAAAATGTGCCAAGGAGACAGCCCCGATTCTGGATGTAAGCATGAAATTTAATTTGGGCACGGACCGCAGGCTTTTTGCGGTTGCAGCCAACATTACTGGATCCATGAAAGTACCTGTCCATTTTATCAACATTACTAAGCTTTCAGAGTACAGAAAAGACGCACATACTTCGGTCTACACTATCCGTCAAGGCAAAATGCTAACACCGGAGCAGCAGGCTGACCCGGCAACGTATGCCGATTGTATTCATTGGTGTCTGCCAGGGTTGCCCGACACGTGGAATGAATTCCTTTACACACGTATAATTTCTCGCACGTGACCCCTAGGGATAGGAATTAACACGTGCGAGGCCTTTTTTTTTTGTTTTTTTTTCCCACCCTCCTCGACATTGTTTTGTTTTTCCTCTGTAATTTCTCCTCGTCTCATCTTTTAAGCTTCTCAGAGCTTCAATTATAGGTCTGAGCCGTCGTCAACATTGTTTTGGAACCTTGTTCCGCTTTATTTGACAGGGGGGGGTTAGGCATGAGAAAATCCCGGTGATCGGATTCTTCATTGGTAACATTATACTACTCTTTTTATATTATAATGCCCGTCCGGTTTTTCCTGGAACTTGTACAAGTCATTACGAGAGGCTCGGCCTAAGAGCTATATCGTGCCCTACCCTCGGAGGAAAAGGAGGTTGGGTTCCAGGCGAGCATATGCCCAATTAAGTTTAAAAATGAACAACACATGATACACGTTTGAATTGTACAACGCACAATTGCACATGTGAAAATAAATAAAGAACAAGTACAAATTTGTATGTAAAGTGCAAATGCATTCATGGCAATATTTTTACTTTTCCATTTCTATAGTTGGTTTGTGATCTCTCAATGGTTTTTTCCTTTTTTTTTAAATTTTATTTCAGCACTAAATGCAACCTACTTATTCCTTTGAACAGATGGTTATGTTGCCCATGTACTTTGGAAGGGAATGCAGGAGCCACGAAAACGAATCACCATGCGTCAGCCTCGTACAAATTAATTAGTATAAAGTCTGTCCAAGCAATCACTTTCATAAAGCTAAGTAGCGCGGTTCATACTTAGAGTATTTATTATTATTATTGTTTAACAATTATGTTTTTTTATTTGAAATTAATTTTTTATTAGTATTTTGGTACCGTTTTAATATATTAATATATTGATATTAAAAATTATTTTAATATATTTTCAAATACAAAATAGTCTTTATTATAATATTAAACACTATCTTATTATGTGTTATTGTGTTTTTTTGATAATAATATTAGTGGGTTGTGAAAAAAATTGAATATAATAAAATGAAATGAATGAATAATGATAATATATGCAACAAGTTATTTTCCTGGCTAGGAGCGTGATAAAATAATAGTAAAGTCAATCTTGTCTCATATGTGACTTACCTATATTCTTGGAGACTTCAATCGTAGAATGACGAGACATTCCATATTTAAGAAGAAAATATTGTAATATTCTATATCTAATTACATCGATAAATATGAGAATTTTAAATTAGATTTAAAAAATAACTAACATATCTGAATAATAAAACAATGAATAAGAAAAACCGTTTTTAGTCTCCCAAGCTTGGTGCGTGACAGTTTTGCTTAAAAAAAATGAAGGTCAAAAGCCAGAGAATGGGGACGAAACTGCGAAGATATTTGTCGAAACTGGCAGGTAAAAGTTATTTAATTTACAACACCCTTTACAACACACTTTAAATTCACTGGGGGCATTTTTTATCTGCTAAGGGGAGTGTTTTGGGTATAAATGAGGTTCATGTTGTGTGTAAATGAAGTGTCTTGTGTTTTCTTGAGCTTTGGAAGATTTATATCAAATCTTCGACCTTGTAGATAGTGTCATGCATGCCTTTGAAGAGTTATTATATAGTTTATCCTTAACCAAAAAAAAATATATCATTTTTTTTCCCGTTAAGACGCTGCGAAGATAATGTGTTGAGGGTCTTATTATTTGTTAAAATATCCCTAAATGGACGCAATTTTGAAATGTCAGGTTGTTAATTAAAAAATAAATTAAAATTTAAGTGTCGAGTTGACTAATTCAGAATTTGTGTTTGGGAGGACCATTAGATTCTATGTTTGGGAACAAGATGTTTTTTTTTTAATATTTTTAAATTGTTTTGATATGCTGATATTAAAAATAAATTTAAAAAAATAAATAAAAAATATTTTAATATATTTCTAAACAAAAACTATTTTAAATTATTATCACAATCTTAAATACATTAATACCGAAACTTGTTTGAAAAGTTTCAAAAGAAACAAGGAGTATTTTGAAATTCTTGTTAAGCTTTTACTGGCCAGGGCTACCGTTGACCAGTTGGCTCGCCTTTGGAATCACCCGTGAGTGGAGAGGGGACGCCGTGAGGGGATAAGAAAAAAAAAAAAAAAAACAATAGATAAGGTGGGAATTGCTCGGCTTAACAAGAGTGTTTTTTTTTTACCTGCTGCGTGATTGTCGTTCACACAATGCACCACCCAACACTAATTGTTTAGCACAGGATGCATTCCTTTGGGGTAAAATTTAGTGTATTCATCACCAACCATGTGGAATAAAACATTATATTAAAGCATACGGCAAGATAGATTCAATTCATGTGTCATAATCTTTTAACAGATGATAAAATATTATTAATTAAATTTTAAATATATTAACTTATAAACCATTCATATTTCTCAAACACACAACACAACTAGATTGGTTGATATTGATTATAATATAGACTCTCTGGCTATGCTGATCACAACTATTTTTGCACTTGATTATTGCAATGGATCATGCATTAGCTTGGTTTACAGAGACCGAATCTACACAGCAAAATAATTGACAAGCTGACTTTAGAATTGTGTTAATGGACCAGCTGGCTGATGACAGCATGGTTAGGGCAGAGGTGGGAGTGTGACATATGGATGTTCAGTCATGTCTTTCTATGTCGATGATGCATCTGAACTACTTA
>Ga0325414_1001045_pt1 | contig 25582 bp, 9 predicted proteins | sample PopdelMetagenome_8_FD_206183 | JGI IMG/M metagenome (GOLD analysis project Ga0325414, IMG submission 206183) | Populus deltoides microbial communities from Bellville, Georgia, United States - Leaf-PdKOR-R3 | ecosystem: Host-associated > Plants > Phyllosphere > Phylloplane/Leaf | place: USA... | reverse complement strand
AAAATGAAAGATAATTAATATTGTTAAGCCATTCATGTTTATACAAATAATTTCTATTAAACCAGATGATATGTTTAAATATTTGCAATATGTATTTTTGAATTTAATATTAATAATTATAGCTTCCTAACAAAAGTATATTTAGTTAATAAAAACTATTTTTTCCGATTTCTGTTCCCTCATCTCTCTCTCTTTATCATTTCTTCTTCTTCTTCTTCTGGACTACTTTGTCTCTCTGTCTCTCATCTCACAAAAAATTCTCTTCTATTTTCTCAATCAAACCCCTAAATTCCCAATTAAACCAAAGTTTTTCCACGAACCCATCTTGTGGAAAAAAATGCATGATGGTTGGAAATGGTCTCACGGCCTCATCTCGAGGAAAAGCAACGCTATGGGGGACCAAAGTGTAGATAGCAATGGCCTTACAGACTCATAAATGCATGATGGTGATTATGTGTCGGACCCATCCCGAGAAAAAAAATACATGACGCCGGGAACTGGAGGATTGCCACCAATTATAGTGGTATTTTCACTGTTAGAGATATAAAGTAGTTTAGGGAATTTTATTAAATATATTATATTAATATAAGAGGTGCATTCTTAAAGTTATTAGGATAAAAAAATTAATTAGTTTTTCAATTAGTATACAACCTAACCCGTTGATATATCTTTCTGTCGAATACGGTAGATTTGGAGCTAAAATTCTAAAAACAATCAGCAGCAAAATTTGTTTTTTCAATATGCTACTTCTATTCAATATAGTATTTTAATCAAGGATAATGACTCTTTCTCAAGGATGGAAGTTGGTATACCTAATGACGATGAATATTTTCAGCTTTTGGAACCTCATGAAGCACGAAGGATTACTTGATGTGAGCTTATTTAGGGAGGAAGGATCCATAGAGAAGACTTGACTTGGGGTGCCTAGCATTAACCTTTTATTCATGTTTTTTCTTTTTTAAAAAAAAAACCTTGACTTGGGGTCAACGTTTTAAGATGGAATATAAATTTTGATTAATTACTTTTATGCAATTTAATTTTTTTTTTTACTCTATAAATAGTCATGATGAACACGACTTTCTTAAGCTAGTTGTAGCATATAGAAATTGTTTTTTTTAATTAAAAAATGGAAATATAATTCACATAGTAAATACATTCACAAATTAATATAATAGGTTTTAATATTAACTTTTAATATATATAAAATGAAAGATATCAAGAGTTGATTAATATTCTTAAGCCATATATGTTTATAAAAATCATTTCTATTAAACATTTGCAATATGTACATATTTTGAATTTAATATTAGTAATTATAAAATTTATATGGTTACTAAAAACAGCTTCACTTTTGTTCTCTCTCTCTCTCCCCCCCCCCCATCTCTCAATCCTTCAATATTCAAAATACATAGCAATTTACATTAGTTATATTGATGAAAAATTAAAAATAACCAGAAAACATATATAAAAAAATAATATTCTAGTAAAGCATTTACATTTCCATTGAAAGATGTGTCATCTATTAATCTAAGGTTCATTGTCCATTAATTAATCGGTGGTTGCATTCTAACACTTGAGATTTATTTTTTTATGCTTAAGCATTTAATTTTTTTTATAATCTAAATTGAAATTAAAGCATATTATCTGTTCCAAGCTTATGGAGCAAAGGTCTCATGGACCCATCACGTAGAAAAAACAAAAGACGCTTGATAGCAATGGTTTCATGGACCATCCTATTGGCCTATATCATGGAAAAAATATAAATGGCAATAGTCTTACAAACCTATCTCACACTGGAAATTCCTATCCATCTTACTTGTTGACTGTGTTACAAAAAATAGACTAATAAGTACTTTAGAAAAAAAAAAAACTCATTGTCATTACAATGCCGAGAAGTATTTTAGAAATATTATCATTTGTAGTTCATTTTATCAACGATATTGTTTGATTTTGCCATCACCATCAAAATTAAAGCATAATTTTCCACACGTTACTTCCAAAAAGAAACTAGCAAGTCTTCCATATCCATCATTGTCATGCAAAGTGAGAGTCCTAGCATTAACCTTTTATTCGTGTTTTTCCAAAAAAAATAAAATTGACATGGGGTAACTTTGTAAGAACAATACAAGTTTTAGGTTAATTACTTTTATGCAATTCAATTTTTTTTCTATGATGTGGTTTTAATCAGTGTTATTAAATTAGATTCAAGACTGATAAGTTAATTTGAAACCTAGCTTGATTTATATTTTAAAAATTTTAAGTAAAAGTTGACTCAATCAAACTTAATCAACTAGATAAATTAACTCACAACTTAATCAATTCAATCATAACCTAATTTATTAAACTACATAATATATTTAAATATGTGCAATATATGTTTTAAATTTAATATTAATAATTATAACTTCGTAACATAATTTTATTTAGTTAATAAAAACCAGTTCACATTTAGAAGTTGGTATACCTAATGACTCTTTCTCAAGGATGGAAGTTGGTATACCTAATGGTGATGAATATTTTCAGCTTTGGAAAAGGAGTATATTTTCAGCTTTTGGAATCTCATGAAGCACGAAGGATTACTAGAGGTGAGCTTATTTAGGGGCAAAGGATCCATAGAGAAGACTTGACTTGGGGTCAACGCTTGACTTGGGGTCAACGTTTAGGAATACAAGTTTCAGTTAATTATTCTTATGCAATTCAATTTTTTCTTTTTTTCACTCAATGGTCCTGATAAATATGACCTTTTAAGCTATATATTTTTTTTTATAAAAAAATTAGAAATATAACTCACATCTGAGTTAATACATTCACAAATTAATATAATAGGTTTTAATATTTACTTTTAATATAATAAAATGAAAGATATTAAGAATTGATTAATATTGTTAAGCTCTCTATGTTTATAAAAATCATTTCTATTAAACCATGTGATATGTTGAAATATTTGCAATATGTACATATTTTGAATTTAATATTAATAATTATAAAGTTTATTTAGTTAATAAAAACTGCTCCATTTTTGTTCTCTCCTCTCTTTCTCACTATTATTCTTTCTTCTTCTAAATTTTTTTGTCTTTCTTTCTTTTCTTTTCAGTCTCCCATCTCTCAATCCTTTAAGATTCAATATACGTAGCAATTTATGTTAGGAATATTGATGAAAAAATAAATATAACCACAAAAAAATATAAAAAAAAATGAAATTAGAGAATGGGAGTATCTAATTCTAGTAAAGCATTTAATTATTTTTGTTATACACTAAATTGAAATTAAAGCATATTATCGCTTCTCAAGCTCACGGGGTAATGGTCTCATGGACCTATCTCGTAGAAAAAACGTTTGATAGTAATGGTCTCATGGACCATCCCACTGGCTATATCGTGGAAAAAATACAGATAGCAATGGTCTCACAGACCCATCTCACACTGCAAATTCCTATCCATCTTACTTGTTGTCTGTGTTAAAAAAAAAAAAAACTGATAAGTACTTTAGAAAAAGAAAAGGAAAGACTTATTGTCATGGCAAGAAATATTTTAAAAATATTATAATTTATTGTTCATTTTATCAACAACACTGTTTGATTTTATCATAACCATTCAAATTAAGGCATGATTTTCCACACGTTATTTACACAAAGAAATTAGCAAGTCTTTTATATTTGTCATTGTCTTGCAAAGTGAGCTGCCATGTTAACCTTTGATTTATATTTTTTTTCATAAAAAAAATTGACAAGGGTTCAACTTTATAAGAAGGCATACAAGTTTTCGGGTAGTTACTTTTATGCAATTCAATTTTTTTTATAATGTGGTTTTAATTAGCAAATATTGGAATGAATAATTTTCCACACGTAGCAAGTCTTCTATATTCATCATCGTCATGAAAAGTCATGAGGTGAGTAGCATTAACCTTTTATTCATGTATTTTCTTTTTTTTTTTTAAAAAAAAAAAACCTTGACTTGGGGTCAATGTTTTAAGATGTAAAAAATACAAATGATAATAGTCTCACAAACCCATCTCACACTGCAAAAAAATAGACTGATTAGTACTTTAGAAAGAAAACTTATTGTCATGACAATTACAATGACAATGACATGAAGTATTTTAGAAATATTATTATTTGTGGTTCATTTTATTAATGATATTGTTTGATTTTGCCATCACTATCAAAATTAAAACATGATTTTTCACACGTTATTTCTATAAAGAAAGTAGCAAGTCTTCATTATCCATCATTGTTATGCAAAGTGAGCTTCTCAATGTTAATTTTTTGTTCATATTTTTTCATAAAAAAAACTGATTCGGGTTCAACTTTATAAGAAAAAATACAAGTTTTTGGGTAATTATTTTTTTGCAATTCAATTTTTCTTTTATAATGTAGTTTTAATCAGCGTTATTAAATTTATTAAAGCCTAAATTAATTTGAAACCTAGCCTGATTTAGATTTAAAAAAAATCAAATAAGAGTTAACTCAATCAAATTTGATGAACTAAATAAATCAATCCACAACCTAAGTAACTCAATTAAAATCTAGTTTATTAAACTTTGTAACATACTTAAATACATGCAATATGTATTTTGAATTTAATATAAATAATTATAACTTGTAACATAAGTTTATTTAGTTAATAAAAACTGGTATATATTTGTTCTCTGATCCTTCTCACTATTGTTTCTTCTTATACTACTTTTGGAGCTTGTTTTGTCAATCTTTTGTTTTTTTGGCACTCGTGACTACTAATGGGGGCTTGCTGTGTCCATCTCTCCTTTTCTTTTTACCATTCATGACTACTTCAAAAATCTATTAAAGTTATTGGTGGAGTGCTTCAATTTAAAATAATATTATTTTAAAATATATTTTTTAAAAATTATAATAATATCATTTTAAAATATAAATATGGTTTTACTTGGATTTTAACTAGATTTTGGATTAACCTACTAGATTAATATAGTTATATCAGTTAGTTTGACTCCCACTTAATTTAATAATAAAACTGATTTGAGTTAAATACTAAATTCTTTGAATCATGAAGTTGACCCTACCGGGCTTAGTAACGCCTCTCACGTCTATGAATCCATCAAAATTCCTCGTCAATTTTGTCAAACGAGCAATTAAATCCCCAATTAAACAAAAGGACGTAATGTAATAGTTAAAAACAAATGGGCTAGGCCTTGGGCTTCATGAGGGGAGTGATTAGCCTTTATTAATTAGCACGGCTTCCAAGCAAACCAACCTACTTTATAATACTTTTTTTCGTTTTCCTTTTAATTATTTGTTGTGGCATGAAATGATGGAAAGGAAAATCACCTCCAAAAATAGAAGTCTTCATTGTCCGGAGGCTCTATGGTTGAACACAATTGAAAAAAAGCTCTGGGAAGGCATCGTTATAGCAAATAGGCTCAAAAGGTTGGATATGTTATTGCTTCCTCCCCCCGTCCTCTGTTTTTCTTTTATGCTAGCTAGCCTCTAATTTTGGCTCTACCACCTTTCTATAAATAAAAAGAAGCAGAAGCAGAAATAACTTAGCGCGGTTGTGTATAGGTAGTTTCCTTAAATGACGCATGAACATGTCTGATGAGCAGAAAGAAAGAAAAAAAGGTAAATATGATACTTAAACTCTAAGAGTTGATATAGCAAGTAAGAGTAAGGACATAGAAACTGCTATCTTAGTTATTCAACAAATATGAAGAAATTCTGCAAAATCATTTCTTGACATAACATCTCACCCACCCCTCAGCCCTCGTCAAATCCTCCGTCCCCTTGTGCCCTTGCGCACAGACTTGCTCCCGGGGTAAGTTCTAAAACTCGGGGCATCTTTTATATGGAAATTTAGAGTCATAACTTGATGTTTAATTCTTGTGGTTCATTGCAAAATAACTTCAAAAAGGTTACGGAGCACTTCTATTACCAAAAAAAAATAGCTCAATATATTACGTGGCCATTTTTTCTAATTATATGCTCTGGCATGGGGTGCATTGCTGTAAAATCTTTTTTTTTTTTTCATGGTGTTTTCTTTTGTTGACCTAGGCTTGGGATTGAGACATTGCCTGTACTGCATTTAGGTACCTATCTCCCACTTCCTCATTCCTTACGCCCTCAAGAAGGAGTATGGTGACTCGACCTGTACTGCTGTTGCACCGAATACCTTCCCAATCACAGCAGTTGGCGTGGGCTATTCTCCAGGAGGGAAGGGAGGTATTTAAGTACCAATCTCCCAGTTCCTTACGCTCCAAAGATCGAGCATGGTGACTCGACCTGTGCTGCTGTTGCAGTTAATACGTTCCCAAGAACAACAGTGGGCGTCAGCTTCTATCCAGGAGGGAAGGGAGGTGCCGTTGGGATAGTTAAGAGAATCTTTGAGGTGCAACAGAGCGATCCTCTCTTCCTCCAAGCAACGAAGAGGCAGCCATCCTTGCAGGGAAACCGTTATCACTAACACCGTCAACACCTGAAGGAACAGCCCCATCTTAATATCAACTATTACAATATTGCTGCAAATGGCAGCGAGGAGGTTAAGGCTTTTATAGAGGACTTCACGAACCCATGCCGTGCAAAAAACTGCATAGCTTGTTGTTTTAAAGAATTCCATATCTTAATTAATGAAAACAATGTATCTCAGTAATTTTTAAAAATATCTTAATGAATATATATATATATATAATGTTCTTTTCTCCTGCTGTAAATGAATGAAGAGATTAATACCAAAAACATGGATCAAAATTGATGTAGAGCCGCACCACTTTGATTATTCTTCACTCTTCCTGTGTTTCATTGCTTGATTTTTCAAAAGTAAGTAATCCATTTAAAGAAATTTATTATTTTAAAATACAAAAATAAATAGATGTTATCATGTCATACAACTAAATTTATTCTAATGTTATTCACACGGGAATTATATATTCAACTCGTTAAGTGCTAGCAATGCAGAAGAGATAATGACAATACAAATTATATTTATTTTATATTTTTTTTATTTAAAAGCTTGTATCAATGTTTTTTTTTCAATTTGAATACTTATATTCACATAATTTAATTAATAAAATATTTTTATTAGTTTTATTATCAGAATGATGATATCATAATTAATTATTTTTTAGATTAGTCTGGATTGATTTTATTATATTTTTAATTTATGAACAATAAATATATATATATATATATATATATATATTATTTTGTTATATTCAAGTACTCTAATTGATTTTATTTTTCTATTTAAGTACTTGATAAATTAGTGTCTATCTATAAATTTGTTTATATTGATTTCTCTAATAAAAATATATAAAACATTATTCAATAAACTATTTTTGTTCTCTTATCTGTCTCTCATTATTATTTTTTTCTTCTAAACTATCTTGTCTCCTTTTCTTTTCTGTCTCCCATCTCTCAATCCTTCAAGATCCAAAATACGTAGCAATTTACGTTAGAAATATTGATGTAAAATTAAATATAACCAAAAAACAAATTAAAAAAATGATATTCTAGTAAAGCATTTACATTTCCATTGAAAGATGCGTCATATATTAATATAAGGTCCATTGTCCATTAATTAATCGGTGGTTGTATTCTAACACTTGAGATTTATTTTTTATGCTTAAGCATTTAATTTTATTATAATCTAAATTGAAATTAAAGCATATTATCTATTCCCAAGCTTATGGAGCAAAGGTCTCATGGACCCATCACGTAGAAAAAACAAAAGATGCTTGATAGCAATGGTCTCATGGACCATCTCATTGGCCTATATCGTGGAAAAAATACAGATGGCAATAGTCTTACAAACTCATCTCACACTATAAATTCCTATCCATCTTGCTTATTGACTGTGTTACAAAAAATAAACTAATAAGTACTTTTTTTTAAAAAAAGACTTATTATCATGACAATGACAAGAAGTATTTTATAAATATTATCATTTGTGGTTCATTTTATCAACGATATTGTTTGATTATCGCTATTAAAATTAAAGCATAATTTTCCACACGTTAATTATTTCCAAAAAGATAAGCTTATTTTTTTCAAGTTTATTAAAATAATGAGGAATAAATCTAACAAATTTAAAAGTTAAATGAGAATGAAATTGAAAAAAAATATATATAATAGGTTTTAATATTAACTTTCAATATATATAAAATGAAAGATATTAAGAGTTGATTAATATTGTTAAGCTATACATGTTTATAAAAATCATTTATATTAAACATTTGCAATATGTAAATATTTTGAATTTAATATTAGTAATTATAAAATTTCTATAGTTAAAACTGATCTACTTTTGCTCTCTTCTCTCTCTTTTGCTATTGTTCTTTTTTCTTCTTCTTTTGAACTAACTTGTCTCTCTTTCTTTTTTGTTTCTCATCTCTCAATCCTTCAAAATTCAAGATATGTAGCAATTTACGTTAGGAATATTGATGAAAAATTAAATATAACCAGAAAACAAATACAAACTAGTAAAGCATTTACATTTTCATTGAAAAATGCATCATATATTAATTTATTTTATTTAAACATGCACTCTGCCAAACCCAATCCAGAATACCAAGGCATCCTCTTATTAATTCACGTAGAAACTACTAGTCCTAAGCTTTATAAATCCAATTATAGAGCAATCAGTGAAGAAACTTCATTATTATATGTCACATGGAAGCTAAAAACAAACACAAATGAAAATCAATATAACATTGCATTTAAACTTATTTAAATCTTGAAACTAAAATACAAAAAGATGCACTAAGGCTATGAAAACCCAAGTTTGGATAAAATGGAAAGATTGTCCACCAGAAAATAATAGCAATTGTTGATGATCACCTCAATAAAATAAAACCAAGCTTGTCGCCAATATGGATTTATGTATAGAACTGCACCTATTACCAATAGCACCATGATGTATGCAACCCCAAAGGTCACATAGAAAACCTCAATATCCATGAAGCCATAATAATCTTCGTTGTTCTTATTTGTTGAAGTTGGTGTTGGTGATGGTGGCATAGCTGGACCACATATTTTAGGTAGCGGTTCTCCACAAAGAAAAGGATTGTCCTTGTAGCAGCTCTCCTCAAAAGTGGCAAACTGTGCAACTCTCGCAGGAGTCTTGCCAGACAGATTATTATGTGCCACACTGAAAAATTCTAGAGAAAATAGCTCAGTAAGTCGAGGTGGGATTTCTCCATTTAGTTTGTTGTAGGAAAGATCCAAGCTCTCTATTTCCTTTAAGTTTGAAAATGTTGGTGGAATTGGTCCAGTCAAACTATTGTGCGAAAGGTTCAATACCTTGATCATACTGAGGTTTCCAATTCCAGTAGGAATCTCTCCAGTAAAATTGTTGCATGAGAAATCAATTCCTGTGAAGTACTGGATAATATTGCCTTTATAAAAAAGGGACACATTCTTCGTTGTAAACTCGAAAGATTGGTGTGATGAGGACACAGAACCAAGAGAATTGTATTCAATAAATAAAGGATGAGTAGATATCATCCAAGAGAGGATGTTACCAGAAAGATAATTATGAGATAGATCAATCAAGGTTAATTGGTCCAACTTGCATAATTGAATTGGGATTTCACCTTCAAGATTGTTATAACTCAAGAGTAGAAATCTCAAGTTAGATAACTCGCCAATCCATTCTGGAATTCTACCAGTTAAATTATTATGAGAAAGATCTAATTGAACTATCTCAGAGGAGTCATCAAATGCCATTGTGATCGGTCCTTGCAACTTATTTCTAGACAAATAAACATATCTCAATTTTGAAGAAGTGCTGAATCTATACGGTAAAGAACCAGAGAAATTGTTCCATGATAGGTCCAAGAAGTCAAGAGAAGACATGTTACCTATCCATCCAAAGATCTGCCCTTGCAAATTATTGTTGGACAGGTCTAACACTTGTAGTGAGCTAATGTTACCCAACGAGGAAGGAATGCTTCCATTCAAACCATTATCAGACATCAATAGAATTTCTAACCCTGGCAAATGATCTCCAATTTCTGAAGGGATTTGTCCTTCGAAGTAATTCATGGATATACTTAGTAATGACAAATCCACATGAGAATTCTTTGGCAACAAGAATGGACCCGAAAAAGAACAGTTTTCTAAATGAAGTTCTTGTAGGTATGTGTTGTTCTCAATCAACCAATTTGGAAACTCTCCTTTCATTTGGATGTTTGTAAGATCCATATATTTTAGACTCACCTGATGGTAAAGGAATTTGAAAAATGCTCTCGCACCTTGTCCATGACCTTTTAAATTAAGGAACTCTAACTGGAACTTTGGACTCAGATTATGATCATCTTCTTCTGCGTATATTTCATTACCCGACCCATCAAAAGACTTGAGTTTTGTAAGGTTGTATAATGGGCTCAATGACATAGGGATCTTCAAGTGATTAAAAGAGAGATCTAGTCGTTGAAGGGAAGTCAAATTTTCCAAACACGGAGGCAAGAAACCACTGAGATTATTGTCGTTGATTAATAGCTCTTGGATATGATTTAAGTCACAGAGGCCTGATCACATTATAATTTAGAAAACATTAAAACTCTGAGTGTCTAATGAAAAATATATAACCTAGAGAGAGAGAGAAAGAGTAATCAACCTTACCCATGGTTTGGAAGATGCGATTGTCGAGAGTATTGTAACTCAAATCCAAAAGTTCCAAGTTCTTGAGATTAAGAAAGCCTGCCACAATCAAGAAATTATATTAACATAGAAACAATTAATTATAAAGGAAATGAAAGAGCAAGAGTTATTAACCTTACCTTGGGCCGTAGGTATTCGGCCATCTAGTTTGCAACTTTGCAAAATCAAAGTTTTAAGAGAGGTCATCATTTCAATGGTTTGTAAGATGCTATTATTGAGAGTGTTGGAACTCAAATCCAAATATTCCAAGTTCTTAAGATGAAGGAAGCCTGCTACAATCAAGAAATTATATTAATGTAGAAGGAATTAAAATTATAAAGGAAATGAAAGAGTTAGCCAGAAGTAATTATTGAATGAATTATATGGATCTCAATTGAGTTGATTTTTATATTTGGAATTTAGGTCTCTCTTATTGGTCAATTTGTTGTTGTAAGTAAATTGCTATTGAGTTGTTTTTGGTCAATTATTGGTTGGGTAATGTACTTTTTATGCTTTTTTTACTTTTATTTTTTGAGGGTTTTTTTTAAAATTTAATTGACTCATAATTAGTTCCTTTTTTTTTATTTTTTCAGATTAATATTAAACAAAGTCTCCCATGATTCCTTTGTTTAACTGTCCTATGAGGTTATTAAATACAATAATTCATTACTTATTAATTATGGCTAAAAAAACTAAAATATAAGAAGGGAAATGTAGAAATTGTAGAGTTCAATTAAAAGAAAGAATTTTGATATGTTTGATAAATAAAAAAAAACACCAATGTTAATTTATTCTCCTCCTAAAAAGAGCACTCCCTATAAATGAAGTTAGAAATTATTGTTTTTTATATTATCATTCTATTTATATTACACCAAATGGTGTTGAGAGAGGGTAAAAATTGAATTGGATTATTATTCATTTTAAATGGATGGTAGACTTTGAGAATAATAAAGATTTCAATTGAGTTAATTTCTAAATTTGAGATTTAATTTATATTATGAATTTAAATTCTAGTGGATTTGAGAATTCTCCAAAACTTGTATAAAAGAGGAATTCTATGCAGACAAATCTAATCATAACAGGTATAGAAAGAAGTAAAATGGTCTATGATAAGTAATACTGGAGTTGAAATTTGTTAATTTACCTCCATAAGGTACAGTGACATTGAGTTGTTTCAAAGACAATTTTTTTAGCGAAGACAGTGTTCCAAGGCTTTGAAGGGAGTGTTCATCTAGAGAACAACCGTTGAGAGACAAACTTTCCAAATAGCTTAAATTTTGGAAATCTGTTCAAAAGTAGCAAATTGTATTTTTCAATTAAACCCAAATATATAAACATTGTATATAATATATATATATATATATAACTTACCTAATGTTCTTCCTCTAAAATCATTGTAGCTCAAATCGAGTGTTGTGAGGGTTGGGAATGCTACTAATAATTGTAGTAGCTGGAAGCTACTTCCATAGATTGTGATATTTTTTAGGTATAGAGCACTCAAGTTGCTTGGACCTGCAAGTTAGGGAAGAAACGCATAGAAAGGCTTTCCAAAAGCAAAGATAATTAATTAATATTGTATTGATGGGCTCATATATACTATCTTTATGCTACCAATTTGTAATGTGAATACGTTTCTTATTACCTCTTGAGGCTACCAATTTGTTAATATCGTTGCCGCTCAAATCCAAGGTCTCCAAGCTACTCAAAGATTCTTGATATTTATAAAAAATATTAATTAATTAATTTAGTACAAAACAAAAATTGTGTTTTTTAAAATTAAATTTAATAGAAAAAAAATAAGTACATAAAAAACTAACCTTTTAAATTTATTAACCCTTCCAGTCTATTATAATCCAAATATAGTGATTTAAGAGATGAAAATCCCTCCATAAATAATAAAATATTGTTGTCGAAACGATTAACTCCCAAGTCAATGTACTCTAAATTGCTCACTTTCTGTAACTCATAACCACCACCTATATAAAAAATAAACAAATTAAGACCTCATGTAAAAAAAATAAAAAAAAAAGATATTATTGAAGTAATTTAATTATGATTGATCAAGAGCCATGTAAAGAGGCCGAGGAGGTGAAAGTGAGAGTAAGATGAGTAATTGTTACAGTGTTGATGTCATGATTATAATAATACTGGTGATGTTATAGTGTTGATGCCATGATTATGTTAATAATGTAAGGAATTAAACTTATGCTTTCTATTTTCTTCGATGGAGAACCAAAATAATACTAATTTGATTAATTTAAAAAAAGTAATATAAATATTATGTAATACTTAAGAGAGCAAACCTTTCTTCTCAACCCAACCAGCTATACGATTGCGTGACAAGTCGAGCCAATAAAGTTCTTGGAAAGGAAGAAAGAGGGAGGCGTTTAAGTACCAATCTCCCAGTTCCTGATTCCTTACGCCGTCAAGAGCGAGTGCGGTGACTCGACCTGCACTGCTGCTGCACTCAATACGTTCCCAAAAACAACAGTGGGCATTACCTTTTATCCAGGAGGGTAGGGAGGTGCCATTGGGATAGTTAAAAGCATCTTTCAGGTTAAGCAGAGCGATTTTCTCTTCCTCCAAGCAACCAAGAGGCAGCCATCCTTGCAAGGAAACCATCATAATTGCTAAAGCCATCAACATCTGAAGGAACAGCCCCATCTTAATATCAAATACAAATGGTGATCAATATTTGTTATAGAAGACAGCGAGGAGGTTCAGGCTTTTATAGAGGACTTCACGGACCCATGCCGACGATGCCGTGGAAAAATCTGCATGATGACAATGGTCTCCATGACCCATCTCATGGTGGAAAACTTGTTGCAATGTCCTCTCCATCAAAATCCTTTTTGTTTTGATATAAATTATAAAATACTTATTTCGTATGCCCTTGAATTAGGAAGATTAAAATACAGTTGAAAGGATTCTATATATATATATATATATATATAGAATCCTTTCAACTGTATTTTAATCTTCCTAATATATATATATATATATATATATTCAATGATCACTCAATATCTTTATATAATTAGTTTTCAAGTTTTGAGATATAAGCTCATAGCTCTTTTCTCTTTAAAGACAACAAATATACCAGAAGATTAAAAAACTATTTTATATTTCATTAAAATAAATAAATAAATTACTTATATGGTTACTCTTTTTTTCATAAACAAATAAATTGACTTCATGTGATAATAACATAAAGGATCTTTTCCAATCAAATAATCAAGTTTATTTTAATTTTAAAACATTTTTTATTTATCAATATAATTATTATTTTGGAGGGAACTTTTTCTCCAAGAAAACTCAAACTCAATGTTATTTTGTCAAAGTCACATCATCAGGAAAAACAAGAAAACCGACGGACTTTTTGTGTTATATGGAAACTGTAAGAACATTTTGTGGATCAGAATTAAAATAATTTATTTTTAAGCTATAATTGTGTATTCGGTCCTCTATTCATGTATATGTGGAAAATGATAATTTTAATATAAAACATTTTAGCACCCCCTCATACTTTTCACGTAAATTTTTTAATAATTAGTTAGAATCTATTTCCATAAATCATAAAATAAAAAGTCCCAATTGGAATTAGCAAATTTAAAAAATAATACTTCTTAAAATATTAATATTATAAATACACATATATGTTTATTCTATCATTTAACTACAAGAAACTAATCAAAGTAATTCATTAAATATGAATAATTTTCCACAGGTAATTTTCTTAAAGAAAGTAGCAGGTCCTCTATATCCATCATCATCATCATCATCATGAAAAGTCATGAGGTTCCAAGCATTAACCTTTTTATTCATGTTTTTTTTCCAAAAAAAAAACCTTGACTTGGGGTCAACGTTTTAAGATGGAATGTAAGTTTTGGTTAATTACTTGTATACAATTCAATTTTTTTTTGTGCTCCATGGTTTCGATGAACATGGCTTTCTTAAGTTAGTTGTAGTATATATATAGAAATTTTTTATAACATTTTAGAAATATAATTCACATCTGAATTGATAAATTCACAAATTAATATAATAGGTTTTAATATTTATTTTGAATACATATAAATTGAAAGATATTAAGAATTGACCTGTTTATAAAAATAATTTTTACTCAATGTGAGCTTATTTAGGGACAAATTAAGGATCCATAGAGAAGACTTGACTTGGGGTGCCTAGCATTAACCTTTTATTCATGTTTTTTTTTTCCAAAAGAAGACTTGACTTGGGGTCAACGTTTAGGAATATAAGTTTAGAAATATAATTCACATCCTAGAAAAGTTGTGAGTGTCACGTTATGGAGAATAGGTTTTGATTGATTGGAAAAAACTGCATGATGGCAACGGTCTCGCATCCCACGGGCCCATCCCCGCGTGATTCAATATTTGATTGATTGACATCCGCAAATTATTGCTTCTTTTCTGGCATTGATGCCCCAACCCTTCAAGTAAAATCCACATTGAAGACTTCCATCGTTCACTTATTTCTCGTGTTTAAATTGTCTCTTTTCATGCAAGTTCTCAATAAATATTGTAGGCTCTGTCATATTTAAATGTTTATTTGGTAATATTTTTTAAAGTATTTTTTAATTACTATTTTTTATTTTTGATATTAGCATATAAAAATTATCAAAAAATATCTAAAAAAATTAATTTAATATTTAATTGATACAGTGTTTATTAATTCAATGTTCACAATATCTGAATTGATATATATATATATACAGGTAGAATATGAGCTGCCTACCATTAACCTTTTATTCATGTTTTTTTTTTTCCCAAAAAAGACTTTGACTTGCGGTCTACCTTCTAAGAAGGAATACAAGTTTTCTGTTATTTACTTTTAAGCTTTTTTTTCTATGTAGTGTTAGTTTTTAATAGAATTAGGTAGAAATTAACACGGTAAAATTGACAGTTCCACTAATTCTTCTCCACACATCAACCTTTCTTTCCTTTGTTGGAAGCAACAGGAAGTTACTCTCCTCTTTTTTAATGGATGTATTTTATCTTGTGATAGATTGACAAACCTCTTATATATTTAGCATACTCTTAAGCAATCTGTTGCCTTTACATCTAATTTTCACATTATGCAACTTCATGGATTTTTTCAAGATCTTCGGCAAGGTGATGCTTCGGTTGCTATGCATATGCAGCAAGCAAAATCCTTATTTGATGAATTGGTTGTTGCTGAGCGACCGATTTCTCTTGAATATTTCAATCTCTATGTGTTTCGTGGCCTTCGTGGTGAGTTCCAAGACTTGGTAACCAGCCTCGCAACCAAGACAAAACCTTTGTTGTATGCAGATGTTCATAGTCATCTCTTTACCCATGAGTTTCTTCACAAGACCTCCTTTCAATCCATGGTTGTCAACCCACCTTTGTTGCCTACACTACCTCTACTACCTTCAGCCAATCTTGTCCAGTATCAAACAACCCTAGCTTCAGCCGTAACAAAGGTCATTTTTGTAACATCTCTATTTTCAAGATCAACACATCAATCATGAAAAGGGAAAAACATATGAATTTTTTTTTTTGTTGAATTCATACAAAGTTTACCAAGATTTCGGCATAATCTCTTCTTTACCAGGAGGTCCGTTATCGACTAGTCAACTATACACATCCATTATTCATTACTTATACACATTCCAATAATTTCAAGTCTCAAACATCATATTAGTCAAGAGTACGAACACAATATTACAAATATTCATCCTTTAAAGTCGGACATAAATTAATTTTTACATAAAAAAATAAACATACATTAAGATTACAGGTACATAATAATACAATTTACATTTAGACATTTGATTTAAAGGATTCTACTATAACTCAAGTCATATAGTTCCTTGAAAGACAAAAAACATCAATGTTATAGAGGATTTAAAATAACACAAAAACTAGAGGATTTAAAATAGTACTCTTATTGTGAATATGATAGACCTGCAACAACATAATATTTGAAAATAATTATATTAAAAGCAATAAGGTTATAGAGAAGAGAAAACAACGATACATAAATATGTATATTCAATGCTACATACTATCATAATTTCTTACAATTCTCATCTATGCTTCTAAGTTTATTGTTTCGGGAATCACTAAATAATTCCCTCCTCCCTTTTCATTCCACAAATTTTAACCAATATCCTCATCTTTAGGGCCGAAGGGATAATTCCTTCAAGATGATGATCTCCATTTCATTAACACCTTGAATTATTCTCCATCGAGGATATCATTATAACACCTTGAATTATGGACTTAATTAAATTTTATTGAAGGTTTAATTGAATTTATGGAGGGAATCAGGGGCTTAATTGTATAAATATTAAAGTCTGATGGTCAATTAGGGACATAATTGAAAAAATCTGAAACCAGGGACCAAACTGGAAAAGGCGCGTAAATAGAGGGGCTAAAATTTGTTCGAATCAGGGGCTAAATTGAAGAAATTTGAAGTTTATGGATCAATTAAGGGTCAAATTGCACAAATTCAAAACCAAGGACTGAGGTGAAAAAGGCGGTCAACTTCAGGGTCGACGATTGAATTTGGCAGGGACGCAATTGAGTTGATTCTTAAAATCAAGATTGCAATTAAGGACTTTATTAAATAAATCATAAATTGAGGACTTTTTTGGACTCTGACATGTTTTTGGTGTCATTTCCTTTTAAATGAAACAACGTATTTTGGGTAAAACGACGCTGTTTCATCCACTATAAAAAAAAGCCAAAACAATGTCATTTTGAACGGCACTATAGGTCTTCTTCTTCCCCTGAGAGCACGAGGCAAAGGAAGAAGAAGTATTTTTTTCCCTGCATCTGCTCCTCTCCCTCTCTCCTAAAACCTAGAAAACCGACAAAGATCCCCACTTGCTTAAACTCTAACCCGTGGCCTACCACCAGATGAAAAAAACAGAGGGGACAAGCCCCTCGGCAACCTTGAGGTGGCTGCCCAGTGGCCACCCGGCCACCCTACCCCTGTGCCATGACTGGACAAGGGGAGTAACCCTTTATCCCCCGTTTTAGAGAGGGTCAATGAAGGGGGGAAAAAGAAAATAAAACAGGGGGGAGGATTTTGATAAAGAAAAAGAGAACGAAAACAAATAGAGATGAGAGAACTGAAAAACAGGGGACATTTAGAGAAGAAAAACAGAGGGAACCGAGGGGCATATTTTTATGCTTGGAAGAACAGGAAGAGAGAGAGGAGAGTGAAAGAACAGAGAAAAAAACCGAAGCAAAAATAAAAACAAAGGAAGAGGATAGTAACAAAAAGAAGGAGAAAGACATAAGAAAAATAGAGAGAAGAGACGAACAGAGAAGAGGGAACGACTGAGGGGAGAGTGTATTGAGAACGAGAGAGGGAAGAGAAAGAAGAAAGAACAGAAGCAGAGAGAAATAGAGATTGAGAGGCGAAGGCAGAAACCGAGAGGAGGAAAAATATAAAGAATGGAAAAACAGAAGAGAGAAGAGTAGCGCCACAATCGTTCTGCCACCTCCACCAGCACCAACACCGAGAGCAGCGCCACCGTGAGTCGCCATCATGTTTGCTCTTCCCGGTTCTTCTCCTCCTTCCTTTTCTTCTTCAACTTCGTTGTTGTTACCTATTTTTGGGTTCCCACACAAAAATGAAAAAAATACAAAAAAAAGATATATAAAAAAAATCAGAAGAAATCCAAAAAAATAATAGAAGCGAGAAAAGGATGCTGGAATGCTGAAAAATAGCCAAAAATTGGTTGAGGAGGTTCAAAAATGCAAAAGGTTGAAATTTGATAGTATATTTTTTACTGGTGAGAGCCCTGTTGACAAGGAAAATTCAATTTGAGGAAGAAAAGTCCAAAATCAGATGTTTATGGACTCAATTAAAACTTATCTAAGGTTTAATTGAATTTATGGAGTGTTTGATTACAAAAAAAATGATTTTTAAGTCAATTTTGGCTATTATTGGATGAAATTAAAGTTCTGCGGTCCAATTATAATTTTAAAGAGTTAATTTGGTTAAATAGAGGTTTAATTGCATAATTATTGAAGTTTGATGGCCAATTATGGACTTAATTGAAACAATCCAAAACCAAGGACCAAACCAGAAAAGGTGATAAAATCAAGGGATCTAATTATAATTGTTCTGAGGCTTGATTACAAAATTGCATAAACATCCAAGGATCAAATCAGAAATATCATTTAAAGTTGCAAAACGGTGCCGTTTTATTCAACATTGTCCAGTGTCTTCCTTAGAAGACGTTATTTAAGTTGGCCGAGAAAAGTTTGCAGCAGCGAAGGCGCGATTTGCTTCAATCAAGGGGGCATGTTTCACGGCTACCATGATGCACGTCGGCCGTTACTCCGTCCCTGCAACAACAAAGGGAAAACGCCTGCATCCTCTAGCTATAAAAGCCAAAGGATGTACTGCACTAAGGAGGAGAAAAGGAGAGAAGACGCGACAGAAAAAAGAAAAGAAAAAAAAGAGGGAGAGGAGAGGGGAACGTAAGGAAGAGAGAAACAAAGGGAGGAAGAGCATAAGAAAGTAAAAAAGGCAGCAAGAGAAGAAAGCAGAAGGAGGAGGATAGAGGAGAGCAGACGGGAAAAGAAAGAAAAAGAGAGAGAGAGAGAGAGACATGAGTTGAACAAAAAAAACAGAGGAACCCATAGCAACCCAAAGCAAGAACGAAGATAGCAGAAGAAGAAGTCAGCATCACCATCGTCTTAATCTCTCCAGCACCAGGTATGTTCAATTCCTTCCACCGTCCCTGTAATAAAAACGACGCTTGTGTCTTAAGCTATTTGTAAGAAGAAGGGTGAGCAGTGCGAAGGTAATTTAATTACCTTCGCACTGTTCATGTACGCGTAAAATTTTACGCGTGTATGGACTAACTGGTACCGAGACTGGGTGGCTAGGTCCAGCCTGAAAAAAATATTTCTTCAAAAATTATTTTAAAAAATTTGTGATTTTTCGCAAATATTTTACTGCATTTTGATCAATATTGGTTTGTTTTTTTATACTGTAAAGATACAAATCCGGTATTAAAATACTTAGTTTTTGTCAAAACATAATAAAAAATTAAAATGTTTTTTTTTCATGCATACGGCCAAGTCTCTCTAAAAAAATATAATAAAAAAAATCATATTGTATCTTCATAAAAAAAAAGTTTTAGCATGCATTTTGGCTTTAATAATCAGTTTATTAAAGTCACGAGAACTGGCCAATATTTCAAAAATTCCAAAAAAATTATTTTGTTTTCTTTTAATATCTGGGGTTACGACCTTATACGTGAGGCGTATTCCGGATGTTAAATTATTTGTTGACATTAGAACGGTTAGGTTTTACTCAATAAAATAAGGATTTCTTTATCGAAAATAACTTTTCTTAAACCATAGACGGACCAACAACTAGAAAACATAACAAGACTTTAAATTTTATCAGATAATAAAACAATGCAGCTTACCTTATGTAGGACATATTTGGGGTGCTAATACCTTCCCTTTACACAACCAGTCCCCGTACCCGTTCTCTGAGACCAGTTACGGTAAAATACTAGGTGACAACTCCCATTTTATTTTTCCACTAATAAAAGACAAGAATTCCTTGTCTCCTTATATTTGCCACATTTTAGAAGATAAAATTTTGAGATTGGATGTTTTTGCCGCGACACCGCGCACGTGCGACATCCGTGACCTCCACTGTTCATATGAACAGTGGAGACATCCTCCACTGTTTACTAGGCCGGGCAGTGCCGGCCCAGCCCAAAATCTTTTTCACAGTGGCCTTCTGCAGAAAACTTCTTTTTCACTGAGAGGTCAAATTAGACTAATTGGATTTCTTGTTTTCTACATCTTGTTTATTTATTTATTTTAGTTAAACACTCCGTATGTGTGAATTAGTCTTCCTAAAACTTTACTAACCAGTTTTACACCTTCAAACTAATGACTTGTGGCTTACAACTTCAGCACTCATTCAGGAGTGAAGTTTTACCATCAGCAATGTCACTGCTTTATATATCTTGTTGTGTGGTAGAGTTCCTTGATGAAGAAGAGCCTGATGCTTTTACTCCTTTCGAAGTTTCAGAAGACAAGCTTGAAGATGATATCTCATCAAGGTATATTTATTATAACTAAGAAACATACCCAAAGATGATACTTAAACTCTAAGAATTGCTAAAGAAAGTAAGATTAAAGTAATTATTTCTTCTTTGAGACTAAGATTCAGTGTAGCAGAATGAGCCTTCCTTCTCTCCTTCTGGTCAATCGTCTTGGAGAACCTATGTTCTTGCCTTGATCAAGACTCCTATCTTAGTTATTCAACAAATATGAAGAAATTTTCCAAAATCATTTCTTGACAAAACATGTCACCCACCTCTTAACCCCTTCAAATCCTTCATCCCCTGTGCCCTTGCACAGACTTGCCCCAGGGTGAATTATGAAACTTGGGGGCATCTTTTATATGGAAATTTAGAGTCATAACTTGGTTTTGTCTATGTATATACATGTTTAATTCTTTTGATTCATTGCAAAATAACTTCAATAAGGTCAAGGAGAAATTTAATTACCAAAAAGAAATGGCATTACTTACTTGGCTATTTTTATTTATTTTTTAATTCTGATAAGATTTTTGCTCAATGTATTAAAAAGAGGACAAATGTATTTTTTTATTAAAATTATATTTTTTGAATTATATATTATTTTTTGTTTTGACAAAAAAAACAGGTTTTTAATTATTAGTATTATAATTTATTGAATAAAAAACAATAATTAGAAAAAATATTCAATAAAAAATATAATAATTTGAACTAAAAAAGAAAAAATATATATTTTTAAGCAAAAACAATTTTCACAAAATGAAATATGATAGGGATTTTGTTTTTCATCAACACTATCGATCACTTGTTTGAATGTGTGTTGTTGTTGATGAATGAGAATTGAAGGTGGTAGAATTTGCGGATTTTTATTATTCTTTCTCATTTTTTGAATGAAACTGCAATATCTTACATAAATTTAAAACAACACTGAGATTTATACATATTCTCTGTTATTATTACTTGCTTCAATGGAAGGAGTATGGAAATATGAAATTACAATGATTGTTACAAACCAAACTTTTAAAATGGAATTGAGACTAAAAAATTACCAAAATTTGACCAAATCTCTTTTTTGATGAATAAATTGGACCAAATCCTTAATTCCCAAGCTTACGTTCGTGGCCATTTTTATTTTTTAATTCTGATGAGATTTTTGCTCATAACGTCCAGGGTTGGACACTTAGTTGTCCCAAACCTTGTTATGAAATTACAGAGGACAAATGTATTTTTTTTTATTAAAATTATATTTTTTGAATTATATATTATATTTTTTGAATTATATATTATTTTTTTTGTTAAGGTTTTAAATTATTAGTGCATAGTTTATTGAATTAAAAACAATAATTAGAAAAAATATTCAATAAAAAATATAATAATTTGAACTAAAAAAGGATATATATATATTTTTAAGCAAAAACAAATTTTTTTATTCATGTATTTTTTTTTTAAAAAAAAAAGAAAACATACTTCTTTTTATGAGAAGCATTGGACTAAAGGAACTTTGTAAAATAAGAGGATCAAAGTTAATTTTTCGTCCCCAAAGAGCGTAGCGTGATGACAAAGGGTTTGAGATCTGCACAGCAGGTCTCGAGTTCGAGTCAGGGCATGCATCTCTTGTAAGAGGTTGGGACAACCAGGGTTTTACTCGCTCACCTGGGCCCACAATGTACACTTTTCGGGAGATGGGGTTTCCTCGAATTAAAAAAAAAAGGTTAATTTTTCACTCCAAAAATACACCATTTCAATTGAAAAAACAAAATGCTAACCAGAATGAAATTGACAAAACATGATATGTTTTAAAATGGAATTGAGACTAAGAATTTACCAAATCTCTTTTTTGATGAATAAATTCGACAAAATCCTTGCTAGATAAGTATAACCTTATCAATTAAAAAGGACAAAGCCAGGTATAGTTGACTGACAAAAGCCCAGAAGTTGAAGAACTTGACGGGCAATTGTCAGCAGAACCTAGTGAAAATACTTAATTTCAGAATTAAATCGGCCCGGTGCTCGTGGAATATGCATAGAAACTACTAGTCCTAACCCTTAATCCTTAAACATACAGTCTGCCAAACCCAATCTTGGAGCAACCAGTGAAGAAACTGAATGAAAATCAATACAACATTGCTTGAGCATGCATTTGCAATGGTTGATAAATTAGATAAACTTATTTAAATCTTAAAACTACAATAAAGAACGATGCACCTAGGCTCAGTACCATCAAGATAACAACTTGGATAAATTAAATGGGAAGATTGTCCGCCATAAAATAATAGCAATTGTTAAGTAAAACCAGGCTCGTCGCCAATATAGATTTATGTAGAGCTCACATAGAAAATGTTGCAAGGAGGGAACTGATAAGAGGATTTCAGGGGGTATTAATAAAGCCAATGCTGTGCGTTTCATTTACTTGTTTTTAATTTACTGTTAAGGCCACGTATGATAGGGGAAATGTGCTAGAATGACAAGGAAAATGTTATCAATCAGGAAAATTTACTCTCAAAATGCCACCCGAAACGAGATCCCAAAATGCCGGGAAGGTAGATGAAGCTATCAATCAGGAGCATACCCAGACATATGATCAAATTCAACAGCAGCTTAATGATACCAGGGCTGATACCAATGTGTGATTCAGAGAGCTTAAAAAAGCTATTGATGCCCTTGTTTTTCGTGTAGACTCAGCACTGCAAAAAAATCAACTCTCTACTGGCGAGTCCAATCTACGTTAGGCGTCTCAATACCCAACTGCAAAAGGGACTCTTCTGCCAAGTTCAATTGGGTCACTGAAGGTGCGCCTCCTTATTATCAACTACGTAGACCGAAACACGAGTTTCCTATCTTTGAAAGAGAAGATGTACTTAAATGGATTTATAAATATAATCAATAGTTTGATGTTGAGCAGATTGCTAAGCATGATAAACTTAATTTGGCCTCCTATTATTTAGATGGGATGGCTTTGTGTTGGCAGATGGCTTTGTATTGACATCAAATTTTTATGAGAAGTCAGGGAGGATAGGTTATGTCGTGGCAGGAGCATGTAAAGGTCTTGTGTTGCAGGTTTGGGGGGAGGGGGGAAGGAATCCCTTAGAAGAACTTATTGAATTAAAATAGAAAAACAACTTAGAAACCTAAATCAAGGACTTCGATATCCTCTAGAGTAGATCTGAGATCTCTGAGAAAAACACCTTGGTAGCATGTAGTGTTTTTCTTTTCTTTTCCTTTCTTTTAGTCACTGGAAACAAAAATTTTCATGTAGGATCACTCAAAATCCTATGATGGTCCAAAGCTCATTTGTGCATAAAATACCCGCTCAAAAGTAGGCTGAAAGCAATACTTAATGTGAAATTGACATGAGATATGATCTAGGGAATGAGGCAGTTTCGTGGGTCAAACTCAGTATATCCTACATCAACAAGACATAGGCCGTCTGGGGGTGCAGGTGGAGCAGTTGCACGTCTGCATGTAGCATCCATCAGCTTTATAGCAGTGCATCCTCTTGTGCACCTGCAGCTGCTTCCCTTACCGAGGTTGCCACAAGAACCCGAACCATCTGGTAGTATTTAAATTTTAAAGAGTTTAGCAAAGAAAATACGATCCAAAACAAACTGATAATGTTAAAGCATGAGGCCGATGTGGTGATTGGGATTGGGTGAGAAATAGCCTAACTTGAAAAGAATCGTCATGCATTGCATCAGAGTAAACTAGTAAGTGGAGTTTTTTCCCCCAAAAAAAAAAAACTAAATAGTAGATTTGCGAGCTGAAATTTCAAACTCATGAACTTTATAGTAATTCTAAAGGTGCTAATTACAGATTCATCCTATTAGACCAAAGGCCTATTCTTTCTGCAGATTCATTCTATTATTTCCAGGAAATTCTAAAAAAACAATGCTTCCAGAACAACTAATAGACCAAAGGCATAAAGGTGCGCTTTCCTAGCCATGAAAGTAGAGAGTCTTCGTTTTGTTCTTTATGCTTACACATTCCTCGAAGCTTTGGTATCACGTGCAAACATTTTGTAGGATAATAACTTCCCTTCTAGTTGTTGTAAAAGCTGATTAACCCTGCATACACTGAATCTCCTAGGTTTCTTTGCACCTTTAAGTTCATCCTCATCACTGATTATTGAATTTTCAACATTCTCCCCACTGGCCAGTTCACCGCATTCATTTCTTTGCTTTTCACAATTTTCATGAGAAATAAAATTTTAAATATCCCCCTCACCCTCAATCTCTTCCCTATTTTCTCCATCATTTAAAGGAAATATATACAAATAGCGCCTCCATTTGGCAGAAAAATTAGGATGGAATGCACGTGAAACCTACAAGAAGTTAAAGAGCTAATCAGTACCGAGACAGTTAGCTTCTGTTTAGGACAAGGATGAAATCAGGCATTTAGAAGTTTAACGTAATTGATACCTCAGAAATGGATTCAACCCTGACTTTTCCTGGTGCCACATCATTGATGGCATCTTCAATTTCATGAGGCTTAACATCTTTTCTCCCAGTATCTGGACATACAATTAATCAAAAACTAAAATCCAATCAATAAAAAGAACAAGTGATGAAACAGACTTTGAAATCCCACAGTAAATATTTTTGAGGCATCATCCTTGTATCACCCATAAAAAAATAACTAATTCTGCTCAACTTTAATCTTCTATATCCACAATGTCAACAGAACTTTTTCATCACAGGAAAATTTGAGGCTTTGGATTGAACCAAAAAAGGATCATAAATGGGTTGGAAAACTGACATGATAAGTTTCACAAACTTAGCACACAATATTTGTTGATGTGGCTGGGAAACACAAAAAGTAGTGAAAGAAACAGGCCTTACGAATAAGAATACTAAAACATTGAATGTATTGTAAAATATAAGGAACTGCAGAAAGAATAGGGCATTAAC
>Ga0325414_1001040_pt1 | contig 25622 bp, 10 predicted proteins | sample PopdelMetagenome_8_FD_206183 | JGI IMG/M metagenome (GOLD analysis project Ga0325414, IMG submission 206183) | Populus deltoides microbial communities from Bellville, Georgia, United States - Leaf-PdKOR-R3 | ecosystem: Host-associated > Plants > Phyllosphere > Phylloplane/Leaf | place: USA... | reverse complement strand
ATTTACTATAATAATGAAGTGATATCTATGGTTTTGGCTACGAAACTGTGGGTATTTTAATATTTCCATATAATATATTAGTTATTGTTGATTTATTTACGAGTATTTTTATCCTTTTAATATTTTAATAAATAGTAAAATGATCAAATATCCTGAAAATAAAAAAAATTGCTTTGGGCAAGGGTATTAGGTATTTTCATCTTTTTTTTATATATAATAGAATTACATGTGTATCCTTAAATCTAAGAAATTTAATTAATTGAAGTTAAGAGTATTAGGGTTTTTAGTCTCATATTTTTTTTTTATTAATTGTTGGTTTGATTGAGGATAATAATGTAATTTAATATTAAAATATTTTATACAAAACAAACCCACTCTTCATGGTTAAATATTTTTTTAAAATGCTTTAAATCATTGAAAAACATTAAATTTAATTTGGCTTTGCTTTATCCTGACGAGTTCTCCTTGTTCTTTAAAACATTGAATCTAATCTATAACGATAAAAGTCTTACAATTTGATCCAATTACTTATGATCAATTGAAAAAGAAAGATGCATATAAATCGAAGATCCCTACAACTGGAAGTCATCTGCTCCAAAACTACCCTCCTCCCCTCGATGAGACCTAACCCAACCATTTTCTAAATTCACCTTCACATTTTTTTCGATTTTTCTGTCGTGTGAACGCCACCTTTTGACCCGCCCAGCCACCCCTAACCTCCCCCAGCAACTTCAAGAAAAAAGCATTATGCGTATAATAAATAAGTGATTAGTAATATTAATTAGCAGAGATCGAGCATCCCTGGTCTCAGCCTTGGTACGTACGTAGAAATTGTTTGTTTTCATGGGAGCTGATAATTTACTTAATTTTAGGTCAAATTAATGTTTGAAAAATATATAGTGTGTTTGGTATAGTGGTGTATGTTGCTTTCAAAATTATTTTTCAATTGAAAATACAGAAAAATTATGTTTTTTAATTCTTTATTTATAGTGCTCTCAGCCTTTGTTTCTTTTTTTTTTTACATTAACACTTATAAATCATTCAAAAACACCTAAAAAACATTAATTTAATATTTTTTCAAGCAAAAAATAATAATTAAAAAAGTAGTTTATATATATAAAAAAAAACCCTCATGAGCCATGTTCTTATAATATTATAGTGCTGGGCTCGAAGCTTGCTAATGCTAGGGTTTGCATTATTCCTTGCTGCCAAGTGCTCTTGAAAGCGCAATTGATGGATGCCATATTGTTTTTAAGTGGTGCTAGCATGTACGTATGCCTATATATATATATATATATATATATATATATATATATATAAAAGCCAAAAGCAATTTAATGGTGGTACCAAAACCATAAAATTAATATCTAGAAATGCTTTTTTGTTTTTGTTTGATTAATTTATCCATCCACTAATTTTGAAGTTTATTCCGATACATAATTGAATTGCATTTTTTATTTTCCATAACTTTTCCGGATAGATTCTGCTGAAGGATCCGGTCGCTGAGATAGGTCAATTATTAGGTATGGTAAGGTGTCTAATTGGTGGAGTCTCTTTATTGTCTATGAAAATGTGATTGATTCGTAGCATTTGAAATTAGCCAGCCCAACTTCCTTCTCAAATAATAATAATAAAATAATAAAAAAACGTATGCTTGAATGGGTAAAACTAATCAATGATACGTTATATATTATGAATAATATCTGGTTATTTGCCATTTTTTATGAGTTAATATTAGCTAGATTTTGAATGTTAGTACTGTTGACTCGGTGTAAGGTATGAGTTAATTATAGATCTAACGGGTTAAATAATCAGATTGATAATTTTTTTTTATATAAAAGGTTAAAAATAAATTGTTTTGAGAAAATTAAAAAAATCAATGAATTTTAATTATATCATTGTTTAACTTACTAAATTAACGAGATCAACTCTTGATTGATTTTCTCTTCGTATCTAATTTAGATTAGAAGTTAGATAATATATTAATAAGAGCTTATTTTATTTTTTAAAAATAAAATTCATATTTAATACTCTATAAGAATTTAAAATTATACAAGCTATTTAACTAGGATTTGAACTCAATAATGTTTCCATATTTCAAGCCAAATTCTTATCACTTGTGACTTTGGGGGACGTCTATAGGGCTAACCAACGACAAGTGCTCTTTGCATTTATGGATAAATCACTTCTCCACCCCCACTCATTTTATCAAAACCATGAATGCCTCAAAAAAAAAAAAAACCATGAATACCATACCAATTGTTGGTAGTAATACGTCATGAAATGACATTTATTTCTACAAATTGATCACTTGACTAAATTAAATTAACATCCCATCTCTGATGCTGCCAGCCCGCCACCATAAATACAACTACTTTGTAAATTAATTTTTTATATATATTTTCAAATCATTTTAATATGTCATAAAAAATATTTTTTAAAATAAAAATATTAATTATATATTTTAAATAAAAAATAACCGATATATCATTTCTAAATAAATCAAAAGAGTTTATCCATTTCTTGTGGGAACAAAGCATGGATCGTTCTCGGCTTGGGTTGGGCATTACGTGCATGGAACCAAGTATTAATTAAAAAGTGGCTAAGTTAGTTAGAGTCAATATCTGATGATGTCATGCATGCTTGTGTTTTAAGCAGTCAGTCACAGGACATATGTGATCTCCAAGCTTCAAATTTAAGACATGTCGTCCTCATTTCCAGGCTCTACTTGCCATAACACATCTTGCTCTTGCTCCATCACATGGTTTGAAAAATACGCACGTCCATTGACTTTTAATAATTTTTTATTTATTTTTTCTTTCTTTCCGATTATTTTTCATAACTTCCTATGAGTTACCATGGAATTAATTTCAAGGCAAAAAAGATGATTCAGATTCGAATAAATTCTATTTGTTTTTATGTTTTAAATTTTTAAAAAAAAATTTAAATTTTTATTTTTTTCTTTGCTTTAAATTAATATTTTTTTATGTTTTTAGATCATCTTGATGCTTTAATATCAAAAATAATTTTTAAAAAATAAAAAAAAAATATTATTTTGATACATTTTTTAGTGAAAAGCACTTTAAAAAACAATCGCAACAACACTTTAAATATATTATTTAGATAGTTTTGAAGTGTTGATATCAAAAATAAATTTTTTAAAATAAAAATAATATTATTTTAATGTATTTTCAAACGAAAAATACTTTAAAAAACAAATATTACGATGATATTTTATGATAAAACAATAAAATAAAGTAACAAAAACCAAAAATAAAAATTAAGACATGAATAAATATTTCCCCAAAATTAACCAAAATGAAAGAAAGAAAAACATTTTAAACAAGATAATGGACCCAAAAAAATCCCTCCAAATAGACATAAAAAATTCATTTAAAATAAACCAAAATAACATCATTGGAGCTCATACTTAGCAGCCCAAGCCCAATGTATAATATTAAACCCAAGGAAAGTGGGATCGGGTGTGAAAACCCAAGCCTATGTAGGGCGTACACCCAATTAGGAGCACACCCAGCACCCCCGTGGGGCTCGGGCTTCCATGCTTAAGCCCACCATGCTCGAAAGCTGCTCCCCGAGCCCAACATGCTTGGGTCTAGGCTGCGTGCCGGCTCGGACCCATTTTCACCCCTCGTGGGCTCGGGTTGTCACACTCGAGCCCAGCTTGTTTGGGTCTAGGCAGTGCATCCAGACCCATTTTCATCTCTAATGGGCTGGAGCACCTTGCCCGAGCCCAACACTCATTAAAAAAATTTTTCGAGACCCCATGCGGGTCTCTTAATATTTTATACTGATCTAATATATATTATTTTGAATAGAATATAATTCAAAATATCACAATGATAAAATTATACTTCAGACCCTTGTTTTCACACAAAAAAAAACAAGATTTATGAGCTATAAATACATTATGAGAGCTTCAGAATAAAGATTCACAATCTCTTCATTCTCAATATTTTTAGCATAAATATTTTTAGAGTTTATTTTTTTAAAATATCATTGTATTTTTTCTCACTATAAAGCTATTGACTTTATCATCATAGAGTCTTTATGCTAATTAAATTAGACATTTTACAGGTATCAATTATCAGTCACTTAACTTACCCAACACCATCAGCTACTACTATAATTACTGGTTATCTGTCTTATTATACATCACTTGCTACTAATTACCAACTTTTTGGGTTATTTATATGAAATTACTGGATATCTTGACTATAAAAAATAAATTAAATTACTTAAATTAAAAAAAAACTAATTATCCAATAAATTAACCTTATTCTTAATCATGTTTTATTTTCTGGACTCGTCAAAAGATTCGACCAATATTAATAACAAGCAGTGATTAATTAAGACAAAACTCTGTAACAGTTTTTACTCTCCACCTTTTACATGCGCACGCAGACACCATACTATTTAGTATTTACCTTGTAGTAAGGAAGTGAGCAGCAGAAGGAAAAAGAAGAAGATAGACCAAACCACACACCTCTCCTCCACATAATTTAAAAGAAAAGGAGACAAAACAGTAGAAATGTAAGAACAAGAGGAGTACAGTTGTGTGCTGTGTTTTTTCTTAAATGGACAACAACGGGTAGTGACCTCTACCTCTCTCCCTGTCTCTGTCTCTGTCTCTGTCTCTACTCTCTCGCTCTCTTGGCGATCCATTTTCCAAAAATACAACCTCAAAACCCAAAACACAGCATGCAAAAGTAGTCCTAAGAAATTAAAAATAAAGAAACAACAAAGTGGTGTGCTGCTGCCTGATATTTTTTGAGAAAGAGTGTGTCTTTAAACGTGGTCATTCTTACACGCAAGTCTTTTCGATTCTCTCTCAAAACTTCCCATTTCTCCTCTCTATTACTCTGCCCTTTCTGATATATTTCTTGGTGTTCAGAATCAGACACCAATAATCTGACTGATTTCTGCAAGATTTTTGTTACTTCTTAAATCTTAATCCTTATTTATTAATATTTCCAGCTTCCTCTCACCGATTTTGCCTCTCTTTTATCTCAAGGTTTGTCATCTATCCTTTTTTCTCCGTTTAAACCATCTCAAGTTTAGCTGTAATGCTGCTAAATCCTCCGTTTTTCCTTTCATTTCTTGAAAGTTTGTGACTCTCAAGTCTTTTTTTTTTTAAGTTAATTGGTAAAGCTGGAAATTTGTGTTTGCTTACTATATATAACATTTCAATTGGCAATTTTTGTTTTTCGATTCTTAAAATCTTTGAGTGTTTATGAGATCTGAAAATATAGTTTTCTGTTTGTTTGGTTATCTGTATTGATAGATTTTTCAGGCATGAATATCAAAAGACTCTGCTTTTTCGCAGAAAGTAGATTGCTTTCCTTTTCAAAAAAAATGAAAAAAGTCATTTAACTGAAGTTTATTTGGTTTATGTTTTTTAATGGGAAAATTTATTTAATGAGTTTTTGTTTTGTGGGATTCATTAGAGATTTTAAGAATGTGCAGTTAGTTTAATCTATATTAGCACCAATAATAAGTTGATTAGTAACAAATTAAGCTTTCTTTGCCTTGAACTATCAACACATGCACTCACCTAAATAAGCTAAATCAAGAAGCCAACATTAATTTCCTTTTTCTGGGTTTTTTGAGATGTCAATTCAAATATGTTCTTCTCAATTTTTGACCCTTTATTGAGGTTACTGTGAAAACTGAGGCTGATATGCATGAAAAATGAGGATTTAGACTGTGTTGAATATTATGAAAGAGATTGAAGATTAAACTGGTTTTTCAAAATTGAGCTTTAGTCTCGAGAGAGGGATTCTGGGAATTTTTCTTAATCAAGAAATTGAGCTAAAACAAGTTGCAAATTTGGTTCTCGAATTTTTGTTCAAGCTTAGAACTTTATCTTATGCCAGAGTGAAATGACAACTTTTTCTCAGTAAATATTTTTTTTACTGCAAACAATTGTTGTAACATTTGATCAGGTTTGTTTCTGATATTGGTCTCTCTGCTTTTTTGTGCATCAGCTGCAGTTGGTTATGAGGACCTCGTAAAAGTTTTAGCTGTCTATGACGTCATTCAGATCATGGAAATTGCTAAAAAGGAACACCTTCTGTGATGGGGTATGGCATATTATATTTAATTTGCTTCTCAGTCCTGGGGGCAGCTAAGAAGATGGAGTGTTTACAAAATCTGCCTTGGTTTTGGTAGTCATCAAAGATGTAATTGTATTGCTGGTGCAGGTGAAATCCGGTTTGAAGATGAAGCTGCTGCCGTTTATGGGAGTTTTGTGTACAGCAATGTTGTTCGTAGTGTATAGAACTACAATATATCAGTATCACCATACAGAGGTATGGAAACCCCATCGACTCTCTACATATTTTAACTTATAAGCATCAATCAGGGAGCCAAAATGTCTAGTTAATTCTCTTCTGGTGAATGATTTGTGGATTGTTTTTTGTTCATAGAGGCATTAATTCCAATATTTATGTTATAGACATACTTGAGTCTGGGTTGCTTTGATTTCAAACTTCTGAAAGAAATGTAACTTAGCATGGCCCAAAATCTTAATAACTTTACTTCTAGTGTCACTTGCTGGTCCATCTACATCTTTTCTGTTGTTGAATTTACCCGTAGGCACAAATTAAGCTGCATTTTCACATTGAAAATAGGTCCAGCTCTAGCTCTCTGTTTTTTATGGTGCTGCATCTGCTGAACTCTTTTACTCCCTTCAGAGTAGTTTTTCTCTAGTTTGCTGACTCTACATCCTGATGAAAAGTTTGCTGACTGGTTTTTCTCCACCATTGTCAGATGGATGAAAAATTGTACCCCTTCAAAATATTGAAGGTAATTTTAGAACTACCAATTAAAATTCCAAAGTAATGTTTTAAACATTGGACGATTGTTCTAGTGTTCATCATTATACGAAGATGCATTTGGTGCTTTGATCTAGGAATCGGCTTTGGCTTCTGGACTGTTGGGTGGTTTGCCTCATGGTATTATACGAGCTAGCTCAGATTTAGAGCTGAAGCCTCTATGGTCAACAAGTAGTTCGAGGTCAAAGGTTGGTTTTTTTATCCTCTGGTATTGTGCCATCAATACAAGGGAATGTCTTGACTTATCATGGAAATCAAATGCAGGTTGATCCTTCTACCCGTCGTTACTTGCTGGCAATTCCAGTTGGCATCAAGCAAAAGGATAATGTCGATCATATTGTCCAAAAAGTATTGCAGATGTCTTTTCTAATGTTTTTGTTTCATCAACTAAACATTTCTTGCCTAATATCATTGAATTCAGTTTCTTCCAGAGAATTTTACAGTTATTCTATTTCATTATGATGGCAACGTGGATGGGTGGTGGGATCTTGATTGGAGCAATGAAGCCATACACATAGTTGCCAAGAACCAAACGAAGTGGTAAGATCAACCTTGATAATTTCTTTTTTTGTCTATTTTTTACTGCATATTTTGTATGTATGGTAAAAATGGATGATTGATATTGCTGTTTCAGTGTTAATTTATTGCAAATTGTACAAAATCATTTAGCTTCAAAGGTCAGAGGAGCACAGGATTTCATGGGTTAAACTCATAACATCTTTTCATCTATGAGAGGAGTTTGATAGATATGTGAGCATGGAATATTTTGCTAAAAGGATTTGTCTGAGGGTCTGAGCAGCTGGTTTGTTTTTCCTCATGCATCGAACTAGCTTACTGCTGCTAGAAAAATAAAACAGTCATGGAAATTGGACTGCCTAAAAAGTGGCTGGAAAGTTATGTCTTTACATGAATGGCTCTGATAATCTTACTGGATCTGTAATCTGTGTCTGAGATCTCCAAGGTGACTTGTCAAATGATGGTCCAACTGCTGCCATTCTTCAAACTTACCATTTATCCTTGGGTTTTTCTGTACAAGTTTATTTAACTTGTCATGCTGACAACAGTATTAACACCTTTTTGATCTTTTCTGGATTGTTCTTTTTCTTAAGAAGAAAAACTCTCATTGCTTGCTTTTCAGGTGGTTTGCCAAACGCTTCCTGCATCCTGCTGTTGTGTCTGCTTATGATTATATATTTCTATGGGATGAAGATTTGGGGATTGAGCATTTCAATCCAGGAAAGTGAGTTTGTTCGACATGTTTTTCTTTAGCATGTTTGGGTTGCCTGCCTTTGGTAATAATATATTTGCCTTGACTTTATCCATAATGTTTTTTTTTTTTTTAGGTGGGTAGATAAATGATCATCTACTTGAATTTCCAAAAAAATTGTTTGGCCTGTTCTCATCTTCATGTCCATTTTAATTATTTACCAGTCATTTATAGACATCCATCAATCATGATGTCTTTCATTTAGTCATGTCATAGGTAGTTCTAACATCTGCAATTTCTCCTGCTCTCAAACCTTGCCAGAACAGGATTCTCTTTTGCTAAGGCTGTTTAGATTAGCAAGGCTTGTTTTTCATCTTAGATTATCATTTCTAGGACAATTGGGAATTACAGAATGTATGAGAGTGAGAGACTGGCAGATTTTACCAATTCCATACTCTTACAGAGAACAAGAGGGGGGGGGGGGGGGCAGGGTCTTCAGAGAAGCTGCCCAGATAGAGAAATGAATGAACTGGGAAAGAGAGAGGGGCTCTATTTATCGATCTGGGCTTAAATTATGGGTGTTATGAGTTAACAGCGATGGCGTTCTGGGTGTGATGAGTTATCTGGGCGTTAGTTTACTTGAAGAACTTTTATAAGAACAAAGTGTGACTTGCTGTTAGGCTTATATCTTGTCTAAACAAACCTTATCGATTTATAATTTCATTTCCTTTGTTTTCTTTCTAGATACTTGAAAATTGTGAGATTAGAAGGACTGGAGATATCTCAGCCAGCTTTGGACCCAAATTCAACTGACATACATCATAGAATTACTATTCGTGCCAGAATGAAGAAGTTTCATAGGTGAATGGCATGGCTTTTACTAACTTGATTAAAATCTATCTGTTAATGACTAGCACTTGTCTAACATAATTTACGGTGAACAGAAGAGTTTATGACAGCAGAGGCAGTACCAAATGTTCTGATATAAGCGAGGGGCCTCCATGCACTGGGTAAATAGACCGCTATACTTGTGACATATCTTGTCTTCTGATATATATTTTTTTTAATTTGGTGCAGTGCTAGTTTTTGACTTAAAAAGTTCATATATTACCTTATCGGTGGCCCTCATGTAGTGTTTATTTTCCCATCCATTTGCTAGGAGGCTGACGAGGAATTGACCAATGTTGAAAACAATGAGCAATTTTATCCCTAAACATTTTTTTTTGTTCTTTTTGAAAATGACCAATCTAATATTCTATTTCAAATTGTAGAAGTCTTGTTTAGTGACAATTTGAGCCTGAGCTCATCTTTTCCGTGGAACTTCAATACTTGTGACAATACCCATTGAAGGATATACTGTATTGTTCTTGTAAGGATTCTAGCAATACTAATTTAATTTACGATATATCTGTAGATTTGTAGAAGGTATGGCTCCAGTCTTTTCAAGATCTGCTTGGTACTGTGCTTGGCATCTTATACAGGTAACTAAACTTTGATTATTCCAGTATAAAGAAGCCCTTTATTTAACATTATCGTAAGCTTGTGTTGCCCAGTGTAATTGCTATTTGATGATCCTAGTGTAAGCATGTTTTGTTTTTTGCTTAAAATTTTAGTTGAGAAGCATTTAGGACTAGCTTTGTTTGTTTGCTGCAAAATAAATTGACTTTGAAAAACAAAATTCTGTGGGGATCTTTTCTAAAAAGATGATTAGTGGGACTCTGGAAAATTTGTTGAAAAATGTCCTTATAAACACCGTAAAACAACTATCTTTATATTATTTGTTTTAGCTGAAGTAATGTGACCTAACATGCATGAATTGTTGATAAATATGACTAATATACGGTTGCCCCTAGGATGAAAGAAAATTTAACACATACTATTTAATCCATTTAGGAAAATGTTCTCTTTTTGAGAAGGGGAAAACAAATCTCTCCATTTAAAGCATGCTATTTAGGTTGACTACAAATTGAATTCCTTTGACTGGTTTTTTCAAGCTGCACCAAACATAGGAAACTCTGGAAGATATTTTCCAACATAACAAACACTTTTATGCAAACAATTGGTGCATTAGACTTAATTTGATTTTGGAAGGTAGAAGATATGGCCATATGGTTAAATTCTACTCCACCCACTATAGGATGATTGCAAATCAAGTGCACTTTTGGCCTAGGGTTGATTAACTCATCATGGAATTCCTTTTCTTTTTTACTCAGAATGATCTAGTCCATGGATGGGGAATGGACATGAAACTTGGATACTGTGCGCAGGTAAGTTGAACTTGATTTTCCAAGGCTAGGTTTAGTTTCTCTTACTGTTTAATTTCCTCCACCTCAATTTGTTGACTGAAGGTTTTCTTCTGCATTGTTAATTTACTCGTTGCTCTGTAACCTTTTTTACTATATTACTAGCTTGCTTGGTATAGATTATTTTAGGCTCAATGCTCCGCTGCTAGAGCCTATTTTACAACTAAGATAAGAATAGGAAAGGTTCAATAGGTGTTGGTCTTGGCAAATAATGGTGGTTGTAGGAAGTAGCATAAAAATAGCATAGTAGATACGAAAGATGTAAGAGTTTCACAAAGAGTGATGAATTAAGAGTGGTCTTGGAGTAAGAGTTTCATGTTTATTGACAGTTATTAGTGCTCCAGACAATCCTCTTGCGATGTCCTCATTGTAAACCCACTTGTAAAGATGCTAGGATTGAAAAGTTGATCATTTTCCTTTTTTGCTTCCTAGGGACATGGTACCTTTTCACCTCCACAAAAATCATTTTATTTTAACTAGGAATTGAGAGGGGACGCAGATAATAAATATTGTGGCAATCCACAAATTTGGACATTTAAACTGTTTGATCAATATTTGTAAGAAAGGGCATTTAAATCATTGTCCCAACAAAGATAATTTACTCGTCTATTCTTAGAATAGCTTTTTTTTTAGTTTGACGGTAAGAAACAACCTTGGGCCAGCACCAGCTTGACTATCTCTGAGACTGGGTTCCTTTCTGAAATGATTTTAAGGATATACCTCCACATTATCACGGTGGACTTAAGAGAATAAATTTTCTTGGATGCGAGCCCCAAGGTTCAATCTCAAGAATTCAAAGAAGAGAGCGGACCTCTTCGAGCACCAGACCAATCCCTTGGAGTTTTTTCTAGAATATCTATTGACCAATTTTATCTCATTACAAGTATTGAACTTGACCCCTATTTTCATGTCTTTAATGCTTGATGACCCTTTTCTTTTATCTTTTACTTTATTTTCTTCTCCATAGATGCTAGTTATCATAGGAAAGAATATTATGATAGGCTCAGTTTATGTGACCTTGTGCAGGGAGATCGCACAAAGAAGGTGGGGGTCATTGATAGCGAATATATTGTTCATAAGGGCATACAAACTTTGGGTGGGCGTAAAACTCCTAGAAGAAAGGTCATCCTTTTCTCCTTGTTTTCTCAGGGGGGGCACAGTTTATGATTTTTATCTATCTGCATTTTATTATCTATTATTAACATCTTTCTGATTTCTTCAGTCATCAAATACAGAAGAGTTGACTAAGGTAAACTTTCCTTTGTCTGGTAGATGAATTTTCGTTGATACTATTTTGTAGCCACTGTTATTAGTTCTTAAAAGTTTCGCCTTCTCTTTTTTGGTTTACTTTCTCCTTCTGGCATTCAGAGACATAGTGCTGCATCCATGGATCCTAGGATGGAGGTGAGACTACTGATCCTCTAGTCTACCATCAACCCTGCTTTGAGCATTTTATATACTTCTATTCCTCTGGACATGAAATGCCTGCAATAGGCAGAAGAGCTGCCAAGTAGTCTAGGATGATTGCTTCCTTGAGTGTTTACATGTTTTCTCTAAATCATGCAATTTGGCCAATTCTAATTCTGTTGAGATTTACAACTTATATTTGATTAGTAAGGACTATTGGGTAGTAGGTTCCAATATCATGGATTGGCACCTCCTGGCCTTGAGATTGGTGATCTTGGCTTTGATAACACTTTTATTTTGGAGTTAATGCACGTATATCATGACATTGTTAACTCTATGATGTTGTTTTCTTCATGAAGAATGAACTACATTTGAGATGCTAAATTCCAACCTTGTTGTCATGTCTGTAATTTGATGAACTTTGTTGTTTTCTTTCAATTGACTGATCAGATTAGAAGGCAATCAACATGGGAGCTTCAAATATTTAAGGATCGCTGGAAGCAAGCAGTAAAGGAGGACAAAAATTGGGTTGATCCATTTCTAAGGAATCGAAAACGCAGAAAACTAAAGCGGCACGGCCAATAATCTAATTGTCTTCATCACACATGGGGTCTTATCTATACCTGTAATTTTGTCCTCCTAGCTTTTATTGATGCTCATAATTGATTCACTAAATGGACAAGTCATAGTTTTGTTCTTAAAATCCAGATTTTGTTTTGCATGCCTAGTTCTAGCTGATTTCTCTCGGTTGCTTTCCAAGCCTCTCAATTTTGCAGATTGAGGGCATGTAGATTCCTTTATGCATTACCTATAGACGAACAACGAGTTGCTTTGGGGAAGAAATTTAAGGTCTGTTATACCGCAGCACAATTCACCATGTCTGTGATCTGCCATTGGCGTACTGCCATGCTACTGCTACAAAACTTCAGAATCAGGCTCTTAATATTTTTGCTTTGCATGGCGTGGTTGGAGGTCTACTTGTGCAGGGTTTTTTTTTTTTATTTTTTTAATGTTAGTACGGTAATGTGCTTGTCCTGCAGTGTTACAGACTTACAGTACCTGCATTAAATTAAATTAAAAAAAATAAACTGAAGGAGAAGTTACTGTAAGAACAAGACTTATTTTCCTATTCATTGTATTGTAATAGTGTATTTACTTAATTATTTGCTGTTTAAAAAAAGAAAAAGAAAAAAGAAGCAATGAATTAAGCTTTGGGGTGAGATTGTCTTTCTATTATGGCATTATTGTTTTTAACATGTTGCATAGGGGTTATAATTGTCATGCATGGTAAAATTACATCTTCAGCATTGGAATAAATAATTCTAATGCTTTTGATATTGGGGTGTTTTTATCATTTCTTTTTTAACAGTGCAATTACTTTGGTATCATCAGACAAGAACAAGCATCTCTCTTATGAGGGTTTTTTTTAATCATTTTATTCTAGATTCAGATATTGGTTAGGAGTGATATTGTAATAATTATGAATTTAATATTATTTTAAAAAAACATGTTGGAGCGTGCACGTGCCTGGGTGTGGATAGCTTCTATGTTGTTTATTGGCGGGTGTAGGGTTGTTCGGCCATTAAATGTCGTTTTATAAGGCGGTGTTCGAAAGATATTGGAGCTCTATATATAATGATGTGATATTTTTATTTTATTTTTTCTCATCTCTTTAAATTTGAAGTCACTGTAAAATTTCAGAATAACCTTGTTTTTTTCTTTACATTTCGTCTACATGTTTTTTATTACTATTTTATATTTATTTCAGAATAACACTTAATGATTGAATTGTTTATACGGAGACCAAATCAACCAGGAAAAATAAATAAAATAGCAAAGATAACATCATCTAGCTTTAATTCGAACGGCTTGGGCTTGTTGTTTGACTAGTCGACCCCTGTAAGAATGGAGGCGGTAGAATTTTCTAAATAAATTTGAGTTATTTAAAATTATGATTTTTTTTTATCCGTTTGAACTTATTCGCCAGTTTTATCTTGTTTATTTGACCCATGCGCGTCTCTCGTGACGGCGGTATAGCTCCAGGGTTCTTCGAAGGTGGCATATGTTCTTGTTATTCTTCTTAATCTCAAGGATATGGAAGTATATATGAATAAAAATCGTCCATAGACTAGTTCAAACATGTTGTTGAAAGTTGATTTGCTTGTTCAACCCTACCTCTCCACCTCTGTCCATGACGCTCTCCTTTTCTTACTTTTCTAAAGCGTGTGTATGATCGATAAAATTGAAAGCAACCGTCATTTCCTCTGAATTTCATATTTTTTACTGTTCACCAATATTGCTCCTTCTATAAAAGCGTTTTCCTTTTTCATTTTTCTTTTGTATAATCCACGGTTGCGTCTTTCTATAAGCACTTTCCTTTCTCGTTGAGTTTTCTGGCTGTCTTTGTATCATAGATTTTGGAGCTTGCACAGTCTATTATATAGTATTCAAGATTTCTCCAAGGCCAAAACCTCTCCTCATGGCAGCGGGTCCTTACTATAGTAGTCTACTCTTCAATAAAGTAAACCCCTTTGCAGATGAAATAGATGGCCATTTGCAAAAGTTGCAGAATGTTGCATTCCTAACATGTCTAGGATTGACACAGTGTCTTCTGTGGAATTGCGCATCTGTTGCATTTGTGTGGATGGTAGGTGGGGTAGAAACAAAAATCTTGTTCCTTGCATTGGCCTACCTAGTCTGTGGACTTCCAGCTGCATACTGGTTATGGTTTCGTCCACTTCGTCAAGCTTTGAGGACAGAAAATACTTCCATGTTTCGTTATTTTTTCCTGTTCTACCAGCTCCACATTGCCTTCTGCATGTTCGCTGCAGTTTCTCCTCCAATAATAGCCAAGGGAAGATCCCTCACAGGTATCATGAGCGCATCAGACATTTCTGGTGATTATGGAGAAATTGGATACTTTTACTTCGTTGGTTTCGGTTGCTTCAGCCTTGAATCAATGCTCAGCATCTGGGTTTTGCACAAAGTTTACAAGTTTTACCGTCACGGTGGTTTAGCTCTGGAGATGGTTTAACTGTTCGTCTGTGTTCATTTCTCACCCTATTTGATTCCATTAAGATTTTTCTACGATTAAGAGGATCTTTAATCAATGTACAGTGATTAGATATCACTCGAACTAGGTTACACCATCATCACCAAATCATATATGTAACAGGGGATTCCATTTTTTGTACCGAACTATGTAATCTTGTGATATTTCAATGAAATTCTATGTTAAATAACCTGCATCCAACCCAAAAAGTAAAAACCTTTTGAGAAGGTGTGACACGTTCATGTTATTATCCCAGACAGAACTTCGTACTTCACTCTGTGAAATATATATGTTCTCAACAATCTATCCAAAAGATCGATATGCTTGGCTATTTACTCAAGAGGTAAGCATCCAATTGGATGAAAGAGCTAGCAGAACCATGATTTTGTTGGGTTTCTGATTTAGTTTTCTCGAGTTAAAATTTGAAACCTGATGCATGATCATGGGCCATGGCAAATTACAGAAGAGAAGCTCATGTCTCAACTTCACCTCATCATAATTTGCATGTTCATGGGTGGTTAGGCTAAATCATGAGGAGACAGAGGAGCTGCCTTGGACACCAGGTTTACGCCATGATTGGGCATCTTGAACACAACATAGCTGGATTCATTGCATGGTGCTAATGATGATGTTCGTCTTGAAGATTATGAAATGGTTATACTTTTCCAAGGCTGCTTGCAACTTCCATTGTTTTCGTTGTAATGTGTTAGCAGATTGGAGCATGAACAATAGACAACTCTATTGAATTACGTGTAATACAACCTTATTATTTTTCAATTAAATCCCTTTTTAATAAAATTATTAAATCATATATTATATGATTGTAGAAATCCTCTTAAGATGTAAGAACAACCATACATTTAAATTGAAAATGTCAAATAGATAGTATGGATATTGTTAGGTTTTCTTCTTGTTTTTTTTTCTTAATTAGTATGATTTTTTTAAAACAAAAATTATTTGAATTGATCGATAAACAACATTAAGAATTTTTAATGGGGGATGTTCTGCATTGATAGATATAATATAATATAAATTTGATTTTAAAAAATAACTTCATATATAAATTTAGAATTTAATTCTTAAACAAATTGAGATTTGATATGCTCATATGTAAATATAACGAGAATCAAGATTTCTTTTATTGTTTCTCTATTTTTTAACGATAAGTTAATTTGCATAGAAAATATTATAAAATTTATTTATTTGTGCATGATTGCACAAATTCATATAAGCATCATATTAATAAAATATTCTTTTCATATACTAATTCTTCTTAAAAAAAGAAGTCGTTCTCTATTTACAGGATTTATTTTGTTACAACCAATAAAGAATATATTTAATTTCTTTTAACAATATTTACAAGAAATGGCTGGTCTTCAGAACTAACCTAGGAGTTCATAAGCTATGGACGTGAAAGCCTATTGTCTCTCGTAATCATTTCCTGAATGCAAATTCTTTCAGTTGTTACATAACGAGCACCTTATACTTGAATTTAGGACTAATGTGCGAAGCAAGCCTTAATCTGAAAACCATCTCCTTTGCACACATCCAAATGCACGAGAGTTCTTCGCAACCTTTCAATATCATCACCAGATTCTGCTCAAGCATGTAAGCAACACTTATAATCAGACGCTTGATCCGTGGAAGATAATTGACAATGGCTGATGCCTCCTCTTTCCGAATAGTGTAACGACGAATGCTCAAGCTCTCAAAGTTCTTGCAATGGAGGCTGATTTGAGTTAATGTTTCTGTCAAATGAACACCATTATCAAGGTCCAAATTCTTCAAGAGTTTCAGATCCTTGAGTGTTTTCCCGAATAGTTTCTGTCAAATGAACACCGTTATCAAGGTCCAAATTCTTCAAGAGTTGCAGATCCTTGAGTGTTTTCCCGAATAGTTTCTGCTGTCTCGTCATCTTTGGGCAGTGATAAAGTTTCTATGGCAGGACAGACACCTAATAAACGTTGTACCATTAAAACAGCTCCACTATTTGCAAGAAGTTCCGATTTCACACATTATACATGAATGATTCTAGAGACAGGCAAATTTTAATAAAGCACGGAAATGTAACGTAGCTTTTGCAAGATTGAAATGTATGTATGCTTGTGTTGACCTCACAGATGACACAAAAAGCAAACTGCTCTTGTTATTATTTGCCTCCATGAAAGCGTTCGATTTTATTGATATCAGTAACGTTTCAAATTTTATTGATATCATTAAAGTATATTTTTTGAAAGATATAAAACTACATTCTTAAAATTTCCTGAGATAAAATACTTCATCTTAATAATATAATCTTATTAGTTGTTTGATTTAATGATAAAAATATTCTCAAGTCACAATAATATAATTTACTTGATTAAAAATTTTATAATTTTTATAGCCATAATAAAGATTATAAAGACAATTTCATGCATAGAACTTACTTCAAACAATCAGTTCAAGTGTGTTTTTATATTATGGTGTATAATATTTTTTAAAAAATATTTTTTATTTGAAATAAATTAAAATAATTTTTTATATTAATAGATCAAAATCATCATAATACTAAGCATCAAAAAGTTACTCCAATTCTTCACAATCAATATAATCACATTATGGAAGCGTCATCATTCATCAATGATGTCCAAAACAAGACAGATTAAAACAAAAGGTTTGGTTGATAAATTCAAACCAACAAGCACACATGAAAGTTAACTACTATTTCTTCTTCTTCTTCTTCTTCTTTTAAAAAAAAGGGTAGTTCTCAACCGTTGATTTGCCCCTCCTTTTCCTCCCAAATTTCATTTCCTTACAAGAAACCAGAAGCACTTGTAAGTATATATATGTAAAAGAAGCTGACCATAGACAGACAAGCCAAACTCTCTCTCTCTAGAATTTCTTTTTTTTCTTCTTCTTATTTTTTTGACTTGGTCTGGTTATCTTTGTTTCAAGTGTATGATTCCTTAAGAAACAAACAAAGCCTTTCTCTCTTTTTCTATCACCTTCTCTGTTCATAGTTTCATTATTTTGTTTTCTTTTTGAAGCCTCTCTTACCTTTGGTTTCTGCCTTCTGTGATGGCTGGTCGTTATGATCCAAACCCTTTTGATGAAGAGGAAGTTAACCCTTTCATTGTAAGTCTCTGTCCTTTTTTTTATTTTTATGCTAAATTTGTTTTTTTTTTAAGACAAGTATAAAGTTGAATTTTGTAACATGTGGTGTTCTTTTGGAAGTGTTTATGAGTGTTTTGTAGGTTTTACAAGTTATTAAGGAGAGTTTTGAAAGTTCCAGGGTTTAGTGAGGTGTTTTCTGTGGTTGACTTTTATGGTTTTATGATTGATGTAAGCTTTTTGTTATGGAAATTTAAATATTGCTTAGTTTTGAGTGATTTGGTTTAATCTAAGGCATGTTAAGTTCTTAATTATATTACCTTTTCAGGAAAAACCCTCGATTATTGGGACTGAGTAATTTTGTGTATCTTAATAATTGATGGAATTATGTATAGAAAGTTGTTAAATTTTAGACTTCATAACTTAAAGAAATTTGAGTTATCTGGACTGATGGGAGAGATAAGACTGTGTTTTAACGCTTGGCTGGATCATTTTCAGGAATTTTGTTTGAAAGTGATAAATGTTTGGTGGTTGGCTTTTTGTATGTTTTAAAAGCTTGGTAATTTTAATTTGATGTTCTTATAACTAGGACCCGGCTGAGAGGTCGAAAGCATCAGGGCAGTCGAAGTATAGTGGGAGTGCATTCAACACAACAGTAAGCCTTGCAAAAATTAAAACTATGTTATATGTTTTTCAATATTAAACCAACAAATTCTGTAACTCTTGCTTATGATATTGGTGATTTTGCAGGGTGTTCCTCCTGCTTCAAACTCGAGGCTTTCACCACTTCCTCCTGAACCTGCTGGTTTTTACAATTATGGTACAACGGTCGACATTCCTATTGATGCAGCTGCGGTAGGGATGGGATTCTTGTTGGTGAAAACCAGAGTCCATATTTTCCATTTGTATAATTAGTGTTATACTTGATTTTTCTTACTCTAATATGCTGTGAATCTAGGATTTAAGAAAGAAAGAGAAGGAACTTAAGGCTAGGGAGGCTGAGCTGAGAAGACGGGAGAAGGTATGTTCTGGTCGATTTTTTAAAAATACAAGCGCTTTTGTAATTTTTTTTCCTGCGTGTGCTGAACGCAGTTGTTTAGAAGGAAGACATGTACTAATCCTTACAATTATAGTCTATCAGAGTGTTGTTGAAGGTCTTCAAGGGATGTGGAATTGTCTTTTGATAGTGTATTTGTGTTCCAGTTTTGGTTCATTAAGAGAGCTTTTTTTACACTGCCGTGAAAGCTCGTGTAGATTAGTGTTTTTTATTTCTTTAAAATCCAGCCGAGATTTTTGTACATCTTTCAGGTTGGATGCTGACTCATTCTGCCATCTTAGACACATTACGGATGGTTTCTTCTGTGGCTTTCTTCTCCCTTCATATCTTGCATTATATTAATCTCATTAATCTGCCTTTTTTCTGGTGCTAAACACGAGGTAAAGAGGTTAGAAGATGCAGCTGCAAGAGGTAATATACTCTTGATCAAGCCTTATCACATCATCTGGACTTTCCTGTTTTCTGATGTTCCTTGTCTACCGGACTACTTTTTTCCCATGTGAAATATTCGACTTCTTAGTTGCATGTATTATTTGAACAACTGAACTAATTATTTTTTCCTTGTATGGCCAATTGGTTTTCCAGTTCTATCCTGCAGCTTACTTTTTTAGTTCTCTCTTTCCATGTGCAGCTGGAGTTGTCCTGGAAGAGAAAAACTGGCCACCATTTTTCCCAATTATCCATCATGATGTCGCAAACGAAATACCAGTTCATCTACAAAAAATTCAGTATGTTGCATTAACAACATTTTTAGGTATGCAAGCCTTCACCTGGATCTATGGACTGATGTTGTTAGCATTAAATTAAAAAATAAGTCCATTTTTTGTGAACATTTATAAGTTTGAAAGTCGACATTTTTTTCATTTTTTTTATAATAATAAATCCTTGTGAAGATTGGCATCTTGGCTAACAGGTCCTTGACAAAATAAATAGATTTGGTATTCTTTTTTATATTTCACTGCAATTATTTTGAAGTATCAGCTATATATTTAGGTTATTGAATGGGGTACTGGGCATGCACCTTGACCCTCTAAAGGTATCCCAACCAGGAAGATATATGTGTATTATATTTATATTGCTGGGGCTTTTGCTACTTCATGAATTACAAGTGTTCATTATATTTCTGCTCAATATGTTTTTTTTTAATAAAAAAAAGGTGGGACAAATTCTTAAACGTTAAGCATCCTCTAGTTTTTCTAAGCTCCTTGTCACTATGTTGTACAGTAAGGATGAAGAGTCCCAATTTTCATGTTTTACTGAAATTGGTACCAAAATATGCTTGTACTCTGCCTTTGTTTTCTGTAAACTGCATCATCACTGTTATAAATCTGAGCCATCTGAAAAAAGTGCATCGTTTTCTTCCCATCCTCTTCATCCCCACCACTCTCCTCTCAGCCACCTCTCTACTCCCCAAAGACTTATCATTTTCCATGCTCCCTTCTAATTACAGCACTCTCTATTCCTGGGTCTAAACTGGGTTATGACTGAAGTACTTGCTTGTTTACCTTCCTTATGGACCCTATAACCAAGGCAAGTTTACAATCATATCCTATCCATGGTGACTTGACCTAGATTATTATAACTTAACACCATGTGTAAAATGAAATTCATTAGCAAGAAGGCAAATCTAATTGATTGAAGCATTCATATTGTATTGGTTCCGATGTGATTTTTTCTTTATTCTATTTTCACAATTACTTTGCTAGATGGCTCTGTGTAAGTGATGAACAATGATCTTGTGCAGGATTGACTTTTTGTCTTTTCTGGAATGTCATCGCTGTTACAACAGCATGGATTCAAGGGGAAGGTTAGTTAATAAACTTTTGCCACGTTAGTCCTGTGCATGCAAGGTTTTCAATTATCTATGCTGTCTTAAAATTCTCTACATCTTTTGTTGCAGGGGTGAACATCTGGTTTCTTTCTGTTAACTACTTCATATCAGGAGTTCCTGGAGCTTATTTTTTGTGGTATCGTCCACTCTATCGTGCATTTAGGTATTTATCTCCCTTGTTTACTTCAACTTTTGTGCTATTCTTAATAATATACTAGGCTGAAGAGTGAAACCTAAAATACAGCTAGTTCAGGACTGTGGTTTAGTGCCCATTTGTTTTTGGGGCGCAACTGCAAAAAAACATCTTTTTGATGCTTTTAATGAGGTTGAAACATTTCAACCTTATTGCCAAACCAACCCTGTTTGAGCTGAGCTGAGTACTGTGCTTGAACTTTTTACATTTTTTTCGAACCCTTGGAACCCAAAGCTGTTTTCTGATACAGCAAAAGGTGTTGTTTGAGGCTTGGAAACTAAGTGATAATGAAAGAAGTAGCAGATTATTGGCAAAGATATGTTTATCTTTTACTTTCTTAGTTAAGATTATTCTGATCCAGTAGTTTAACATTTAGGTGATTGAAACAAAATGTGAACAAAGAGTACTGGGAATCTAGATTTTCACCTCCATAATATAAGAAGTATACCTGATAGTTCATCTATAGTCATCAAAATGCAGAAATATTGTAGTTTGCTGTGCTGTTGAATATCAAACTCTTCATGCAGGACTGAGAGTGCTATGAGGTTCGGATGGTTTTTCTTGTTTTATGTGGTAAATTTTCATCTCCCTGATGGCTATTCATTTTATTTTTTTTATTCTGTCCAGCTCATCTCCTATGAAATTAAATACCTAATCTTTGTTCATCTTTTTTCTCCCAGCTTCACATTGGCTTCTGCATCTTTGCTGCTGTGGCTCCTCCTAAAATTTTCAAAGGAAAATCTCTCACGTATGTTTCTTCAAGTATTTTGAACTACTGTTTGTGTTTCAGACTAATGTTCTTGCGGATTTCAAAACATCACCATTCTTTATATTGCAAAATCCTTTAATGTTTCGTGACTGATGGTTTTTTGTTGTTGGACTTTGAATCAGTGGTATTATGGCTGCCGTAGATGTTGCGGGTAACTATACTATAGCCGGGGTGAGATGTCTGATATCAATTTGTAATGTTTCTTGCAATCTTGCCTGATTATCCAATTCTTCCATACCTTGTTTTTGAATAATTATGCGCTTGAACTAGGAAAGTAGGGCCTCCACTTCTCTCTTTTTTCCTAGATTTGTTCTGGCTACTTTGCTCCGTTAGTTATCCACTGCAATGCTGGATTCATTACTAGAATCAACATGGCATTACTTTCTGTAGGCTAGATGGTTAATTGTTTCTTGTGCTTATAGATCTTCTACTTCATCGGATTTGGTTGTTTCTGTCTTGAGTCACTGCTAAGCATCTGGGTTATTCAGGTACTTTTTTCCTTGTGTTGAATTGTTCATAGTATCATCTATTATGCACCATGCAGCTTTTAGAACTTTCTTGAAAGTATTTCTCACTTCTTGGTTTCCTTCTTGCTGCGCAGCAAGTATACATGTACTTCCGTGGAAGTGGCAAAGCTGCCCAGATGAAGCGTGAACTGCTGGAGGAGCATTGAGGGCAGCAGTTTGATTCTATGCTCTTGTAAGAAAGCATCACGGTGACCTTGTGTGTGGATTTAGGTTGTAAATGCCATTAGATGCATAGACTTGGGATACAACGTAAATATAGAAACACAGCTTGCTTGAGCCTGGCTTTGTTATACCAATTTCATTACACTGTTAAATGTCTTGCCGAGGGTATAGTTAATGGATTTTGCAGGCTTGCATTTTTCTTATCTTTTGTTGAAACATGGATGGGATTAAACATAGAGATGCATAATAATCATGGGAAAATCAGGTCGATATCCAGTTGGTGTTTGCAAAGAGGTCAACTTGGATCAATCTTTTGCAGGGCCTCAAAACTTTGAACATGTTTTAGAATTTAACCCTTGGGGATTGGATTGGGTGGTAATTTTGTTTGCTTCCCACGTTACCTTCTCGGGTTCAAATGTACAAAGGGAGGCCTTGAGAAAAATTGCTCTCATGTGGATAGCTTATACAAGACCTGATTGAAAGGAGACGGTTCGGGTGCCTGTTAGCAAACCAAGAAAACCATAAGTGTTTACTGAACATCTTAGAAAACAGGTTGGAGGGCTGTCAGGGAAAGGTTCTTTTCAACATTTTGCTTTACAAGCTCGCTGATACATGGCTGCAGTAGTTTACAAGACACTGACAGAATGATTTATTAAGAGCTTTATTGGTACAGAACAGCCAAGAGTTCTAATTTGACATAAAAGAAGCAGATCCCACGCAACAATTTCCTAAGCAGAATGCGTTCAATTCAGTCTTTCAAGGGGAAGGAATTGTTGCGATGTATAAAAAACAAAGCAAATACTTGATAACAAGTGGACTCTTCAAACTTAGCTGTTCTTCTAATTAATTATCTTTCGAGGCTTGGCTGTGTCGACAAAGAGTCCTCGCTCTTGGGTTTAGCTGACTTGATAGGACCCGGGATAACTCTTGGCTGAACTTGATATCTTCTCAAAGCCAGAACGATGGATGGGAAGATGGGATTTAAGAGCTCATTTCTTCAAAACATGTAAGCGTGATATAATATATTTTTATTTTTTACAAAATTTATTCTTAATTTAAATATATCAAAACATTCTAAAAACACTACAAAAAAAAAAAAAGTTAACAAACTGCATTTTGATTCCACGAAAACTTAATATTTAAAGACATTCTTGGCACTCCAATGTTTTCATAAAAAAATTATAATATTACAAGACAACCAATATTGCATCGACTAAATTCATTCAAAAAAAAAACAAACAAACAAGGAAAGAAAGTGTGTGTTTTTGCAAAAGTGTTTTTAATTAAAAATATATTAAAATTATTTTCTTAAGATTTTTTACATTAACAAATCAGAATCATAAAAAAAAAATGTTAAAAACAAATAGAAAAACAGTTAAACCTGGTCTAATACATATCGAGCTAGTTTAATGATATGTTGTGTAAGAAAAACAAATCATGGGGCTGCAAAAATGCATGAGAAGAAGCAAAAAACTGAAGTTTTATAAACTCGAGCACCGCATATATTATGCTCCATGTTATTTAATATAGTAGTATATAGTATTTAACATTACACTGCATGATTAAATACTTTTATCACTAATAATAGTAGAAGAACTATTACCAGCTACTGGTTGCCCCGCCATAATCCAATACCCCATCAACTCCATCTAGCAATAAGCAACACACTTCTTACAATCTAGGGTGCACCCACCACCACCACCGCCTCCTCCATATCCCTTCCCTGACCGGCTGTAAGAGGTGAAACACTTGGCTGGGCAAGTCAGCTTCTTCTTATAACACGGGCCTCTCTCTTTGCACACCACACTGGGCCTCACAACACCACCTTTAGAGTACCCTCCTTTTGGACCCCCGTACCCAGCACCATACCCGCCACCAATATTTCCCCATCCTTTATCAAATCCGGGTATACCAAACCCGGGTCCGGGTCCAAAGAACCCGCCCATCCCACCATCATTTCCACCAGCTCTGTTGTTTTGGTTGGTGGGTTTGCCTCTTGTGGACTGGTCTGGGTCGGGTTCGGGTTGGGTTGCAACGGACAGTGAACACGCAACAAGCAAAAGAGCTAAGAGAAAGAAGCTAGCGAAGGATTTCATTTTCGCGCAAAAAGGATGAGTTGGTTTCTGAGGATGTGATAAAGAGAGAAGAAAGAGAAATGGGAAGGAATATTTAAAGGTAAAAAGAAGCATTTATTGGGAAAGGGTGGAGGGCAGTTGAGGAGGAGGGGGCCTCCATGAATAGGGTAGGTTAGCAGCACTTATGGCGCTTGCATTTGCAACTTTCGTGTGCGTGTCTTTGATTTCCAAGATGGTTTTTAAGGGCATTTCTTTGTATAAGAACTAGTGGATCATGCATGCTTGCAGCATAAAGATAATCTATGATAATGATTCGCCATGGCTAAAGTGGGCGAAATTTCTTCAACTTTTGCGGTCGTGGTGGACACTGGAGAGGGAGAAAGGCAGATTCCTCATGATACTTGGGGCATGGTCCATGTAGTTTGACTGAAACCTTGGTTGATTTGACATCCATTAAGATGTTTTCAAAATTATAAAAAGTTAAAACTCTCTTAGACTTTAATTTAAAAATTCAAAATCCAAGTAATCTCGATATAAAAATAATGAACGCTTCAAGTTTCTGTGAATGAAGTGATTGTTTTTGTTGAACATATGGGCAAATCCCTCTTCAAAGTCTTTTTTAGCACCAACAAATATATTAACAACTATATCTTGTAATAGAAAAAAAAAAAAGAAAGAGGCGAAGTAGACTTGGATGCAAATGAATCATATGATAAATTAATTTTGAAGCACATTTTGTTTTATAGTTGTTGAGATAAATCGCTAGAAATGGAAGTTTACGAATAAGGAAATGGGATTGGGCGCCCATGAATGTGTACTGTCAAGTACCTGGCGACATGCCGACAGAAATAAATAAATAGTTATGGCGATGGCCCTGGCCGGGTTTGTTTGCTTTGCCATGAACATGGAATGAATGCGGTGATCTTCCAATCTGCAAATTCACTAAAACGAATTGAAGTTCATAACCTAAACATCACAGTCACTGATCCCATAGATTATCCATACACCCTTCAATTTGGGGGTAGAAGTCAATGGTGTTCTGCCAGGTAATAAATAAGGTCAAATGATTTGCTACTCTGTTAGAGTTTTTTTTTT
>Ga0325414_1001038_pt1 | contig 25649 bp, 16 predicted proteins | sample PopdelMetagenome_8_FD_206183 | JGI IMG/M metagenome (GOLD analysis project Ga0325414, IMG submission 206183) | Populus deltoides microbial communities from Bellville, Georgia, United States - Leaf-PdKOR-R3 | ecosystem: Host-associated > Plants > Phyllosphere > Phylloplane/Leaf | place: USA... | reverse complement strand
CATCAAGCTTTCAAAATATCATTTGCATTTTCCCCTTCTCATGTTTTTGTAAGAACTCAATAAATAACCCCTTGTATAAACATAAATATTCATGGAAATAAGTGAAGTGACCCTTTACGATAATATACACTTATAAAGAGATAGGAAGGTTTTAGTCATCGTATATGGGTTGGTTAGCCCCATTCGGGCAAACAAACATTACAAAGGCTGCCTATAAGGCACAAAAAGTATAGTCCAAGGAAATTTCATTGATCATTAATTACGAGAGTCTAAGTTTCATGAGTTCATATCCAATGCAAAAAAATAATAATGGCCATACATAAAATGGAAGCACACAAAAATAATCATGCAAAAACTGTAAAAGTAAAACAAAAACACACATTAACTAATTTAGATAAACAAGCATGTCTTTGAGTGTGGTTGCGATTGCTTTTTAAAGTGCTTTTTACTTAGAAATATATCAAAATAATATTTTTGATATTAGCGCATCAAAATTATCTGAAAAAACTAAAAAAATATTAATTAAAGTAAAGAAAAAAATTAAAAAATTTTAAATTTTTCAAAAACATTTTTGAAATGCAAAAACAAACAAAGTTCACAGCACAAAAATACATATTATCATAAAATCAATCAAATAAAATTTAACCCTAAACAATGGTCCAAATGGAGTTGGACATTATGTCATACAAATATTATGGCGAACTGAATCAGGATTAGGAAGGTAATTTTTTTTAAAAAAATTATCATCCAATTTATTTATAGTAATTAAAAACCTTAACTAGTTTTTCAGAGGTTATAGATAAAAAAATGATATAACAATCATCGCTCTGGAACATCATATCTAAAATAAATTATTTCTTATTTGTTTTTAATGACAAAAATGCATATCATGCATGTTTATTTTTAATGACAAAAGTACATAAACTAGTTTATATGTATTTATTATTAAAGATAAATTACTACTCATATCTAAGATAATTATTTATGATTCATGCTAGTTTAATCTTTACTCTTAAAATATAAACAATGAACCCAAAAATATAATGGATGATAAATTAGACTTTAATCCATTTTATATGGTTACACATGAAATAAACTCAAAATCAATTGTTTATATTCAATGGGTTTTTGTGGGTCAAATTAACCCAACCCAAGTTATTTATAATGATACAAAGAAATATATAAAAAAAACATATAAAAAACCAAATCGTAAATATTTATAATGTAATAATGTTAGAAATCAAAAAAGGATAGATGAAAAATACCTTTATTAAGCTGTTGCCAATGACTAATAAATAGCCTTACACTAAGATAAAAGGAAATAACAAACTCACGATATTTTTGCATGTAATCGTGGTTAACTGATTCTAACAGAAAGATAGAAACTTGTTCCTCAAGTACAAAAAGAATTATTCAACGTAACTAGAAACGATCCTAAAAGAGAGGAGACAACTTGGAATACTTCAACAGTTTATCATCCTCCCTTAAACTGAGTTCTATCAGTTTATACTTGGAGATTCACACACACCCAGTAGCCTTCGCATCTTCAGAAAGACATCAAGTTTCAATGGTTTTGTTAATATATCAGCAACTTGCTCCCGTGTAGAACATGTAATTAATTCAACTAATCCATCCTTGACAAGTTCTTGGAGAAAATGAAATCTGATATCTATGTGTTTACTGCGCCCATGCATTATAGGGTTCTTTGAGAGTTTGATTGCTGAAATATTGTCACAATACACCTTCGTTGGAGTGCTTTGTGTTTGATGGAGGCTTTTCAGAATTCTGCTTATCCACACGACTTGGCATGCATTGGATGCTGCTGCTATGAACTCTGCTTCAGTGGTGGATAGAGAGACAGCTGGTTGTTTTTTAGAAGACCAGGAAATAGCTCCAGAGCTCAGTAGAAAAACATAACCTGAGGTGCTTTTTCTGTCATCTTGATCACCAGCAAAATCACTATCCGTGTATCCAAAAAACTCTGCACTTCCTCCCTTTTTGTAAAATATTCCAAAAATGGTCATGCCTTTGACATACCTTAGAACTCGTTTTGCTGTTAGCAAGTGAGATTCAGTAGGTTTTTCCATGTATCTGCTAATCAAACTGACAATAAACATTAAGTCTAGACGTGTAGCCATGAGATACATGAGACTTCCCACTATTTGCTTGTAGAATGTACTGTCGGCTGTAATGCCTTCTTCATCTTTTGTGAGTTTAAAACCAGGAATTGCCGGATTGTGGATTGAATTGCATTGATTCATTTTGAACCTCTCCAGAAGCTTTTGAGCATATTTACGTTGACTGATAAAGATACCATCTGTTCTCTGTAATACTTCAATACCAAGAAAAAATCTCATTCTACCAAGGTCAGTCATGTCGAATTCAGTCATCATGGAATTCTTAAGTTGTTCAAACAACATTGGATCATTGCCGGTAAAAATAAGATCATCAACGTAAAGACACACAATTAAAATTTTACCTCCATCAACAGTTCTGATGAATAAAGTGTGCTCATAAGGACATTTGATGAAGCCTTCTTTGATGAAATATGCTTCAATTCGACTGTACCAGGCTCGGGGAGCTTGTTTGAGTCCATATAAAGCCTTCTTGAGTCGATAGACCTTGGATTCGTGTCCTTTCTGTTCATAACCTGGAGGCTGATCAACAAAGACTTCTTCATTAATTTCCCCATGTAGGAAAGCTGACTTGACGTCAAGTTGATAAATCACCCAATTGTGTTGTGCAGCAAGGGAAATGACAATTCGGATGGTGTCCAAACAAGCCACTAGTGCGAATACCTCAGCATAATCAATTCCATATTGCTGACAGTATCCCTTAGCAACTAACCTTGCCTTGTATTTGTCTACTTCCCTATTTTCATTGACCTTAGTTTTAAAAACCCACTTCACTCCTATAGTTTTGCTTCCTGATGGCAACACAGTGAGTTCCCATGTATCATTCCTTTCTATGGCTTGCATTTCTTGATTCATGGCTTGCTTCCATTTTTCTGACTTTACTGCCTCTTCAAATGTCATAGGGTCACTGTCACTTAGTCTTGCATCCAGACTGGTGGCCTTCTAGTCCGTCCCTGTGAAGACAAAATGTTACTATTTGAAGTATGTCTTTTATCAAGATCATCTTCAGGTTGTTCTATATCTTCAGGTTGTTCTGCATTGAGTTCAGGCTCTTCTACATGAAATTCAGATTCTTCTGCATCAGTAATTTCTCTAGGCTCTACATCAGCTCCAAACTCTTCTGTACTATTCCCATCTTTCAGGTTGTTCTGCTACTTCATTAGTTTCCCACTCAAGATCAATCAATATATTTTGTTTGAATATCATCCCAGCACCATTGTTGATCTTCTTCAAACACAACATCCCGACTGACAATTATTTTGTTAGAAGTAGGATTAAACAATCTATATGCTTTAGATTTTTCACTTACTCCAAGCAAGACGCATTTTAAGCTCTTTGCATCAAGCTTCACTCGTTTACTATGTGGTACATACACGTGAGAAACACAACCAAAAATTCAAAAATGATCTACTGATGGTTTAATTCCACTCCATGCCTCTTCAGGTGTTCTGTTCTTCACGGCAAGAGTTGGACATCTATTCAGCACATGCACAGTCCAATTTACAGTTTCAGGCCAGAATGTCTTTGGAATTTGTTTTACGTACAACATACTTCGCACCATATTCATGATAGTATGATTTTTCCTTTGGGCAACACCGTTTTGTTGAGGAGTATAAGCAGCTGTCAATTGTTTATGGATGTCATTTTCATGACAGAAATTTGTGAACTCCTGTGATGTAAATTCCCCCCCACGGTCTGTTTTGAAACTTCGGATGAATGTCCCTGTTTCCTTCTCTACTCTTGCTTTATAAAACTTAAATATATCAAATGCCTCTGACTTTGTAGCCAAAAAATATAACCAAATTTTTCTGCTGAAATCATCAATAAAGGCAAGTAAATACCTTTTCTTGTTGTTTGAACTTGGGTTGATTGGCCCACATATGTCTGCATATACCAATTGAAGGATGTTAGAAGCTCTCCATATGCTTTTGCTGGGAAATGGATCACGGTGCTGCCTTCCTACTAAACAATCTTCACACACCTTTTGAGACCCTTTAAACTGAGGTAACCCTTTCACCATGTTCTTCTGTTGAAGTATTCGGAGTCCATTCCAACTGACGTGCCCATACCGACAATGCCAAAGAGTTACTTGATCTGTAGTTAAGGAGGAGAAGCATTGTTGTTCCTTTGGTGAGCAACGAGCAATTACTGTAAGTATCCTGTTATGTGTTATCTCAGTTTCAATTATTAAACCTTTCTCAGAGTGAAAGATTTTGCATTTTCCATGTTGAATAAATACTACCATTCCTTTTTCCTGCAGTTGATTGATGCTCAATAAGTTGTTCTTCATATTTGATACATAAAACACATCTGTGATTATAAACACAATGCCATTTACCTCCAGTCGAATTTTGCCCTTGCCTTGTACTGCAAGCCTTGAGTTGTTTCCTAGCTTCACGGATTCTCTAAAGTTACTATCCAGCTCACAAAATATATTTTTCTCCCCACACATATAATTACTACAACCAGAATCAAGAAACCAAATGTGCTCAGATGCAGTCTCTTTGGAATCTACAAGAGCCATCAATAACATTTCTTCTTTTGTTTCTATATACTTAGCTGTATGTTCTTTGGCTCTTTTAGAACATTCTCAATGAAAATGCCCGAAATCATGACAGTGATAGCACTCTATAACAGATTTGTCAAACTCAAATCTGCCTCTTCCTCTCCCTCGTCCACGATAAACGTTTCTGCCTTCACTTTTGCCTCCTTGTTGAGGTCCATGGCTGATTTGAAGGGCTTGTTCATCTACCACATGCCGGCTGATTCTTTGTTCGTGTACCAAAAGACTGCTTTGGAGGCTCATCTATGGACAAAGTATCAAGATCATTTGATTCTTCAATAGAGTATACAACATAATCATATTTGGATGTCATAGATCTCAGAATTTTTTCAATAATGACCACATCATCCATTTTCTCCTCATGAATTCTCATTTTGTTAGCAATGATGAGAGTTCTGCCAAAGTATTCATCAACTGATTCTCCAGTTTTCATGTGCAACACTTCAAATTCTTTGCGAAGTGCTTGTAGTTGAGCACGTTTTACACGTGCTGTGCCTTGATACTTTCGCTTCAAAGAATCTTATATGTCCTTTGCAGTATCCTTTTTCAAAATGGTTTCTAGTATTGAACGATCAATAGCTTGAAATAGATAATTCTTGGCCTTTAGATCTTTCAATCGTAGATCATCAATGGCCTTCTCCCCGAGATCATGGTCTTCTGCTGCAGCAGTGATTCCCATCTCTATCAGGTTCCAATATTCTTTGGAACGCAGAAATTTTTCCATTAGCATGCTCCAATGGTCATAGTGACCATCAAACCGTGGAATAGCAGGTTGCACAAAACTATTCTCTGATGCCATTGATATCTCACCCTAAATGTGATCCTCTCTTTAACAATATTTTCCTCACCCTAACTGTGTTTCCCTCCTCTCTGTGTTTTTATTCTATCCTTGTAATGAAAGCTATAGTCAAGCTTTGTGATGCTCTGATACCAAATGTTAAAAATCAAAAAGGGATAGATGAAAAATACCTTTATTAAGCTGCTGCCAATGGCTAATAAATAGCCTTACACTGAGATAAAAGAAAAAACAAACTCATGATATTTTTGCATGTAATCGTGGTTAACTGATTCTAACATAAAGATAGAAACTTGTTCCTCAAATATAGGAGGAATTATTCAACGTAACTAGAAACGATCCTAAAACAGAGGAGATAACTTGAAATACTTCAACAGTTTATCAATATTAAAAGTTGTTTTCTAACCATCTAGTAGACGATCCAGTGGTAAGAGCTAGAGACTAACGGGTTTGCTCCTCTTGTAGTCCCAGGTTCGAGTCTTGTGGTTGCTAATATGATGGCCACTGGAGGTTTACAAGGTCGTTAACTTCAGAGCCTGTGAGATTAGTTAAAATACGTGCAAGTTGACCTGGATATCCACATGAATAATAATAATAATAATAATAATAATAATAATAATAATAATAATAATAATAAAATGTTTTCTTGTTAACTTTATTAATATTATGTACCTTTTTATTTTTCAAAAAACCAACAAAAGAGAGCAGTACAAGAGAGAACAACTCTGTATTGAACAAGGCTTTGTTTAATTTTATTAGATGTCTGTTTTGTTATTTTGATGCATCAAACCCGATATAATAGAAAAACCTAACAAGTCTTGATTAAATAATAAAAATAAAATCCTAATTAAACTATTAAATAATAGAATTTAGAATAATCGTATAATACCGAAATTCCTAAATAAATAAATACTAATTCCCAATGAGGCCTTTCATTCTCTTCAATAAATATTTATATAAAAAAATGATAGTATTTAAGAATTTAAATTTAGTATATATTAAGGATATAAATTATATATATATATATATATATATTAAATTTCATTATATTTTGAAACGTGATTATGATAAAATTATCAAATCACTAGTTTGATATTGCGTTTCAACTTATAAATAAAGGATGAATAAATTTTGAAATTGTTTTTGTTTAAAATTAATTTTTTAAATATTTTCAGATCGTTTTGATGTACTGATATATTTATATAAAAAATAGATAGTATTTAAGAATTTAAATTCAGTATACATTAAGTATATAAATTATATATATTTTTAAATTTCATTATATTTTGAAACATGATTGTTATAAAATTATCAAATCACTAGTTTGGCATTGCATTTCAACTTCTAAATAGGGGATGAATAAATTTTAAAATTGTTTTTGTTTAAAATTAATTTTTTTAATATCTTCAAATCGTTTTGATGCACTGATATATTTATATAAAAAATCAATAGTATTTAAGAATTTAAATTCAGTATACATTAAGGATATAAATTATATATATTTTTAAAATTCCATTATATTTTGAAACGTGATTGTGATAAAATTGTTAAATCACTAGTTTGGCATTGCGTTTCAACTTCTAAATAGGGGATGAATAAATTTTAAAATTGTTTTTGTTTAAAATTAATTTTTTTAATATTTTCAGATCGTTTTAATGTACTAATATATTTATATAAAAAATTGATAGTATTTAAGAATTTAAATTCAGTATACATTAAGGATATAAATTATATATATTCTTTTAAATTTCATTATATTTTGAAACATAATTGTAATAAATTTGTTAAATCACTAGTTTGGCATTACGTTTCAACTTCTAAACAAGGAATTAATAAATTTTGAAATTGTTTTTGTTTAAAATTAATTTTTTAATGTTTTCTGACCATTTTAATGTACTAATTTAAAAAATATTTTTTAAAAAATAAAAAAAATTTATTTTAATATACTTTTAAGTAAAAAAAATATTTTAAAAAATAATTATTACTATACATTCAAGTATTTTTTTGTAAACTTATTCTGCCGCTACTTCTCTAGCTTTTACTTCTTTGCTTTAAAGAAAAACAACTGAAAGTTTAAAATAAATGATTGGTAAATAACTAAGCTCCATTGCTTAACTTTAGAAAATGGAAAGTTATTTATTTATATATTTTGAAAAAAAAAAAAAAAAGAGACATCGATGTCGATAACTGGTTATTCTTTTTTAAATAATATTGCAAGTACAAAAGCTGTGGTCCTTCCCGCTTCTCTCCAATTCCACACAATTCTCTCACTCTCGCGCGCGCGAGGGTTTGAAAATGTCGAATTTGAATTCCAGTTACAGATATCCAACTCCTCAAATCCCATCGAACTCAGGTTTCCCTCTTCGATTCCCTGCTTAATCATCCTTAGATTTTCTGTTTAATGGCTCCCTCAAATCTTTGATCTTTTCATGTTGTATTGCTCTTTCTCCGTTGTTTGATTTTTATTTTAGATTTCTTAACATCTAATTTCATAAAAAAAGAATCTGTAAATAAATCAGAGTTTTCACCCTTAATTTGTTTGGTTGCTGAGAAAGTGGAGGAAACTGAATATTTTGAATCTTCTCATTTTTCTACTTAACTTTTTTGTTAGGTTTCTTGAGATCAAGTTTCATATATCCTGGTACCTTTCATAGATTTTCACTGGCAAGTAATGAGAGCCCTACCTCTTGCTTGGTTGCTGAGAAAATATAAGAAAAACTCAACACCGATCACTTTTGATTGCTTGAGTCATATTATTATTGTTGAGTTATTCACGTATTGAACTGTTCATTAATTTCATAAATCTTAAACTTGAGAAGTCACTGATTTTAATTTCATAAATCTTTCAGAATTACTTCCACACACTTGATTTTCATGGATATATTAGCTCTTAATTTGCACACATTTATTCAATTATAGAGTAGCATTACCATTTTCTTAAGGTATATCTTAATGAGTTTTGCAATGGTATTGTTGTATCGTTTTTTATTGAAGTAAATGCAGGTAGTAGTGCTGGAGTTTGTATGATGAACACCAAATGGAGAGATGAACAACACCCGTCTTTCATCAACTTCATCGCATCCTTCCTAAGTGCAAATTCTTTTCGCCTTAACTTTGTTCCAATTGCGCCAGTAATACTTGCCTTTCTTAACCTTTTTTCTAGATTTACATGCACAGTCACACATAATAAAGATGTAAACTCATCGCTTTATTCATCATATGTAGGACTGCATTTTTAACTGTGGGGGTTTGTCTGTGGCTTTTATCTTTGTGACCACCTGGGATTGTCAAAACTGTGAGCCAATCTTCAGCAGGTATGCTAGAAACTTGTTTCTTATAGCTTCTTGCAATGTTTTAACATTGTCATGATCTGTTGTCTGAATGCAGAGTAAAGAAGCTGAAGGGGCAGTTTGCAAATCTTTATGTTGTTGTCTCCCTTCCTATCAAGGAGCAAAATGACTCCTTTGTTCACTCTTACTTCAAGTGAGTGTGAAGCTAATATTTATGTTGATGCCATTGAATTCTGATTTTGATTATAAAGAACTTTATACTTGCTTGGATATTGTTAAGATATGGAATGGAGCTTGGAAAGCCAACATTTGTGCCAGTTCAAGACTTGGAGATGGGATTTGAAAAGATTGTTAAGATAGCTCATTCTCGTGGGAGTAAGTTCTCATTTTGCTAGAGATGAATTTCAAGCGTACTTGCAAGTACTGGTTCATTAAATTTTAATTTATAAGCTGCAGCATGCAAGCGGCAGGATGCCCTGTCAAAATTGAAAGCTGAGGTTAGTTTGTGTAAGCTATTTTCTTGATTGCAAGTACTAGCTAAAGATCCTACTGTTCAAGACGATTTGCTCACTTTATTTGGTGCTGCAACATTTTTTTACTTGCATCTGAAGAGGAAGCAATCGGTGCAAGGGATGGGCAATTTTCTTAGAGTGGTGACATCCATACCGGGCATTGATAACCATGACGCAAATGCTGTAAATTCATACTTTCCAGCCAATTACATTAAGATTCCTTATAATTCTTTTTAATAGTATTATTGCATCTGTGTTTTCTTCCTTGTCAGGTCCTCACAGTTTCTGCCAGGCATAAGTTTAGTTCTAGCCTGCTCCTCATAGTATTTTGTTATTTGAAGTGTTCCCAAGTACATTGTTTACAAAATTCTCATTTACATGAGAGTATTAATGTTGCTTCGAACAACAAATTATTGTAGCATGGAAGAAATCAGAAGCCCATCTACGTGTCTTTAGGCAGTACCATTTCATATTTGTGTTTTTGATCTGTGAATTATCAATATGCCATTCCCTTGGAATGATCATTAACAAAATCAAAGATCCAGAAAAGTCTAATGTACTTCACATTTAAAAGCTCCCTGGTATATATTTAATGTCTTTTCCTCTTTGCTGTTCTTAGACTTTCCTGGTGCTCATATCATATATCTATTATATTTGGAAGGAACAAATAGGAGAAACCATGATGATAAGGACCAGTCTGCTGAAGTTCTTAAGGATATGATTGTTTCTTGTCAATCTTAGATAGCATAAAACTAAAATCCTAGACAATGCTTTAGCTAAATCCCAAGTATACTGCACCGTGTGGTGTAGTCGGGGACTGCAGTGAAGTAATTTTCTAGTGTTGTGGTCGAAGTTTGTATAGCCTTTTCTTTTCTTCTTCGATTTGACAAGTCTCTAAGCAATCCTTCGAGCTGCGTTACAGTTTTGTAGGATTAAACTTGCTCCCATCTTAGTTGGTTTTCCGGTTAATGGCATTTTCATTCATAAAAGCTCCCTGATAAGGTTATTTTTTTACTTGCAAATTGTCCTTGTAAAAGATACACATTGAGAAACTGCTGACTGTTAAGTTGAGTTTTGTTCTCATGGTTGAAGTTCTGGGAGGCAAACCCTTTTCAGTTAACACCTCTTTCTTCTATTTTCAGCTCAATCAGGCTATTGGTTCGATTGAAGCGATTGCCAAGGCATCCAAGGGATATATTCTAGAGAACACAGATCTTTCAGCTGACAACGCCGAGACGGTCACTAAGTTCTTCAGAGATCCAAAATTTTACCTAGGTCCAAAAATCAATTGATAGAAGAATCAGTTTTTAACTCGAACAAACTCTAGAGTCAGTAATTTTCACCTTTAGCATCCGATTTCCTTGGATCAGTAAACTTTGACTAAAAATATAAAATACTATTGCATATACGATAAAGCTATAAAAATCAAGTAGTTCAATTGAGATCATTGATTGATAGAAAAGTGAAAGCTTTCTAATGTTCCACCATGGTTTCTCAAGAGTCTGCAGCATTTTATTGCTTTGAGTGAATATGAATGATCTTGCTGTTGCTGAATGAATCAATGCATGGAGCTTCCTCTACTGCTAGTTTGCTACCATGGTTTCTTTTACTGTTCTTTCTCATGCTCTTATAATTCCCACCTGGGTATAGCTTTTCAAATTGTGGAAGTTTTTGGAGGCACACCATCAATTGCACTGAAAGTATAGGAAAGAGAAGACATTCAGCATTAAAATTTTAGTTCCACAGTGGAGATTCTCTTACGTTGCTCATCTTATTTCTACGTTTTAAAAATATTTTTTAAAAAATTAATTTTTTTATTTTAAATTAATATATTTTTTAATATTTTTAAATTATTTTAATATGTTCATATTAAAAATAATTTTTAAAAAATAAAAAAAATATTATTTTAATATATTTTTAAATAAAAAAACATTTAAAAAATAACCGCAATTATATTATCAAATATACTTTAAAGTATATGAGAATAGTTTTTTCAGAAAATAAATAAATAAATAAATAATTAGATATTCTAACTATTTGAACTTGTATAGTTATTTATAGTTTTTTAGCTATTTGTTTAATAAAATATTTTCTTAATTATATGCATTATATTTTAGAATAAAAAATAATTATATATATTTTTTCTATTATTAAAGTTAAAAATTTATATTTTATTACGATATTTCAATCATTTTTGGAATTTATTTAAAAAGGTTACAAAAAATAATACCGTAAAATTAGTTTAATTTATACACTTGATTTGATTTTAGTCTGTTAACATCTAATATAACATTTAAGTTTTTTAAATTAATATGTATATCATGAATAATTTTCATAATATTATTTAATGAAAGGTAAATAATTTGTTTAAGGAAATAAAGAGAGAATATTTTTTTTTTAAAAAAAAAAAAGTGGCGCCAGGCCCGCGTGTGACTGGGCCGAGCGCTGCAGGCCCTCATAAGTTAAAACAGAAGAGAGAACTTGCAAACGACGCCGCCGGAGGAGGCACCTTCTCTCGTGTTTATAAATCTCTCTTCTCTCTGTCGACGCTCCTGCTCTGAGAAGGACCAGTCTGTCTTCTCCAGCTTTCCTCCGGTCAGCTCAGCTCAGCTCAGCTCCAGTGATAAAAGCAGAAGTAAAAAGTAGTAAAGAAGAGAAGAGAAGGATGTTTTTCCACATAGTGTTGGAGAGGAACATGCAATTGCACCCTCGCTTCTTTGGGCGCAACCTCCGCGAGAATATTGTCTCCAAGCTCATGAAAGATGTCGAGGGAACTTGCAGGCATGTTTCTTTTCAACATTATGCTTTCTTTTCTTGATTTTCTTTCAATTTATCCACTGCAATTGGAGTTGAACCAAAGTTAGGGTTTTTTCTTTATTATTATTAGGATCGTTTTGATGATAAAAACTTCGTAAGATTTGATACTGAGTGGATTTTTGAAAAGAAAGAAAAGAAGAAGGGAATTTAAGTTCATGATGTATTTAATTGCCTGTATATTTGGTGACCCAGGAAACAAAAGGTCAGTGAAAAAAAATGGCATCTTTAATACCATTATAAAAAAATTTCTGCACTCTTGCAGTGGTCGACATGGATTTGTGGTGGCAATAACAGGCATTGAAAACATCGGGAAAGGATTGATCCGAGATGGGACAGGATTCGTGACGTTTCCAGTCAAGTACCAATGTGTCGTGTTCAGGCCATTTAAGGGAGAAATTCTAGAAGCTGTTGTTACCATGGTAAATAAGGTATATGTTTCTCTCTTACCAGCAAGTTTTTCGGGGATCACATTTTTCAACCTCTTGTGGATTACTGTGCTGTAGAAAATATCTAAATATACTCCGATTTTTACAGATGGGATTTTTTGCTGAAGCTGGGCCAGTTCAAATCTTTGTTTCAAACCATGTAAGTTTTACATTTTTATTTTTATTTTGATACCTCTTTAAAGTTTGCAAGGGTTTTAACCACTGCTTTCTGTTACTGCTTTGTTTGCTTAATATATTCTATATGCTCCCCATCTGTTATTTTCACTGTACCAATTGTATATCCACATCAATAATTGGATGTAGAATGCATGCACTTTTGTTCTTTGGACGGAAGAAAATTGAAACTACCATCTTGTTATCCATGGTTACTGTCTGGCCCAGTTGACTATATAGCTCATTGTTCTTTTGGAAGCCAAAATGAGAGAAACATGGGATTTATCTTTTCCAAATCCTTATGTTCCATTTGCTTAGTAATCAAAGATCATGTTTGGTTGAAGAATTGGGATGGAAGACAATATTTAGTTATGGAATGTTGTCTTTGGTATTCTGCTTTCTGATCTGTCCCTCACCATAGACAACATTCTAGAATTCTTTTCTTTTGTACTTAATGTGATAAGCAGAACAGATGTTTTCATGAAAAATTGAAGTACGGCTAAAAGTTGACATTTTGAAACAAAGCTGCTTTTTGGTTGTTACTTCTTTTTTTATCTTGCTTTGTTGATACATATTCTAATTGCATGATAGTAAACTTCTATTATGCTGTAAGCTTTTCCATCTTGCTTATTTATGTTTGGTTTTCTTTCAAGCCTGCGTATTTTCTTGCATCCCTGTATATCTAATGCATATACATTTGTGAACTGTGGTTGTAGTCTCCATCTCCCTACTTATGAACTTGCCTTCTCATTTTGTGTTTCAGTTGATACCGGATGATATGGAGTTCCAGACTGGAGATATGCCAAACTATACAACTTCAGATGGATCGGTATGCTATAATTTCAGCTAATTCTTTAAAGAAGTTTAGCTTTTATTCTCTACATAACAAAGCTCAAATCAATATCTTGAACATCTTTCAGGTTAAGATTCAAAAGGATAGTGAAGTGCGATTGAAGATCATCGGAACACGTGTTGATGCCACAGAAATTGTATGTGCTTTAAACCACTTCTGTTTGCTCTTTGCTAACTTACAATGGTTATTTCTTCTTTTCAGCCATAGCTTCAATACCATTTCTGTTTGCTTATTAGCCATCACAGGATACATATTCTTTAGTGACAAAATCATAAAAGAAATATGGCATGTTGCTGTCACATAAAGTTCCAGATTTCTACCCTTTTTTTGTCTTGATATTAAAATCGAACCTACCTCCAAGCCAGTGGTTAATGACAACAATCATCACAAGATTTATGTTTTGTTAGTATGTCTGCGCTTCTCACCTGGGGTGGGGGGATTGTGGGCACCTTCTCAAGTGGTTCTTGTGATCAAGGCAAATAGTAACCAAGGGCAGTGCTAGGGATTTGGTGAACCGCAAAAACTACTCTTGGTTAAGATTTAGAATGGAAACTGAAGTAGCTGAAGAAGGGAGTCTCTTAGTGTGTGTGTGTGTGTGTCTGGGTTTATCTTAATAGCCTCTCCTGCTACATTTCTACAACCATTAAATAGGTCCATATTTTCAGAAAGAGAAATTGGGCCCAACCCATTAAAGAAAAACTGCCAATTCAAATTTTATGAATTTCTTTGTAAGATTTTTGAGTTTTATCTTTTATAAATGTGATAAGAATTTTATTTTCATGATCTTGCCAGCTCATTCCAACTCCGCTTTATAGTTCTATATTTCTCTGTCAATGAAATCTGACTAATAGATATTCATGAGTGAGAATTGCAAGTAATAAGAACTTAGAGTTATAAAGTCAGTCAGCTAAACTGTGAAACTAAATGATGTCTTCTTATTAATAACCATCTTTTGGTGTTATAGCTATAGGTGATAATTCTGCAGTATCCTTGTGAACTTATACTTTAATTCTTTAGATAAACAATATGCTTTTATAAGCTATAAGCTATAGGTAATGTAGTATATTTTTTAAGTGGAGGTGTACAAGTGTGTTTTGCTTGTGTTCTGTTTCTTTTCACCAGGGATTGTTCAATTTGGGTGTTGGGTATTATGGTGAAGTGTGAACTCTGAAAGGACTATCGGAAGCCGTGTATCCACAAGAAAAAAAAAATATTCTCTTTTGTACTAGGAGTGATTACTTCTGAGAATCAGTCAACGGTAAAATGGGAGAACTTTTGGCTGGGGCTTGTGATGGTGCATATTGTATATATCTGAAAAAGGGAATGAGAGTGCGCCATTGTAACATCACCTCTAAATGCATGTTCTAAAAATGAAATTATTGAACTAAGCACTCAACATCGGAACAGAAAGCAAATCTGCTTTACTTTGTTTGAAGAATCAACATTTTCCCTGAATGCTACCTTCACCAGATGTAGAAATATTCCATGTGCATTTTGATTTAAATGGTTCGAGTGCTCTTCTGTTGCAGTTGGCACCCGTTTGCCATTCTCCTGGGGAATATTCTAGTTTTAGTGATGATGTTGCTCTGGACAAATGTGATCTGGATGTTAATGAATTTTGTTTAGATAATTTTGGAAGTATGATAATTGGGTTGTTTAATATTTTAAAGGAACATAGTTGGGAGAGTTTTGACGTCTGAGAGCTTGAAAAATCTTGAACTTTCTAAGATGTTTGCAGTGGTCAACGCTTGAAACTTTTCTGCTGTGATTGCTCATCTAATGCTGCCACTATCCTTTTTCTTGCAGTTCTGCATTGGCACCATAAAGGATGATTTCTTGGGAGTTATAAATGATCCTGCAAATGCTTAGGATGTCAGCAAGAATCTTAGCACATAGGATTTGCTTGGGCAGCATCTGCACTTCATTGCTTGGTGATGATAGTGTGAAGGTGATAATTATTCTCAGCTGTAACTTAAAATGGCATTGCACTTGATGTTTTGTTTCACTTTAAATGAATGTCATTTCCCATTAAAGATATAAAAAAAATGTATAATCTTGGAAGACTGATTTTATTTTGGGTTGAAAAGGCACCGGTAAGGAGAGACGAAGCAAAATCCTCAACAATCACTGTAATAATGGATTAAATTGTCAGATGTAAAATTTATTAGCTTCCAAAAGTTAAATTCATAAAGGGATTTAGAAGAAAGAAGCGTTACCTATATCCAGCTTCCAAGTGTAGTACTCTGGTTCTTCTATTCTTGTGCTTCTCTTGCAGCGCTGGAGCAAGTTACAATTACAAAAACAACTCAAAGGCACTAAAATGATAATTTAATCTGAACCGTGGGTGTCTATTTTTTGAATAGATATTTTACATAATGAATAGGGTATGAGTATTATTAAATTCAATTTAAAATCTACCTGAATGTAGCTTGAAATATATATTTATATTATATAGATATATTTGTAGGTTTTTTAAATAGATTATAATATGTACATCTTAATATTAACATAAAACCCATATATATATATATTAACTATTTTATTTTTTATTAAATAATTAATGATAATAGATAATGAATACCCAAACTTGATGAATAGTTTAATAGTTTATGAATATCTAATCCGATGAATAATAAATATTAAAAAATCTAATCCACGAATACTTATTATCATCTCTAATTAATAAAAACATAGATGATATTAATAAAACACTGGGCTAGAACAATATTGTAGGGTATTTTTCGTATTTTTTGCTGAGGATCAAAACTACCTTTTTGTTTTTCTTTTAGTTCTTGATTTGAAAAAGAAGGAGGAGGAACCATTGTAAGTTAGCATAGAGCAAACAGTCAATGCCTAGGCATTTGATATTGTGATTAAGAATGGTAGTAGCGCTGGCATAGTTGTTGAGATTCAAGGTGCATTGTTCATTTCTTGTGGATCTTTGGATGAAGAAATTGTGCATGATGGTCGGAAGGTTGAGAATCAGTCCACTTTCATTATTAGCGGAGCAATTATTTAGTTACCATGGAAGTTTAGGGAGAGCATGATGGAAGTTGGTTAGATTAACGTTAGTTGATAGGAGGTTGCATTTAATGTATACAAGTCATTGTAGTTAAGACTTGGGAGCAACCAATAACATTGGAACAAATTTTAGCAGCTTCTCTTTTATTTTATTTTTCTACTTCTCCCTCAATTTTATTTTAAATAATTCCTTGTCAAGGAGAGATCATTAACACAGTCAGCAGTGTAGCCGCCGTTGCTGGTGGCTGCAACCTTTTTTTTCAATAGATCCCAGCCACATTTGGAAAATCCTGGCCAGATCTAATTGGAACAATAACTGTAGACAATCTATAAAAAAATCATGAAAAAAATTAGCCCATAAAATCAATTCACAACTAACCCCAATAAAAATTAAAAATCCGATCAACAACCCTAACTATATGATGATGACGACTCCTCTAATATTACTTTTAGGTTATTTAAAATTCTTAGACACAATAAAAATAATAAATTATTTTTTAAAAGTTTTAAGAATTATGTTAGATAATTTAGAATTGTTTAGAGCAATTCCTGAAGATCAATTTTTTATTTTTAGCTTTAATCAAATTCTTCAAGGTTAAGTTATTGTAAACTATAATTAATCCAAGTATTTGATCTTTAATAGTAATTCACACGAACTATCAGTAAGAATTCTCTGGAAAATCTTTTAGAAAAGAAAAATTTTTATGCCTTGAGTCTAATTTTTTTTTCCTCTACTATGTCTATTTGTATAAGTGGAGTGTATATAATATGTTAGCTTACAAATAATATGATGCATAACATTTTATTTATGGAAAAACTTAATAACCTTTAAATGTCAAAATATCACTTTGTCCCCCTAATAATATCACATATATTATTTCAAGATAATTTTAGAAATTTATTCAATTAAGTCCCTACTTGGTTTTTGTACGTCTAGAACAGTAATTCTCTGTATTAATTACATCTTATTCTTTAATTTCTAAAACTTACTTACATTCAAGTTACACTTAATTAGTTATCTCAGTTTAATTTATAACCAATGATTTTTAATGCGTATAACTTATTAAATTCATAACAAGTTGGCCCAAATATAAACTATAATCTAAATAGAATGTGATTAAATAATTTAATTTATTAATAATTTAATAATTGATTCATTTTATATTTAAAGAACAAGTGCACGATCTAGTAATGTGTCATGATCCCTCAAATATTAAAAAAGTCACAAGTGGTTTGACTTAACCTTTCAGTAAATAGTTTCTCAGTGTAATTATTTTCCATTCATACAAAAATTTATGATATAGACATTATAAAATGAAGGGTGTCTGCTCTGTCAAATCATGTTATTCTCAATACTATAATCATTGATTCTTTCAATAAAATTTGAAACTCTTTTCAAATTTCATTCCACCTTGCATAAAATTTTTACAATCAATACTATTTGAGAACATGTTGAATATTTTCTCTAATTCACCTATGGTGATGAATCATTTTCTTTATTACTCAAATACTTTTATATAGTTCATAATATATCTAATATTTACTTATTTGTTACCTTTGATCAAGACAACATGTAATCAGGATCAAAACATAATATTTCATATATAAGATAATATAGTGATTTTAAGTTTAAGGATCATCTACATAATTATCACGTGGGCTTTTCTATAGACATTGTTGATCTCTACATATGGAATCCTCATATAGGTCGATTCAGTATACATGTAATATGACAAACGGTTACATATTAGTTCTAGGTATCTCTCATACATCGGTTTATGATATATAAAAAATGCTTTCTTTTATAAAGAAAAGAACGTAATATGTATTAGTCACAATTGATCTAATTAATATTCAATCTTAAAAGAGCATTGACCAAGAACATTTAGAAACAATACTTTGATGTATTATGAATCTCATAACTATAACCATTTTATATTTTTCTTTGCAAAATAATTTTATTTCGGTGACTTTATATTTACTTTAAATTCATTAATCAAACATAAATGAATATTAAAGATAAAAAAAACTTGTATTAATAATAAATATATTTTTATATGAACAAAATCAATGTCACGTATAACCAACCGATTAGCTACATGACATATATATTAACAAATTTGATACAAGTTAAGATCAGATAAGCTCCAAAAAAAAGTATCAAACCCAATATCTGATCTTGAGTTCAAGTAGGTAGCCCCTTGTTGGCATGCATTAGACAACAAAAAAAATGTTAGGGGTGTTGGTAATTTGTTTAAAACCATGATTAATAGGCAATTTAAGGTCAAATAGAAAGCAACTCTGCTAACTTTTAAAACTAGAATTTTATTGGGATTTATTCTTGAACATAAGTTTTTTTAATATGAAATATTAACATGGCTAAAACAAATTATGTATGAATAAAAAGTTGATTTCAAAAAACCCTTGATTCATGTGTTTTTGTAAAACCCAAAACTTCCTTCCCACGTAGAAAAGAAAAAAAAAGTTTTCTTGTTATTTATGTAGTAGGATAATAAAGAGTTAAAATTGATTCTAAAAAGCACCCAAGTTTTTAGAAGGAAAAGAAAGCTTAAGCCATATGTGCATTTGCTCGCCTCGTGCTCAAGCCTAGGCTTGAGTTTGAATTTATTATGAAATAATTTTTTAGATCATAAAGAATTATTTTTTACCTATCTATTTTTTAGGCTTGGGTTTTTAATTATCTGGCCCATAAAAAACTATTTTTACTTGCCTATTAGTTTGTCCAGCCCATTAAGAGTGAATAATTTATTCAACCTAGACAGTGTTTATTCATATAGAACATTAGATTTAAAGCCAAAATTGTCATGTTAAATTCTTGTTTATGGAGGGTAACTAAAACTAATAATAATAGGAATTAATTTTGTTAATTACCAAAATTAATTTTTTATTTTTATTTTTATTTTTTTAAAATCCTCTCTAAAAAAAGGTTGAGAAAAGAGTATTTATAGATCGTTTTTTGATAAATTCTTACAAAATTTAGACACTCTCTTCACCCCATTTTCAACTTAGTTTCCTCTGCTTAAAGTTCTATTTTTGTTCTTTGTTTTTTTTCCAACTACAGAGCTAAAGTTCAATTTTTGTAGAGAAATGTTTTAGTCAAGTTTCATTGAATTTGTAAACCTTATCTAAAAGTATATTATACTAAATAAGGTGATATGGTTAAAAAAATAAGAGGTTGATTATATACATTATTTTTACTAATTTTAATTTTGATTAATAAAACAATAAAAACAGGTACTAAAGCCTGAAGAACAAGTAAAAAACAATAAAACCTGAAGAAATGATTAATTATTGACATATCTATTCACAATAACAAATTCTCAATTTGATTATATTTCAAGTGCTTCAATAAATAAACTCTATACATACTTAGTATACATGCTTGGATTATGTTCCAATCTTTTATATAGATTTCTATGTATGCTAGGATTTTTATTATACATCATATACCTAAAAACTAAACATTATGCTAACTAGTCTAATAATATTTTATCAGACAACTATGAAGTTGAAGTTAGAGGAACCACCAAAAACACCGTGAGAGCTCCCTTTCGATTTGTAATAATAGTAGCGAAACAGCTACCAATAACAGGACTTGCCATAGCTCCCTCCCTATATGAGATGGTAGTAGTGAAACAGGAACTAACTAATTACATAACCTGCACGATATCACGGGTCTATTTTTTTTGCATAAAAAATATAAAAAGAAGTTAAAATCTAAAAGTCCTAGGTTTTTCTGTAAAATTATACCCAAAAGTCTTGGGTGTGGCTGCAATATCTGACCCAAGAGTAATATTTATAATAAAATAATAACATTAAACTTGGATGACCCAAGTTTAAGTGGGTCTGACTGCAATACCAAACCCAATAACTTTTGATGTGGGTCTGGCTGTAAGATCGTATTATAAAAGCGTGGTAATTAAATAGATTAATTAAAAAAAACATAGAAAAAAAACCAACATGAAAAAAAAATTAATGAAGAAAAAAAATCTGAATTAACTGGGTTAACCCTTCAAACCAGGTTAACCCGTTAAACTTTGGATTCATGTCGTGAAAGTTTGATAACTAAATAGAAAAAAAAAATTCACGGGTTACCCATAATTAACTGGGCTAACCTGTCAAATCCGAGATCCGTATCATGAAAGTTTGATAACTAAAGAAAAAAAACAAAAAGCATCAGCATTTTCACTGTGGACTGCACTGTGCAGTCCACATTCAAAGGCATAGAAACGACAAAAAAGCAAAATGAAAAAAAAACTTATAGGAAGAAAAAAACTAATGAATAAAAAGAAAAATAATCTAAATTAACTATGTTAACCCGTCAAACCTGAGATCTGTGTCATAAAATTCTGATAACTAAATAGAAAGAAATTTAATATCAACAAACTAAATTAAAAAAAATTAATTAAAAAGAGAAAAACAAAGAAGAAAAAACCTATATGAAGAAAAAAAGTAATGACGAAAAAGAAAAAAAAATCTGAATTAACTAGGCTAACCCGTCAAACCTAAGATCCGTGTCATGAAAGTCTTATAACTAAATAAAAAAATTAACATAAACAAACCAAATTAAAAGAAAATAATTAATTAAAAAGGAAAAAAAACAAAAAAAAAAACAAAAGACATCAACCTTTTCACTGTGGACTACACTGTGTAGTCCACGGTTAAAGGTATAAAAACGACAAAAAACAAAAAGAAAAACTAAAGGCATCGGTCGATAACTAAATAGAAAAAAAATTTAATATTAATGAACTAAATTAAACAAAAATATATTAATTAAAAAAAACCTATAAGAAAAAAAAACTAATGAAGAAAAAAGAAAAAAATCTATATTAACTGAGTCAACCCGTCAAACCTGAAATCCGTGTCATAAAAATCTAATAACTAAATAAAAAAAATTAATATCAACAAACTAAATTAAAAAAAATTAATAAAAAGAAGAAGAAGGTTTCAGCTTTTGTACCGTGGACTGCACTGTGCAGTCCACAGTGAAAGGCATAAAAATAAAAAAAATAATTAAAAGCATCAGCTTTTTCACTGTGGATTGCATACAACATTAAAAGAAAAAATTGAAAAAGAACTAATGAAAAAAATAAAAAAAAATCTAAATCAACTGGGTTAACCCGGCAAATCAAGTTAACCCGTCAAACCTAGGATTCGTGCCATGAAAGTATAATAACTAAATTAAAAAAAGATTTAATACTAATGAACTAGATTAAAAAAAAGATTAATTAAAAACAAAAAAGCAAAGAAAAAAAATCCACGGGAAGAAAAAAATGAATGAAAAAAAAGAAAAAAAATCTAAATCAACTGGGTTAACCTGTCAAACCAAGTTAACCCGTTAAATCTGGGATCCATGTCGTAGAAGTCTGATAATTAAATAGAAAAAATTTAATATTAAGAAAGTAAATTAAAAAAATTTAATTAAAAAACAAAAAAAAGCAAAAGCAAAACTAAAAGCGTCACCTTTTTCACGGTGGACTGCACGGTGCAGTCCACATTAAAAGGCTTAAAAAGAAAAAGAAAAAAAATAAAAACAAAAGCATACACCACGGGTTAATTTTTTTTTCTTGCATAAAAAAATATAAAAAAAGCTAAGATCTAAGAGTGTTAGGTCTTCCTGCAAAGAGATACCTAAAATCCTTGGATCTAGCTGCAACGCTTGACCCAAAAGTAATATTTATAATATTAATAATAATATTAAACTTACATAACTCAAATTTAAGTGAATATGGTTGCAACACCAGACCCAAGAGCCTTGGATGTGAGTCTTGCTACTAGGTCGTGTCATAAAAGTGTGATAATTAAATATATTAATTAAAAAGAGAAAAACTAATGAAGAAAAACCAACATGAAGAAAAAAAACAAATGAAGAAAAAGAAAAAAATCTCAATTAACTGGGTTAACCCTTCAAACTAGGTTAACCCGTCAAACCTGGAATTTATGTCATGAAAGTTTGATAACTAAATAGAAAAAAAAAATGACAAGTTAACCCAGAATTAACTGGGTTAATCCATGAAATTAGGCTAACCCATAAAACCTGAGATGTGTCATGAAAGCCTGATAACAAAATATAAAGAAATGTAACATTAACAAACTAAACTAAACGAAAAAAATTAATTAAAAAAAAGAAAAAAAAAACTATAGATTAACTCGTCAAACCAGGTTAACCCGTTAAACCCGAGATCCGTGTCATGAAAGTCTGATAACAAAATAAAAAAAAATTAACATTAACAAACTAAATTAAATAAAAAAATTTATTAAAAGAAAAAAAATAAACGGATTAACCCGTCAAACCTGGAATGTATCATGAAAATCTGATAACTAAATAGAAAGAAATTTAACATTAACAAACTAAAGTAAACAAAAAAATAATAATTAAAAAGAACAAAAAACAAAAAAAATCTAGGTTAACTTGTCAAACAAAATTAATCTGTTAAACCCGGGATCCGTGCTATGAAAATCTAATAACTAAATAAAAATAATTTAACATTAACTAACTAAATTTAAAAAAATTATTGAAAGAAAAAAACAAAGAAAGAAGGTAAAAAAACACTTGAAAGGCATAAAAAAACAACTCAAAAAAAAAATAAGAAAAAGACAGCTTAATTTAAAACAAAAAAAAACATGAAAGAAATGAAAAGGAAAAAAAAAACAAAAAGAAAGAGAAACAATCTAACATTTCACTGTAGACTTGCACTAAAACACCATGCAATTTCACTATAAATATGCAGTTCTAGTTTATTAGATAATAATAGCCTTGATATGTTTTGCAATTATTATTCTTCGAAAGCCTACAGTCGTGTCGTTTTGTTTTTTGGAACAGAATTGTTAAGAGTATAATACTTTTCCCCGGTTTCCACAAACCTTTGAAATGTTCTTTTCAGGCGTGCAGCTTTAGGCGTTCCATACGAGACCACAGAATTAGAATCTTCAACCGACTTGACAAAAGGAGAAAATACATGCCTAACAATCCACAGTATCAATCAACTTGTAGGGAATTAATCGTGCCGTTAAAATCATGGCCGAATATACATATTTGCACCAGCTGTTTTGAGAATTATTCCAAACACCCACTAAATTAACTACTACCCGTCACCATGTCCGGCGTGGCGTCAATGAACTCCCAATAAAACTTGGTTGATCTTTCTCCACCACCCTAGCCACAACAGCTTCCGTGATAACAACCAGATTTGGTGTTGAAACTGTGTGGCAGATACCAACCCTCCTGCCTTCATCTCCATGGAATAAAGAAGGCCTAATTCTCAACCAACCTGTAACCCTCATATGCTATGCATGTCACCAAAGCTATCCCCCCCACTTAGCCTTTGAACTCTATCCTGGTCATCTCATATTCCTCTCACCAAATTGCAAGAGAAAACAATAAAAGTAAAAGGTAAAAAGAGGAGTGACAGTTGTTAGGACAAAGGTGTGCCGAATCACATTTCCTGGAGCAGCTAATTTCACAGCAAAAGTACCTAACATTAATGGTGTCAAATCAACTTCCTGGCAGCATCTTAGCATGAAAATTGTTGATAACCTTTTAAGGCACCTAATACCAGTGAAACAAGCACGGGAACACAAACATCTCTGTTCTCTTCTCACGAGGAAACAACACAGAGTTGTGCGAGAAGAAAATGGACATCCCCAAGAAAAAGATAATTCACATATAGGATAAAATCCACAAGTCGAAAAACCTAGGGATGTAATTTCAATCTTATCTAAAATCCACAAAGAATAAAGGATTTAAGTAGAAATGAAAAGAAAATCAAGTACAGAACCATGTTTTTACACCTAAAATCATTATGTTTAAGGAGATTCGGTTAATATAAATGCAGCTAGAAGACATCCACCCAAAAAAACACACCACTATGATATCCTAGGTTCCGATAAAGGCATGAGAATAATAGAGGATGAGCTGGCAACATCCAATAGAAGCTAAATAGTCTAAGGTACACAAACTACGATATGAACTGACGGATAGAAGGATATATCCTATGGAAAAAAGCAAACAGAAACCATGATGCCAGCCACTTTAACCAATTTGTAAAACTTCTCTTCGAAGGACAAGTTCCATGAAATCTAGTGCACATTATTCTGGCAATGACAGTAAATTAACAAGTCAATCTCCAACAGCAAAAGGGAATGATTAACCACTAAGTAGCTCTGATGAAGAACAATCAAATGCAACATCTCATGTTCAATACAGCAAAACTAAGTTGCGTTCTCTTCAAGCAAGCAACACAAGTGCATAAACATGCATGCAAATGCCTACACGCATAACCAAAGAGCAAATCTATCAGTTCAGCATCATTAAGCAAGAACCTTCAGAAATGACTTGAATAAAAATTTCATCAAAACCACTCAGCTTGTTAAATTTTTGCATCATCATTAGAAATCCATAAACAAAAAACCTGGCACATGCCAGCAGTTATTGGCCAAACACCCAAAGGCTAGTTGAACATATAAAAGAAACTTCGGTGGGAAATGATCAATAGCAAATACCATCAGTGTGGTTTCCACGAGTGGGCACATGCCAAGGGAGGTCACTGATTACTTGATTATAGAGTTTAAATTGTCAAGCAGCTCATTGGACCACAATCCTAAGTCGTGGTTGAATGAAGAATTGCTTTAAAAAGAAAAGCGTAAACAAAAACAAACTTTTCTTTACCAACATCAATTGCGCGAGGACATCTTGGAAGCCAATAAAAGAAAAGAAAAAGAAAAAAGCAACCTCCATAAAACACGACCAACTTAAGAATTGGACAACGTTTAATAAGAAGGATTCAGTGGTTTAATGCAACAAAGCTTGAACAAGAAAACTTACATCTATTGCCCAAGCACATCTTCATAACGCAACCAGAGAAAAACCATAAAAAGCAAGAAAACTAGATTCTCTGACTCCCGGACATCTTCAGAAAATCACTAGATTAAAAAAACACAACCTTATGAAACAAGATCTTAACTAAAGAACTGACGGTGTAAAATAAAAATTTACAATTAAATACATGATGTAATGCATTCTATAAGGTTCCTTGTTGGCTA
>Ga0325414_1001037_pt1 | contig 25657 bp, 25 predicted proteins | sample PopdelMetagenome_8_FD_206183 | JGI IMG/M metagenome (GOLD analysis project Ga0325414, IMG submission 206183) | Populus deltoides microbial communities from Bellville, Georgia, United States - Leaf-PdKOR-R3 | ecosystem: Host-associated > Plants > Phyllosphere > Phylloplane/Leaf | place: USA... | reverse complement strand
AATTAATATGATCATGTTAATACTTTATAATGAGCCATTAATGATAAATCATCCGATTAGAACCTCCTTTGTGTGTGGTTTCTAGTTGAGTAATAAAAAGAGTTTATATTATATTTATTTGAAATAACATTAATGAATCCTCTAACCTTGACATTTGTTTTTATCATTGTTTAATCCTTACATTAATCTTCCATCTCAAAGTTCTCATTAATTTCTTCCTCTTCTTCTTATTATTATTATTACTACTATTACTACTACTACTACTACTATTAATATTATTACTATTATTACTATTACTATTACTATTACTATTACTATTACTATTATTATTATTATTATTTACATTCTTGTTATATGTTATGTACGTTAAGTATGCTCTGTGTTTGATCAAGGATCCTGACATTGTTGGTTTTGCCTTGTTCATTCGCATCAGAAATCTGTTTATATTATATAATATATCTCTTTGATCTTTTCATAAAATCAGTATATAGACTGGAAACCTGTGACCCGATCTTTTAGATCATTCTCAGGTATAACAACGCCACGTACTGAGTATTATTATTATTGTTGTTGTTGTTGTTGTTGTTGTTGTTGCTGCATTGTTATTTATAATTTATACAATTAACCTCTCTGTGGTTTGACCTCGGTCTTGCCAGGTTATTTATTACTTCGACACTCCTGCACTTGGGAGAAGACATCAATCTTTTGGTCGTGTCAACTACTGCAGAATCAAAAATCATTAATGAAAACTTAGTGGTTGCAGACCTCGAAATCCTCACAAGAACCCAGTTCTACCAGCTGACGCTGAACTCTTCCGGGCGCGTAGACTAGTACAGAATCAAAAATCATTAACGAAAACTGATTCGCTGTCTTCCAGAATTCATCACCGGAACCCAGTTCTACGGCTGGCGCTGAATTCTTCAGGGTGCATAGACTACTCCAGAATCAGAAATGATTGACGAGAACTGATTCCCTGCAGACCCAGAAATCCTCATAAGAACCCAGTTCTACGGCTGCAGCTGAAATCTTCAAGACACATAAAGTACTGCAGACCTGAAATCATTGACGAAAACTTAGTAGCTGCCTACCAGAAATCATCACTGGAACCCAGTTCTATGGCTGACGCTGAAATCTTCAAGGCGCATAGACTACTGTAGAATCAAAAATCATTGACGAAAAGTGATTCCCTGCAGACCCAGAAATCCTCACAAGAACCCAGTTCTACGGTTGCAGCTGAAATCTTCCAGACACATAGCGTACTGTAGAATCTAAAATCATTGATGAAAACATAGTCGTTCCCTATCAGAAATCATCACCGGAACCCAGTTCTACTACTGACGCTGAAATCTTAAGGCTCGTAGACTACTGTAGAGTCAGAAATCATTGATGAAAAGAAAGTCGTTGTAGACCTTGAAATACTCACAAGAACCTAGTTCTACGGCTGACGGTGAAATCTTCAGGGCGCATAGACTACTGCAGAATCAGAAATGATTGACGAAAACTGTTTCGTTGGAGACCCCAAAAACCTCATAAGAACCTAGTTCCACGGCTGAAGCTGAAATCTTCCTGACACATAGAGTACTGCAGAATCTGAAATCAATGATGAAAACTTAGTCTCTGCCTACCAGAAATCATCACCGGAACCCAGTTCTACGGCTGACGCTCAAGTTCTGTAGACTACTGCAGAGTCAGAAATGATTGACGAAAACACAGTCACTGCAGACCTCGAAATCCTCACAAGAACCCAGTTCTACGGCTTACGCTGAAATCTTTAGGGTGCGTAGACTACTACAGAATCAGAAATCATTGACTAAAACTTAGTGGCTGCAGACCTAGAAATATTCACAAGAACCCAGTTCAACGGCTAAAGCTGGAATCTTCCTGACACATAGAGTACTGCGGAATCTGAAATAATTGACGAAAGCTTAGTCGCTGCCTACAAGAATTCATCACAGGAACCCAGTTCTACGGCTGACGCTGAAATCTTCAGGGCGCATAGACTACTGTAGAATCAAAAATCATTGACGAAAAGTGATCCCCTGCAGACCTAGAAATCCTCACTAGAACCCAGTTCTACGGCTGCAGCTAAAATCTTCCACACATATAGAGTACTGCAGAACCTCAAATCATTGACGAAAACTTAGTCGCTGCCTAACAGAATTCATCAGCGGAACCCAATTCTACTGCTGACGCTAAAATCTTTAGGGCGCAAAGACTACTGCAGAGTTAGAAATCATTGATGAAAAGAAAGTCGCTACAAACCTCGAAATCCTCACAAGAACCTTGTTCTACGTTTGACGCTGAAATCTTCAGGGCGCATAGACTACTACAGAATCATAAATCATTGATGAAAACTGATCCGCTACCTCCTAGAATTCATCATCGGAATCCAGTTTTACGGCTGACGTTGTAATCTTCAAGGCACATAGACTACTGCAGAATCAGAAATGAATGTGGAAAACTGATTCGCTGCCCACCCAGAAAACCTCACAAGAACCCAGTTCTATGGCTGAAGCTGAAATCTTCCAGACACGTAGAGTACTGCAGAATCTGAAAACATTGACGAAAACTTAGTCGCTGCCTACCAGAATTCATCACCGGAACTCAATTCTAGGGTTGATGCTGAATTCTTCAAAGCGCATAGACTACTGTAGAATCAGAAATGATTGACAAAAACTGATTCGCTGCAAACCCCGAAAACCTCACAAGACACCAATTCTACGGCTGAAGCTGAAATCTTCTAGACACGTAGAGTACTGCAAAATCTAAAATCATTGACGAAAACTTAGTCGCTGCCTACCAGAATTCATCACCGGAACCCAGTTCTACAGCTCACGCTGAATTCTTCAGGTTGCATAGACTACAGCAAAACCATTAATCATGGATGAAAACTGAGTCGCTGCACACCATGAAATCGTCACTGAAGCCAAGTTCTACAGCTGATGCAAAATTTTTTAGCACACATAGACTATTGAAGAATCACAATTCATACACGAAAACTATGCCGTTGCACACCCAGAAATCATGAGGGAAAACAAGTTCTACAGGTGACGCTGAAATCTTCAGGGCACATAGACTACTATAGAATCAAAAATCATTGACGAAAACTGAGTCGCTGCATAATCAGAGATCCTCACTGGAAACCAGTTCTACGACCATTCGTTTGAGGATGGTATGCTGTGGAAGTCCGATGAGTCACATGATATTTGTGTAACAATGCTTCCATTGAACGATTGCAAAAATGAGTGCCACGATCACTAATGATAGCTTTAAGGATTCCAAACCTGTCAAATATGTGAGTCCTGACAAAATCTAAAACAACCTTAGCATCGTTAGTTCGTGTGGCTTTCGCCTCAATCCATTTAGACACATAATCAACAACAAGAAGGATATAAAGATTGCCAAAAGAAGAAGGAAATGGACCCATAAAATCAATACCCCAAACATCAAAAATTTCACTTACAAGAATATTTGTTAAAGGCATTTGATTCTTATGAGTGATATTACCTAAGAACTAGATAAGTTGATTAATCAAGAAAATATAACTATCCGCAGTCTATGTTTGATTTGATTGAATGTTCTCCCTAAAATTAATAACGTAGATCCGCCACAATTATTAAACTCAGTTGCTTCACAAGTTCATATACCACAACTCCGGTTTTGATATCAAACTTAGCAATAGATTGTCTACCATAATAACTTAGAGTCCGCTCTAGCAATTAAAATAAACAATCATAGGAAAAATAAGCATAGGAGAACAAACATATTCATCATATAAACTGAAAAGAAAAGGTAAAATAAATCTCACAGTTCTTGAAATCCGAAGGTTTTCATGTCCTTGCAACCAAGAAAAAGTGTTTAGCCTTGCATGTTTATTGAACAACTAATAAAAAAGAAGGAAGAATGCATAATTTTGTATTTCTTAGAGGAGGGGGGCGTTTTTCTCCTCTTGGCTGGCTGCCCCCCTTCTCTTCTCTCATTCTTTTTATATCTTAGAAAAGCCTAGGTCTCTATTCTACAAAATAGTCCTCCATTAAGTAGACTATTTTACAAAAATCAGAACTGATCATGGAAACGAAATATCAATTTATATTCTGAATATTTATCTCTTCTTAACATTGGTTAGTTAACGGATCCGCCATATAACTAACCCTAACCATCAAACAACCATAGTGTCCGCACTAGTAATTTAATTCAATGGAAGCCTTAAGAACTAGATAAGTTGATTAATCAAGAAAATATAACTATCCGCAGTCTATGTTTGATTTGATTGAATGTTCTCCCTAAAATTAATAACGTAGATCCGCCATAATTATTAAACTCAGTTGCTTCACAAGTTCATATACCACAACTCCGGTTTTGATATCAAACTTGGCAATAGATTGTCTACCATAATAACTTAGAGTCCGCTCTAGCAATTAAAATAAACAATCATAGGAAAAATAAGCATAGGAGAACAAACATATTCATCATATAAACTGAAAAGAAAAGGTAAAATAAATCTCACAGTTCTTGAAATCCGAAGGTTTTCATGTCCTTGCAACCAAGAAAAAGTGTTTAGCCTTGCATGTTTGTTGAACAACTAATCAAAAAGAAGGAAGAATGCATAATTTTGTATTTCTTAGAGGAGGGGGGCGTTTTTCTCCTCTTGGCTGGCTGCCCCCCTTCTCTTCTCTCATTCTTTTTATATCTTAGGAAACCCTAGGTCTCTATTTTACAAAATAGTCCTCCATTAAGTAGACTGTTTACATAAGTACTTCAATGGAAGTACTTTCCTAAAAAAGGAGAAATAGCCTTGCATGAAATCTTCAAGCTTTGACTTAAAGGAGCTAAATTACTGAAATAAAAACTCGGATATCAGTTTAGATGCTTCAGAACGTAATTTGGACTCGTTTCTTCACGAAACCTGTTTGCTGGCAGAATTCATATGTCATCTTTGAAAAATCATATCTCCCTCATATGACATCGGTTTTGGCTGAAATTTATAGAACTTTGAGTCATGAATCCAACCAAATTGAGTTTGCATCAATTGGACTTCTGTAGCTCCACATATTCAAGTTGGAATAGCTGAAGGTCAACACTGGCAGATTGCAAGATTTGAATTTGAAGGCTGTGATTTCTATGCTCTTCCTTATTTTATTTTCTTGCGTTAGATTTCCAGAATGGTATGGATGTTAGCTTTTAAATTCCACTAGAATCACTTCATTTCAACCTCTAGAGCTCACGCTTTGCACAAAACATCGACTGGAGGTCAAATCAGCCAATTATCTCCAATTTACTCCTTTTTACATCTTTCATCCAAAAGTACCTTCAAAACATAAAAGAAAGAATATCAAGGCATTTTATATATAAAACATAGGCAAAACACTAGTTAAATGTGGGTGAAACTATCGAATAATATGGTTGCATCACAATTCAAGGTTTGTAACGGGAATGCCCACATGTCATGCACTCGGTCATCTTAGCATTTTCAAGGTAGTATAACATGCAGAAGTTAGGGCACATGTCAATTTTCTGGTATTCTAAACCGAGGGGTTTCATCATGGACTTCGCAGCATAGAAGTTCTCTTTTAGCCTGTCCTTTCAGGTAAAATGCTTCTTGCCCATTCAATAATCTTGTCATACCCGACCTCACTCAACCCGTGATCTGACTTGATGGTGAACACCTGTGCTACGGCCGATAATTTACTGTGGTTCGTGCAACCATCCCATAATGGTTCGTCTGAATCTTTCAACAAATCAAAAAACCTAGTTGCATCTGCATTATGTTCTTCTTCTACGATTGGACATTGACTGACATTACCTTGATTCATTCTCATTGCATCCATAACCATATTTCTGTAAGGATTAGTGTTGTCATTTGTCGCTTCATGCATGTTGCTAGCACTAGAAGTAGACCCAACCATCGTTTCTTCCATTCTCCTCTTACTACCAAATACTTCTCCATGTGCATACCGACACTAGTAATGCTCCATAAACCCTTTGTGTAGAAGATGCATCATTACAACATCTGGATGCAGATACTTTTTATTTTCACACTTCCTGCATGGACACCTAATACCGCCTCTAGTAAAATTTATGGGAATAGATGTTGCGAAATTAATAAAATCCTGAACCCCGTTACAATAATCCATCCTCCGCAATCCTTGGGGTGAATCTCAATACATCCATGAACGATCATCTATGACTTATATTGAACCTTTATAAATTTATGATGACATCATGTATTAATTAACTAAGTTAGGTAAATAAACTTGCAAAAATATTACTTTACCTTGACATTATCCAACAAACCAATCACAACTTCTCATAAATATTAAATATTCATTATCATTTATCAACGTCCATACAAATTAAAATATATAAATTTACGGAAATTACCACTCCGCAATACCATTGATAAAACTTTAAACGGACCAATTAAGCAAGCTATTAATTATTTCAAAACAGCACATGCATGTACTTTGGTAGTTCCATAAGGTTTTAACAATTTACAAACAAATACAATCTTACAAAATTTAAAACAAACCATAATAGGTGTAGAATTATACATTCATATACTACAAGTTTGTTTGAGAAATAACAATAAAACATGTACATCTACTAACAAAATACATATACTAAAAAAATAATAAAATTGACATTTAATAAAATATTAAAATTTAAAAAGATAGAATTACTTACAAAAATTGATAAAATCTGTCGGTAAATAAGAAATATAACTTGTTGTGCTGATACGAAGGAGATTGTTTTTGGGAGGGGAGGGGGGGCTGGTTGTCTGTAGATGGGGGCAGATGGGGAGAGTTGGCATTAGGAAGAAGAAGGAGAAATAGGAGAGGAGAGGGTCGGTAGAGTTGTAATATATTTATTTTTTCTGACGGTTTCCCCGATGAAATTTCCGTCGGTGATTATGCTAGGGATTCTGATGGAAAAATCAACACGTCACCATACGGATCTGTCATTTCAAATTCCTCGGTGAGTCCATCAGCAATTTAAATGGCGAACCGGTCACGTCACTATACGGGTTGTCGTTTTGAATCTATCGGCGATTCCATCGGAAAAAATAACCCGCCAAAACCTCCACGTTAGCAACCCGCTTTTTTTTTAATTTGAAAACTTTTTCGTCTGTAATTCAATCGGTAACTACCGACAGAAATTTTTCTGTCGATAGTTACCTACTGAAGTACGGACGGAAAAGTTTCTATCGGGGGTTACCGACTGAATTACGGACGGAAAAGTTTTTGTCAGTAATTTTGACCTCAAATTAGCGACAGATATATTCCGTTGGTAAATCTGTTGCTATTTAGTGAATTTCTGGTAGTGGACCCACAAATCATCAACGAAACCCAGTTCCACGGCTAACTCTGAAATCTTCAGCATGTGTAGACTATTGCAGTATCAGAAATCATTGACGAATATTAGTTGTGGTGGACCCAGAAATCATCATCGGAACACAGTTCTACAGCCGACGCTGAAATCTTCAGGGTGCATAGACTATTGCAAAATCAGAAATCATTGACGAAAACTGAGTCGCTGCGGACACTAAAATAATCACCAGAAACCACTTCTATAGCTGAAGCTGAAATCTTCAAGGCGCATACACTACTGCAAAATAAGAAATCATTAACAAAAACTAAGTCTCTATCGACCATAAAATCGTCAAGGGAACCCAATTTTACGGCAGATGCGAAAATCTTCAGAGCGCTTAGACTACTGCAGAATTAGAATCAGAAATCATTGACAAAAACTGCGTTGCTGCAGACCCAGAAATCCTCACAATAATCCAGTGCTACGGCTGAAGCTGAAATCTTCAGGGTGCATACACTTCTGCAAAATAAGAAGTCATTGATGAAAACTGAGTCGCTACCGAGCATAAAATTGTCACAGGAACCCAGTTCTATAGTAGATGCTAAAATCTTAAGAGCGCATAGACTATTGCAGAATAAGAAATCATTGACTAAAACTGAGTTGTCTTAGACCCAGAAATCCTCACAAGAACCTAGTTCAACGGCTGAAGCTGAAATCTTCAGGACGCATAAAGCACTGCAGAATCAAAAATCATTGACGAAAACTTAGTCGCTAGCGACCCAAAAATCATCACCGGAACAAAGTTCTACAGCTAACGCGAAATCTTTAGCGCGCATAGGCTACAACAGAATCACAAATCATTCACGATAATTGAGTCATTGTTGACCCACAAATCATCACCGGAACCCAGTTCCACGGCTGACGCTGAAATCTTTAGCGCGTATAGACTACTGCAGAATCAGAAATCATTGACGAACACTTAGTCGTTGCGGACTCAAAAATCATCACCGGAACACAGTTATATAGTCGACGCTGAAATCTTCAGGGCGCATAGACTAGTGCAGAATCATAAATCATTGATGAAAACTTAATCGCTGCCGACCATGAAATCATCACGGGAACCCAGTTCTACGGCTGACACTGAAATCTTCAGCGCGCATAGACTACTGCAGAATCAGAAATCATTGACAACAACTTAGTTGCTACTGACCAAGAAATCATCACTGGAACACAGTTCTACGGCTGACGCTGAAATCTTCAGCGAATAGGCTAGAGCAGAATAAAAAATCATTCACGATAACTAAGTCGCTGCTGACCCACAAATCATCACCGTGACCCAGTTCCATGGCTGACGCTGAAATCTTCAGCGCGTATAGACTACTGCAGAATAAAAAATCATTGACGAACACTTAGTCTTTGCAGACTCAGAAATCATCACCGGAACACAGTTCTATGGTCGACGCTGAAATCTTCAGGGCGCATAGACTATTGTAGAATCAGAAATCATTGATGAAAAATTAATCGTTGTCGACCATGAAATCATCACGGGAACCCAGTTCTACGGCTGACATTGAAATCTTCAGCGTGCATAGACTACTGCAGAATCAGAAATCATTGACGACAACTTAGTCACTGCTGACCAAGAAATCATCACTGGAACACAGTTCTACGGCTGACGCTGAAATCTTCAGCGCATAGGCTAGAGCAGAATAAAAAATCATTCATGATAACTAAGTCGCTGCTGACCCACAAATCATCACCGGGACCCAGTTCCACGGCTGACGCTGAAATCTTCAGCGTGTATAGACTACTGTAGAATCAGAAATCATTGACGAACACTTAGTTGTTGCTGACCAATAAATCATCACCGGAACACAGTTCTACAGTCAATGTATTGTGTTTTAAGTTATATGTTTATATATTAAAAAAAAAGATAATAATCACAACCCAAGAAACTTAACCTTGAACATTAGAACAAAATTTTGTTTTCATCCAAATAAAGCCCCATAACTATGTGCTGATATATTGAGCACAAAAGAAAGGTTTATTAATATCTTGGTAAAGAGGTATTGAGTACATATATAAATTTAATGAGAGTTTGTGTATTTGGATACAGTAATGGAAGTTGAATGATGAATGTCTTACTTTGTGGAACTTGCAAATTGTTTTTCTATTTTAATGCTTTGATTACTAGGGACTAGTAATAAGCTGGTTGGGGGGTGTGATTAGTACTTTAAAGTGCATTTTTATCAAGGTTTTATATCATCATTTTGCACTTGAAGTATCAATAACTCCTTAACTAGAGCATGTTTTATAATAACATGACTAATAATATAAGATACCTTTAATTTATGGTAAATGTTCATCTTAAATGCAGGCCTATCACATAAATCAAAGGATTGATTGATGAGTTCAACTACTAAAATTGAGAAGATAAAGAGAGGGTTAAGCTTAGAAAATATGTTGGTTCAGTCCAAATTAGAACACTGTTCAGTCATTGGGTCATATCTGGAGTTGTAGATCTTGGATTTCAATTTGGTTTATACGGCTAGAAAGCTAAGACATAGACCTAAAACATTCATGGGAGTCAAAGACTCAATTCTGCTGTTTGGAAGTCTAAATCTTAGCAACAACGGAGAAGTCAGAATCTGTCCTACAGCCCAGACATTGTTCTGTGTTCAGCCTATATCTTGAGTTCTAGAAGTCCAAATGCACCGATTACTTTTTTGTTGGAAAGATGAGACAATTTCCTAGAACTTTCATGTGGACAATCTATTCAAATTTTGACGTTAACAATGATGTTTTGTTCAGATAAGAAGATAAGGATTGTCACCAAGTCAAGATATGGCCACTCACTTAACAATTAGTCATCAAATCAATAGTTCCAAATTTTGGCCTATAAAAGGAGACATTTTCCATGCATTTTGGCATCTTGGTTTTCAGATCAAGATCATGTTCTTGCTCTCTCTTTATATTTTTGTAATGCTTAATTTTTGTTTATATTAATCTCTTGTTTATGCTTTTCATTTCCTTTCCTTTACTTTGTTAACTTATATCTTATTTATGTTCTTATCTTGTTTATTTATGTTTCTCTCTTTCATTATGTTTAGTTAAGTTTATTATGTCAATGTGAAAAGGTTACACTAATGGTATAAGAATAAGTATAGTGTAAACTCAACATGGACTTTAATGTTTGATACTAACATGTTTTGTATTTGTTATCTTGTTCACTTTTAATACTTTACTTGTTAAATGGTTAATCTAGATTTATGTTGTATAACCCTTGGTACAACAAATACTTGGCACTTTCATAGCCCAACTGTATGGTATAACCGACACCTGTGCTATGAAAGGAACTTGATTTGTTGTTAACGTAAGTTATAATCATGAATACCTGACAACATTTACAAGTATTACCATTATTCGAATAAGATAACTAATGTAATCATGTTAACAATTTATAATCCGATTGGAACCTCCTTTATGTGTGGTTTCCAGTTGAGTAATAAAAAGAATTATACTATACTTGTTTGAAATACCATTAGTGGATCCTTTAACCTTGACAATTATTTTATCGTTGTTTATTCCTTATATCAATATCACATCTCAAAGCTCTCTTCAACTCCTTTTCTGTTATTATCTATTTTTTTATTTGTAGTTTATACAGTTAACCTCCTTGTGGTTCGACTCCGGTCTTGCCGGGTTATTTATTACTTCGACACTCCTACACTTGGGAGAAGACATCAACTCTTTGGTCGTGTCAAGTTTTTGGCGCCGTTGCTGGGAGGTAAATTCTTGTATAAATTATAATATTTATTTTATTTTCTCTTTTCATTTTATCTAACTTTTGTTTCTTTTGTTTTGATTTGTTTTGTTTCTTGTTCTTTTCTTTTCTTCCTTTTATTCTCTTCCTGCACGTGCATGAGAGTTTGGTCACGTACTTTAAGTGGTAGACTTTGTAGGGTATCCTCATCATATTCAGAAAATATGACCGAAGAAGATAACCAGTCGCTTCATAATGAGAATAATCGTGTTAGAACACTTAGAGACCACATGAATCCCACAAGAACAAGTGCACCCTCGATCATGCATAGTTTTGCCCTCTAATGCATCTCATTTTAATTTTAAGCCAGACATTATTCAACTTTTACCTTCTTTTCATGGCTTGGACCTAGAAAATCCATACTTACAATTGAGAGAATTTTAGGAGGTCTGTAACACCTATAATGACCTAAATTGTAGCATGAACACCATCAGATTAAAGCTTTTTTTCCTTTTCATTAAAAGATAAAGATAAAACATGGCTACAAAATCTTAGGACAGGATCCATTCGTGCTTGGGATGAAATGCAACAACAATTTTTAAAGAAGTTTTTTCCGTCTCACAGAACAAACTCTTTCAAAAGACAAATCACCACTTTCACTAAAAAACCAGGAAAAACATTTTACCAATGTTGAGATAGGTATCGAGACCTACTTAATACTTGCCCTCATCATGGTTTTAAAACATGGAGATTGGTTTCACATTTTTATGAAGGCTTAACATCTAAAAATAGATAAATGGTGGAATTGATGTGCAATGAAATTTTTGAAGATAAAGACCCTAATGAAGCAATGGAATACCTAGACTTGCTAGCTGAAAATGCTCAAAATTAGGACACTACAGGCACTTATGAGGCACCAAGTAAAACTCAACCTCAAACATCTAGTAGAGGAATGTACAACCTTAGGGAAGATCATGACCTCCAAGCCAAGTTTGCATCTTTAGCTAGAAAAGTCGAGGCACTAGAATTGAAAAAGAGTGGTCAATTAAAATATGTTCAAGACAATGTGTGTCAAATCTGTGAAACTAATGAACATTCAACCAATGACTGTCCAACTTTGCCTTCTTTCAAGGAATGCCTCCATGAACAAGTCCATACTTTAAACAGTTTCCAAAGGCCTAATTATAACCCATACTCATAAATGTATAACTCTGGTTGGAGAAACACCCAAATTTCAGTTGGAAGAGTGATAACAATAATGCACAAACTTCACAGCCATCGTTTTAAGTGTACCATAATTTCCAAAGTTCTCATGGATATGCACCTCCTTATGCTCCACCTACTAGAAGAAATCTTGAGGAAACATTGCATGCATTCATTGAAAAGCAAGAGACAATCAACACTCAACTTACTCAAAGCATGAAAAATTTTAAAGATACTCTTGCAAAGTTCACATCTGCTCTAAATTTTCAAGAGAAAGGTAAGTTTCCATCTCAACCACATCAAAATCCCAGGGGGTAATACAATGCAAATACAAGTAGTTTCAAAAGCCAACACATGGATCAAGTCAAATCAGTCATCACTCTTCGCAGTGGTAAAGTTATTGAAAAACCCATTCTTAACCTTGTGAGAAAGATGATGAGTTAATCTTTGAGGGTAAGGAAGGGGTTGAATCTGAACATTGCAAAGAAAAGACTAATTCTCCGCCAGCACTTTTATTTCCTCATGCCATGACTAAACAAAGGAAAGTCAATCACAACTCTGAAATCTTTGAAACTTTCAAGCAGGTAAGGATCAATATACCTTTGTTGGATGCTATTAAATAGGTACTTTCTTATGCTAAATTTTTGAAAAATCTGTGCACTATGAAGAGAAAACTGAATGTGAAAAAGAAAGCCTTTTTAGCCGAACAAGTAAGTGCCATTCTTGAAAATAATAATGCTTTGAAATATAAAGACCTTGGTTGTACTACAATTTCTTGCTTTATTAGAGAACATAAAATTGAAAGAGCTTTACATGATCTTGGAGCTAGTGTGAATTTACTTCCATATTCAGTTTTTCAAAGTCTCAATCTAGGTGAGTTAAAACCAATTTCTGTAACTCTCTTACTCATTGATAAATCTGTAAAAGTGCTTAGAGGAATAGTTGAGGATGTGTTAGTACAAGTTGATAAATTCATTTACCCTGTAGATTTTGTTGTCTTGGATACACAACCTATTGAAGCATGTAATTCATTTCCTGTTATTTTAGGATGTTCATTTCTTGCAACTTCTATGCATTGATTAATTGTAGGAATTGACTGATGAAACTATCATTTGGAAACATGACATTGGAGATGAATACTTTTAACATTTGCAAGCAACCTAGAGATGATAATGATTTATAGGAAGTAGATCTTATTGAAGAATCAATTTATGATCAATTTGAATTTACCTTGAGTAAAACTGAGTTTGATGAATATGAAGAATTGCAAATGATTTATTCTTATGAAGAAATCAAGGACAAGAAAGACACTGAAAATATTGATATGGATCTTTTGTCAAGATTGACAATAAATTCGACATCCGACATCATACCAATCGATGATTACTTTTCTGACGAATCCTTACTTTCTCTTAGTCCAATGCCTTGGTTTGCTAAAAATATAAATTTCGTTCTTCAGGATTTTTGCCAGCTCACTGGAGTACCGAAGACAAAAGAAAGTTTTATTGAGATGACCCTTACTAATTTAAATATTGTCCTGATCAAATATTTCAAAGATGCATTTCGGACAATGAGGTAAGTAGTGTCATTAAACTTTGTCATTTTGAGGCATGTGGGCATCATTTCTTATCAAAAAAGACGACTGCAAAAATCTTACAATATGGATTCTATTAGCCCACCATGTTCAATGACATGCATGCATTCTGCAAAACTTGTGAAAATTGTCAAAAAGTTGATACTGGTCAAAAAGTTTTGCTTTATAATTCTCGACTCCATTTATTTCTTGGAAAGCTAAGATCAAGATGGAGCAGTCCATTTTATTGTGAAACATGTGTATCTTTATGGGGCCTTTGATATTGAGAATCCAAAGAATGACAATGTTTTTAAGGTAAATGGACATCGTTTGAAAGCTTACTTTAATAATTTTCTTAGTGAAAATGAATCCATTGGTTTGAATGATCTTGTATATAAAGGTTGATTATTTGTTTTTCTCATGGTGTTTTTTGTGTTTCTTTTTGGTGTGACTCTTGTTCTGCTAGTCTTTCTCCAACCCTTGTCAAATGGCGGATAACGGTACTCCGTGACTCTTAAGTCGGTTCTTTCAGTTTCCCATGATAATTGATATTTGTGTATATATTTGTTCAATTCCTTGTTCCTTCTTTTTTCTTTGCATCTCTTTTCCACTTCTCATCTAAAAAATGGACACCACTCTTGAAAAATTGAAAAAGTATTTTCCTGCTTTGCCTCAAAATGCGATTACAAAAATTTACCGAGCTAGGTATGAAAGATTGAGGTTGTTAATGAACCATGGAATTCCTGAAGATATTCACTGGATGATTGAAGCAAAGGTCCAATTATCAGGTGAGTCTTCCAATTCTTTTATTTCATACATGCCTGGAATAGGTAAAAGCACTTTTGCAGAGAAACGTCGTGCAAAACAACTAAAAGTCTATCACAGATGTGTCATATGGACTTATAATGCAACATGTCGTTCTTTAGGAATGATATCTATAAACTATGAAGATAAAATACAATTCATTAAGGATGGACTAAGTAAGGAGTCTTTAGATAATCTTCTATTAACTCTTGAGACGCATCCTAATGGAGATGTGCATCGTGCAATTCATGATTTATAGCCACAATTCCATAAAGAATATGCTCGACATAGTCTTGGGAATCTGACTAAAAAAGACCATGTTTGCTAGTTTTTAAGAAAACTAAATGGGAAGCCTATCCCTGACCCATAGAAGGCATTTAAGCCGTTCTTGGATGTAAAACCAAGGGAAGATGTGAGCCATAATCACAACTACGATTTAAGTCTTAGTTTGTAAAAATTTATGTCTTTTGGTTTTATTAATAGCATAATATTTGTGTTTTGTTGTTTCTTATATTTGTTTACGTGTGTTTCAGGTTTGTTAGTAGTCGTTGCTTCAGGTGATGTCTTCTATACTTTATCTTTCTACCTTAGGTCATTGAGGACAATATCTCATTTTAGTTGGGGGGGAGGGTAGTAGTAGTTGACATTATAAAAAAAAAACTAACCAACTAACTATTTTTGTTTTTAATAAAACCATTTGGCAAAACTGTTATTACTAGAATGACAGAGTAAGGGGGAATTTTATTGACTCTTGAAACGCATCTTAGTAAATATTTTCTAATGGTTATTTGCAATATTCATAACAAGGTCTATCAGAATACTTCTTGAAATATTCAGGTTTACAAACTCTCGCATTATCATCAATTGATTCTGCTCATATACTCATTTAACAAGTATTCTTAAACCTTCATTTTCACACACATACTTTAACATATGATTGTGGGTTGCACATTGGATTATTACATTATTTATGTTCTTTTGTTAAAGGTCACAACTAAGGGAAAGTGATAGTATATAATTTGCAAAAAAAAAATGATGATAATAAAAACGTAGATAAGTTTGGTTTCATAGCCTCCCTAACCTAAGCAATTAAGCCCGAAGGGGTGTTTTTAAACCTAATACCCTAAGGTCAACTGACTTGGGAGCTATTGGCCCAAAGATTGTTATATGGGTTAAGGAGAAAAGCTTAAGGAAATCAAACATTGCACTATCTACGTATCAGTATCTGCATTAGGTGTCTCAACACCTAATGCCCTAAGACCAACTGGTTTGGGAGTCATTAGCCGAAAGCTCGTTACATGGGTTAAAGATGCATTGTGTTTTAAGTTATATGTATATATATTAAAAAAGAAAGATAATAATTCCAACCAAAGAAAGTTAACCTTAAACATTAGAACAAAATTATGTTTTCGTTCAAGTAAAGCCCCATAACTATGTGTTGATATATTGAGCATAAAAGAAAGGTTTATTAATATCTTGGTTAAGAGGTATTGAGCAGATATATAAATTTAATGAGAGTTTGTTTATCTGGATAGATTAATGGAAGTTTAATGATGAATTCCTTAATTTGTGGAACTTGCAAATTGTTTTTCTATTTTAACGCTTTTATTACTAGAGACTAGTAATAAGCTGGTTGGGGGTGTGATTAGTACTTAAAAGTGTATTTTTATCAAGGTTTTATATCATCATTTTGCACTTGAAGTATCAATAACTCCTTAACTAGAGCATGTTTTATAATAACATGTCTAATAATATAAGATATATAAAGGATTGATTGATGAGTTCAACTACTGAAATTGAGAAGACAAAGAGAGGGTTAAGCTTAGAAAAAAAATGTTGGTTCAGTCCAAACTAGAACACTATTTAGTCATTGGGTCATATCTGGAGCTATAGATCTTGTATTTCAATTTGGTTTATATGGCTAGAAAGCTAAGCTATAGGCCTAAAACATTCATGCAGAGTCCAAGACTCAATTTTGCTGTTTGGAAGTCCAAATCTTAGCAACAACGGAGAAGTCAAAATCTATCTTGCAGCCTACACTGTTCAGTGTTCAACCCATATCTCGAGTTCTAGAAGTCCAAATGCACCGATTATTTTTTGTTGGAAAGATGAGACAATTTCCTAGAACTTTCATAAGGACAATCTATTCAAATTCTGACGTTAGCAATGATGTTTTGTTCAGACAATAAGATAAGGATTGCCACCAAGTCAAGATGTGGCCACCCACTCAACAATTAGTCATCAAATCAATAGGTCCAAATTTTGGCATATAAAAGGAGGCATTTGCCATGCATTTTGGCATCTTGGTTTTCAGATCAAGATCATGTTCTTGCTCTCTCTTTATATTTTTGTAATGCTTAAGTTTTGTTTATATTAATCTCTTGTTTATGCTTTTCATTTCCTTTCCTTTACTTAGTTAACTTATATCTTATTTATGTTCTTATCTTGTTTATTTATGTTTCTCTCTTTCATTATGTTTAGTTAAGTTTATTATGTCAAGGTGAAAAAGGTTACACTAATGGTGTAAGAATAAGTATAGTGTAAACTCAATATGGACTTTAATGTTTGATACTAACATGTTTTGTATTTGTTATCTTGTTTACTTTTAATACTTTGCTTGTTAAATAGTTAATCTAGATTTATCATAGCCCAACCGTATGGTATAACAGACACCTGTGCTATAAAAGGAACTTGATTTGTTGTTAACATAAGTTATAATCATGAATACCTGACAACATTTACAAGTATTAGGATTATTCGAATAAGATAACTAATATAATCATGTTAACAATTTATAATCCGATTGGAACCTCCTTTGTGTGTGGTTTCTAGTTGAGTAATAAAAAGAGTTTATACTATACTTTTTTGAAATACCATTAGTGGATCCTCTAACCTTGACAATTATTTTATCATTGTTTAATCCTTATATCAATATCACATCTCAAAGCTCTCTTCAACTCCTTTTCTGTTATTATCTATTTCTTTATTTGTAGCTTATACAGTTAACCTCCTTGTGGTTCGACCCCGGTTTTGCCGAGTTATTTATTACTTTGACACTCCTACACTTGGAAGAAGACATCAACTTTGGTGTTTCTCTCTTGATTGCCAAAAATGGATACAAAAGCTCCCTTTTTTCTTTCCTTACGATTGCTGCAGATTTTTGGTGAGAAAAGGAGTATTTATTCTCTATAATTTTTCTTATTTGTATTTAGGCCCTATTTTCTTTAAGTTTATTATTTTTGCCCCCATATATTCTTTTGTTTGTTTAATTTAATTCAACCCTCAACATTTCCGGGTTAATTTATAATGTCTCGAAATATTTCATCCAGAAATTTATATGCAAAAATTTTTGAATTCCCATTTTTATTTAAACCTATACATAAATTTCTTTACTTTTCTTCCCCATTTATTTAGTTTGAAATTTACACAACCTTTATTTTCCCGGGGTTTACATTCTCCACTCCTAATAAAAATTGTCCTCGAAATTCACGTTACGTATCTATGTCGGAGAATAAGTGCAGAAACTTCTCCTTCATCCCGGATTCTCTTTCCCATGTTTCTTCTTCTATTTGAGAGCTTCTCCACAATACTCTCACCAAGGGAACTCTCTTATTCCTTAACACCTTCTCATCTCGATCCAAGATACGGGCTTAGCTTCTATGGTTAAATCCCCTTTAATCTTCATAAGAACTTGTGGCAATACCCGTGAGGGGTCTATCTTGGCTTTTTGCAACAATGACACATGAAACACATTGTGAATCTTATCCAAATACGCAGGCAACTCTAATCGATAGGCAACTAGCCTGATTCTTTCCTTAATCTCTACGCATGAATTTCTTCACTTTTATTTCTCATGTAGTTAGTTTGCAATTTAAGCAACCTTTATTTTTTTTATCGGGGTTTACACGATCCAATATAATTGACACTAGCACCCCATTAAGCCTGATCACTTCATTTACATACAATTTCGCCATCTTATCCACCAAATCAGTCATCTTTATAGGTAAAAACAAAGCAAAATTTGTCAGTCGATCCACAACCACCCATCATCATTACCCTTCTTTCCCCTGGGTAATCCCATCACAAAATCCATAGAAATATACTCCTATTTCCATTCCGGAATCAATAATGATTGTAATTCTGCTACTGATCTCTAATGTTCTATCTTTACTTGTTGACAAATCCCACAGTTCGACACAAATTCTGTTATTTTCCTCTTCATATTTGGCCACCGGTAGTATTCCTTTAAATCCCTATACATCTTTGTACTCCTAGGATGAGTAGCAAATCGAGATTCATGAGCTTCTCTTAATACTTCATCTTTCAAAGTCTTATCCTGAGGCAAATAAATTCGCCTACCAATAGCTATTAGCCCATCAGATAACATTTGAAATGTTGTCTCTATACACGTGTTTACCCTCTCATTGATCTCCTTTACTTTCCCATCTGTCTGTTGAGCCACCAAGACCTTGTCTCAAAGCACAGATCAGATCTTTAACTAAGCTAAAAGTGATCCATCGGGCCCTACACTTAGCCGCAAGCCCATTTTCTTCAATTGCACTATACTTCCCTGTTCCTTAATCTCCATATCATTCATCATTGTTTTCCCCTTCCTACTCAAGGCATCAACTACTACATTAGCCTTAACAGGATGGTAGTCAATCAAATAATCATAATCTTTTATTAACTCTACCCATTTTCTTTGTCGCATGTTCAACTCCTTTCATAACATCAAATACTTCAAACTTTTATGGTCTGTAAAGATTTGAACTTGTGACCCATACAAATAATGTCTCCATACTCTTAAGGCAAACACCATCGCTGCAAGTTCTAGGTCATGAACTAGGTAATTCACCTCATGCGACTTTAGTTGTCTTAATGCATAAGCAATCACACGCTTGTGTTGTATCAATACACATCCCAGACCCTTTTTTGAGGCATCACTATATACCACAAACCCTTTTATCCTCGATGGAAGGGCCAGCACAGGAGCAAAAGTGAGCCTCTCTTTCAGTTCTCGAAAGCTTGCTTCACACTCTACCGACCAAACAAACCTGACTTCCTTGCAGGTCAGCTTAATTAACGATGATGCTATGGTGGAGAACCCCTCAATAAACCTCTTGTAATACCCAGCAAGACCTAAGAAACTCCAGATTTTTATCACATTGGTAGGCCTTTCCCATTTCAACACGGCCTCAACCTTCATTGGGTCCACAAATATTCCTTCTGTAGAAATTACATGGCCTAAAAATACTACTTCTTTGAGCCAGAACTCACACTTATCCAGCTTTGCATATAATCGATTCTCCCTCAAAGACTGTAACACAACTCGTAGATGTTGTTCATGCTCCAAGTAAGAGTTTGAATACACCAAGAAATCGTCAACAAATACCACCACATATTGGCCCAAGTAAGGCCGAAACACCCGATTCATCAAGTCCATAAATATGACCGGAGCGTTGGTTAATCCAAACAGCATCACCAAAAACTCGTAATGCCCATAACGGGTTTTGAAAGTAGTCTTTTGTATGTCTTGCTCCTTGATTCTCAACTAGTGGTACCTAGACCTCAAATCTATCTTAGAAAACACCCTAGCACCCTTTAACTGATCAAACAAATCATCTATTCGTGGAAGTGGATATTTGTTCTTCATCGTCACTTTATTTAATTGACGATAATCGATGCACAATGAAGCATGCCATCCTTCTTCTTTACAAACAATACTGGAGCTCCCCAAGGCGAGTTACTAGGCTGGATAAAGCCTTTATCTAACAATTCTTGAAGCTGGACCTTTAATTCAGCCAATTCTATAGGTGCCATCCTATAAGGAGACTGGGCTTTGGGAGAAATTCCTAGAATAGTTTCTATGAAAACTTCAATTTCTCTAACTGGAGGTAATCCAGGCAACTCTTCTGGGAATACATCTCGAAATTCCCTCACAACAGGAATACTAGCCAAATCTTTGCCACCCTTTTCCAACTCTCTTACATGGGCTAACCAAGCAGAACAACCCTTTCTCATTAACTTTCCAACAAGACTGAGATTACACAACTTGGAATTACTTTTCTTTCCCCTTTAAACACTACTTTTTTTATCACCTATTCCTTAGATTGTCACCGTTTTGGTGAAACAATTCACTTGTGCCTTATGTTTACTTAGCCAATCCAAGCATAGAATCAAGTCAAAATCATATAACTCTAACGGCATAAGGTACCCTTAATTCTAACCCTCCAATATATAGTTTTAACCCTCTATAAATATCATCAATGTGTATATTCTCTCCTAGAGGTGTACTAATTGTCACTCCTACACCCAACTTACTAGATAACACATGCAAGTTATTCCCAATTCTATAAGCTACAAAGGAATGACTAGCTCAACGATCAATTAAAGCATAAACTTGCATTGTATCTAATTGTAAAGTACATGCCACCACATCAGGTACAGCTCCCACATCCTCATGGGTCATGTGATATACCTGACCTTAAGTCCTCCCCTCTTGAATTCTAGGCCTCCCTCGAGTAGCACTTGTCCCTGACTGGTTAGGCCTGATATGATGATTGCCTGTAACTGATTGTTGCTGGCTCTGAACCTCAGTCTTTTGACCATGGGCTCCCTTAGTAGTTCTACGGGGACAATCCTTCTTCTTGTGACTCGTGTCCCCATAATAGTAACAACCTCTGCCTACATGTGGGCACTCTCTCCATTGATGCCCCTCTCCTCTACAAATATAGCATCTCCCCGACATCGCGGAGCAATCTTTAGGGTGCCGTATTGTGACTCCCTTTTGCTTTGTAGATCCTCCAGCAGTTGTGACTCCTTGTCTAGCTTGTCCTCCCCAAGATCCTCTCCCGCCAACTTGTCTAAATCCTCCTAAGCTACCTCCTAGAGTGAAACTCCCATCTCTACTTTGAAACTGTTCTGATGATTGCCAATTCTTCCCTTTCTTTGGGAGAGGAGGTCTCCCAGTCGAAAACCCAAAATCTCTCATTTTACCTCCAGACATCTGACTCTACTCGACCACTGGCTTCGGGGCATCCCACATCACCCTCTTCATACCCTAAGTAACCCGTACCAATTCCCAAACAGACTGAAACTGCATGGCTATCGATATCATCCTCAGCTCCTGCCTTAATCCATCACGGAACCTCTCCATTATGTGGTGCTTTGTGGGAAGGTAAGTGGAGGCAAAAGCTGCCAAGTCCTGGAATCTCCTCTCATACTCTAGAACCGTCAAATCTCCCTGCCTCGTATCCAAAAACTCTCATTCTTTCTCCCTCCTATGCTCCAAAGAATAGTACCTCTGCTCAAACTCTTCATGAAAGTCCTTCCATCTCAATACCTCCCCCGATCTCCTCTCTCTGATGGTCTCCCGCCAAGAGTGGGCACTTTCAATCAATAGTTGAGTCACACAATCCACCTGTAGCTCCTTTGGCACTTACATCTGATTTATAACTCTTTCCACTTTCCTCAACCAATGCCCAGCAACCTCAACATCCTCTTTACCATGGTAAGTCATACAACTCATCTCTCTTATACCCTTTACCCACTATCTATAGTGACTACTCCCCCTGATCTAGGAGTTGTACTGGAGGCTCCCGCTATCATTCCTGCTGCTACAACTCTCACTATATGATCCATAAAAGCAAGATCTGAAAATGGGTTTGACATAGCTGCCGGTGCCACTGGTGGGGGTCTATTATCTCCCTCCTGTCTATCTAATACCTCAAGCATTGATACCTCTGCCTGACGAGACACCGAATCACTTTGAAGTCTCACTGACTTGCCCCTTTCAGAGTGTACTTATATTGCAAGTACATGAGATGAGGTGTCTGCCAAGAGATCCCAGTTTAGATCACTTTCATAATGACGACTCTGATCACTTTCCCTAACTGGGGATGGATCAGTCCTGGCTCCTTGCCTTGTTCTTACCATCCTGAAACACATTTCAAAACCATATAATTATTCTTGTCCCCAGCATAGCAACCTGCGCTCTGATACCAAGATGTAACATCCTCATATCCGGGATAAAACAACAATTGATGTTAACTGCAAAACAGAGTAATTAATATTTTTTTCTATATTTATTCATGGTGTTCGTATTAAGGCCTATTGAAATTTCGACGGAGTCTCCCTTATACTGGGAGATCCCAAGTTATCGACATTTAACATGTTTACACTTCTAATAACCCGCATCTCCTAACTCAATTCCAACCCAATCATCCTGGGTCTCAATCCCACAAACATCATCATACATATCAACCACAATATTTATGATATACATTGTATAACAATTATCATTATGGATGGATAAAAATATAAATACGCATACTTGGAACGTGGTTATATGAACAACAGAGTTAAATTCATTTAAACAAGTTTAACAATAAATATAATAACACAAATATACAAGTTAAGTTACACAAATATTTCCATGTTTACAAAATACAAGGGTATACTCCCTAAAACCTAGATTACAAAAAGTGAACATAAGCTAGGATATATTCTTGTCATGCATGCGATGGTCCTGAAACAAAATACTTATTATTGAAACATGAATATCACAATAAATATAATAACACAAATATCTAACAATTTAAAAAGAGCAACATGCATTCATAATTTGTTCACTTCTCCCTTCTGGTTTTCATTAGAAACTCTTTCTCGTTCAACTACTAAAAACCGTTTCCTCTCCCATTATTCCATTCCAGATTTTTTATGAGATCAATCATGATTATTTCCTCTAAACACATTACCAATACCACTTTCACTGGTATCATCATCTCCCTGTAGGAGTCGATGTAAGGTGTTCCCCTTACCAAGGATCCTAACATACACTAAATGTATGCTAGCCAATACATGATTGATCCCCTTATCCGGGATCCTAACATACACTAAATGTATGCTAGCTCATGCCCCAAATCACACTTCTCATATTTCCTTTGTTAGCGATAATTTCATCACTTGGCAATTCTCACAACAACCTTTCACTTTACATACACATACATTTAGAATACTATCCAAAATATCGACATCATTACACAAACTTTCCTCCTTTCACCAAATGTCCAACATTCGGTAATTCATATTTCATATCAGTAACATATTAAATCATGGAATTTAACGAGAAAGTATATGTGCATATTAAATCATGGAATTTAACGAGAAAGTATATGTGCAAATCACCTACCTACAATAGAAGCTCTACTCGTGCTCAGGAACAAGGAAAATCAGACTTAGGAACCAATCAGCATTGTTTCACAAAATCAAACTGGCCAGCCAGCAGAACAAACCACCAATAGCAGCAGCAGTCACAAACAGAAGAAAATGCACAAAACCAAACGACCCAACCAGCTTAATAAACTAGTAGAACTACCACCAAAGTTGCACCAAGAAAATCAAGCAGCCCAATCTACAGCAAAACAGAAAAGCTGCCCTAGAGGAACAAGTAGGGAATCTGCACAAGAGATAAAACAGAACCAACTAGTCTACAAAATAGTTAGCAGGCGATTCAATACAAGCCAATAGGAAAACAAGGGAACAACCTCCCTATCAAAATACATAATACAAATCAAAAATCAAAAGGTGTATGATAGAGCAGAGTCATTCGAGCCGTGCAGTGGCTGGAAAGCGACAGCAGGGGCCTTGGATTGCTTCCCCTATGGACCCAAACAAGTGATGACAGTTGCTTTGCTTCTAGTTAAATACTGCCTCTTGGGAGGGGCTACAAGAATAGTATCACCTTCTCTAGAAATGTGTACTCGTGGAGTAGCAGGGTGTGTGGAGCCAGAGTGCTCAGATGCAATAACTTTGGTCCTCTTGCGACCAGGAGACTGAGGCCTCGGTTCACCAGCGGTGACAACTTCAGTGAACATAGGATCCACTAGGGGATCAGCAGAAGGGGTTGCATGATACGACTCTTGCTTCTTAACAGCAGCTATCTCTACAGAAGGGCTGGAGTTGGCAAAACATGCTGGAGTTTCATGAGGCCTCTTCTTACGTTTGGGTTGGATTCTTTTAGTGAAAGTGACAGTAGAATGGCTTAGGACCTTACACTGCTTGTAGAAACGTGGAAGTGATTCATACATAACTTGTTGGGGCAAAGATGCGCCATTAGGTAGAACCATATTGATAGAGGATGGCAGGTCTGAGAGCAGGTCAACTTCAATAAGAACTTAAGCATACGAAAGCCGGGTCATTTGTGCAGTAGAATCATCATAGTGGATTGGCTTCCCAATCATTCTAGCAATTTTTGATAGGCAAATTGGGGTCCAGCATCTTAGAGGCAAATTTGGAAACCTCACCCAAGTTGGCATTATGGTCATTTTAGTGGATTGAAAATCAAAGAAATCTGGCATTAGTTTTAGGATGAGAGGCCGACCAAATAATGAATATGAACCTCCTCCTAGAACATCTATCGTATCCGTTTCAGAGGAGATGGCAAAGATTAACCAGCCCGAATCATGCATTGTGAAGTGAGCTTTATGTTGCTAGTTTTTACTAATGTAAGTTAACAGAGAAGCATATCCTAGGAACTTCCCATCAACATAGCCAATCAAACAGAATTTCCACTTAGCAACAAGTTCACCGACATCAGTTTCCTGAAGATGACATGATGCAGATGATGCAAATTCAAGAAAGTGAACAAGAGTTGGAGACTGGGAATTTGAAGTACCTGGTGGTGTGTCAACGGGAGCACCTCTACTACAGCCAGGCTGAGACTTATCCTTCATCGAGGATACAAAAGAGGTGGTGCCAATAGGGGAAAGAGTGACACTAGAAGGAAATGCTAAAGGGTTGATGTGCCGTGAATGATTCGAAAATTGGCTACAATGAATCGGACGAAAATGGATGAAAGATGGGTCTGGTTGTGTTGTCTCTCTTTTGGTGTTTAGGCTGGATTATAGTGATTTTAAGGTAAATAAGATGGGGGATAGACTAGAATGATACTTTGATAAGTCGATCTGGACGCCACAAAGATCAATCTAGGATTTCGACGCCACACT
>Ga0325414_1001036_pt1 | contig 25661 bp, 12 predicted proteins | sample PopdelMetagenome_8_FD_206183 | JGI IMG/M metagenome (GOLD analysis project Ga0325414, IMG submission 206183) | Populus deltoides microbial communities from Bellville, Georgia, United States - Leaf-PdKOR-R3 | ecosystem: Host-associated > Plants > Phyllosphere > Phylloplane/Leaf | place: USA... | reverse complement strand
ATTTTTTCTAAAAAAAATATATATATATATATATATATATATATATATATATATATATATATATATATATATATATATATTTAACAACTTGTTGCTACTATACATGCACTTATACTTTTCAAAGCTGTCTTATTAATTAAGTAATATTCTAAAAGGTTTGAGAGTTACAGCTTCCCCACGCCTTTCACTTATTAATATATTATATTATTATAATTATTATATTATATTATATTATAGAACTGTTTTTTTTAATTTTTTTTCGTTTTTTTCATGGATTTTTTTTGTTTGATTTAGTTTGTTAATGTTAAATTTTTTATATATAGTTATCAAATATTCATGATAAGGATTCCGGGTTTGATGGGTTGACCTGATTTGACGAGATAACCTGAATTTTTTTAATTAATTTTTTTAATTTAGTTTAGTTTGTTAATGTTAAATTTCTTTCTATTTAATTATCAGACTTTCATGACACGTATCCTAGGCTTAACGGGTTAACTTGGTTTGATAAGTTAACCCAGTTAATTCTGGGTAAACCCGTCATTTTGTTTTCTATTTAGTTATCAAACTTTCATGACGTGAATCCCAGGTTTTACAGGATAACCTTGTTTAAAAGGTTAACCCAATTAATTCAATTTCCTTTTCTTTTTCTTCATTAGTTTTTTTTCTTCCTGTTGGTTTTTTTCTTTGTTTTTTCTTTTTAATTAATCTATTTAATTATCACACTTTTATGACACGGCCTTATAGCCAGACCCACATCCAATATTCTTGGCCCAGTGTTGCAGACAGGCTCATTTAAACTTGGGTCATGCAAGTTTAATGTTATTATTAATATTATAAATATTACTTTTAGATCAGGCGTTGCAACCAAACCCAAAACTCTTGGGTATAGCTTTGCAGAAAAACCCAAAACTTTTAAATCTTAGTTTTTTTATATTTTTTATATAAAAAAATAACCCGCGGCATCGCGCAGGTCATGTAACTAGTAATACTCTAAAAGGCATGGGGAAAGCACTGTAGCTTCCCATGCCTTTCACTTATTAATATATTATATTATTATAATTATTATATTATATTATATTATATTATTATTAATATTACTATCCCTTCACTTATTAATATATTATATTATATTATAATTATTATTATATTATATTATATTATAGAACTGTCTTTATTTTATTTTTTTTTAATTTTTTTTGTTTTTTTATTGAATTTTTTTGTTTGATTTAATTTGTTAATGTTAACTTTTTTTATTTAGTTATCAGATTTTCATGATACAGATCCCGAGTTTGATGGGTTAACTTGATTTAACGAGTTAACCCGGATTTTTTTTCTTTTTAATTAATTTTTTTCGTTTTGTTTAGTTTGTTGATGTTAAATTTCTTTCTATTTAATTATTAGACTTTCATGACACGTATCCTAGGCTTGACGGGTTAACTTGGTTTGATGGGTTAACCCAGTTAAATTTGGATAAACCCGTCAATTTTTTTTTCTATTTAGTTATCAAATTTTCATGACGCGAATTTCAGGTTTTACAGGTTAACCGAGTTTGAAAGGTTGATCCAATTAATTCAGATTTTTTTCTTTTTCTTCATTAGTTTTTTTCTTCCAGTTGGTTTTTTTCTTTGTTTTTTTCTTTTTAATTAATCTATTTAATTATCACACTTTTATGACACGACTTTATAGCCAGATCCACATCCAATATTCTTGGGTCCGGTGTTGCAGCCAGACTCACTTAAACTTGGATGATACAAGTTTAATGTTATTATTAATATTATAAATATTACTTTTAGGTCAGGCGTTGCAGCCAAACCTAAGACTTTTGGGTATAGCTTTACCGAAAAACCCAAAGCTTTTCAATCTTAGTTTTTTATATATATTTTTTATGAAAAAAAATGACTTGCGACATCGCACGAGTCATGTAACTAGTAATACTCTAAAAGGTGTGGGAAAGCACTATAGCTTCCCCACACCTTTCACTTATTAATATATTATATTATATTATATTATATTATATTATTATTATTATTATTATTATTATTATTATTATTATTATAGAACTGTTTTTTTTGTTTTGGTTTTTTTTAATGAAATTTTTTTTGTTTGATTTAGTTTGTTAATATTAATTTTTTTTATTTAGTTATCAAATTTTCATGATACGGATCTCGGATTTGATGGGTTAACCTGATTTGACGAGTTAACCCGAATTATTTTTCTTTTTAATTAATATTTTTTGTTTTGTTTAGTTTGTTAATGTTAAATTTCTTTCTATTTAATTATCAGACTTTCATGACACGTATCCTAGGCTTGACGGGTTAACTTGGTTTGATGGGTTAACCCAATTAATTCTGGGTAAACCTGTCAATTGTGTTTTATATTTAGTTATCAAACTTTCATGACGCGAATCCCAGGTTTTACGGGTTAACCTGGTTTGAAGGGTTAACCCAATTAATTCTGATTTTTTTTTCTTTTTCTTCATTAATTTTTTTCTTCCCGTTGGTTTTTTTATTTGTTTTTTCTTTTTAATTAATCTATTTAATTATCATATTTTTATGACACGACCTTATAGCCAAACCCACGTCCAATATTCCTGGGTCCGGTGTTGCAGCCAGGCTCACTTAAACTTGGGTCATGCAAGTTTAATGTTATTATTAATATTATAAATATTACCCTTAGGTCAGGCGTTGCAGTCAAACTCAAGACTCTTGAGTATAATTTTGTAGAAAAACCCAAAATTTTTAAATTTTAATTTTTTTATATTTTTTATGTAAAAAAATAACCTGTAATATCGCGTGGGTTATGTAACTAGTTGATTAATACAAAGGAATGGACACGGTGATCAATTAATAATCTCGTCTTGTAATGGGTTTTAAGAGTCGAATTTGCTTTGCAATATGTGATAATATATGGTAAGGTCCACACCTTCTACTTCTGGCTTAACAAAGGTTCAATGTTCGATGGATCCTTCCCCTTCTTTAATGAGGAATTCACTCGGAGCCAACGCAGTCAGGAAGGAGCCAACGAGTGTCCGAAGAAAGTATGTCTTAAAATAAACCATTTCAGACCAACTTGTCCTGTTTCAAGTCAAAAATGGTCCAGAAGAGCAATGCCAAGACTTTAAATACAAGACAGAATTGTATTGTTGGCTGTCGGCTGGAGGCGCCCCGGTTTTCAAGTCAAGGATGAGGGGCTACACTGGCTCCTTTCGTTAGGAGGCTTTTTTTATCTATTTATTTATTTATTTTATTAGCTCAAATACTTCTAGGAGGATTTGAACCCGTTTTGCAGGTGCAAGGAACTTATTACCACTAAGGCCCATTGTTTTCTTTTTAGTTACTTAGGCTTACTAGTTTAAATACTTCTAGGAGGATTTGAACCTGTTTTGCAGGTGCAAGGAACTTATTACCACTAAGGCCCATTGGTTTTATAAACTATTAATTAACTTGTTTTGTTTTTAGTTACTTAGTCTTACTAGTTTAAATACGACTTTTTTTTTCCGGAAGTTTAGTAGTTTTATAATGATTTTCACCAAGAAAATTCCCTTTTTTTATTTACAGAAAAAACATGTTTTATTTCCTATTCTTGATTTCTTTTAATAATTTGTTTTGAGGAGAAATGCATCTTTTATTTTCAAAAAAATAAAAAAATAAAGAAAACCTAATTTATGTGAAAAAAATCTCAGTTGGCAAAGGAAGCTTTTAAGAAATTCCATTGGTGAATTATACTTCAGGAAAACCCCTCTGATCATTTCTAAACTGTGACCACAATTTTGTCTTCCCCTAGATGTTTTTATAAATTTCAGTAAAACATTTAGCAGCGCAGCCCTAGTAATCCATTGGAAATAAATAAAAAAATTAATGGGCCAGTTGATTTGACACTCCTGCTTTTTTTCAGGAACCGAGCAAGTTGCAAGAACCGAGCAAGTTGCAAGAACACTGTTGTCTTGCAGAATAATGGGCCAAAAAAGGAAAGCTGACAGGAATCTTACTGTTTGCAATTAGTGATTTTATAATTACTGCAAAAATTTGAGTCGCACAATCAAGCTGTCTATAAATAGTACTAATCACAATTTTGATTTCCGTCTCACCCGAGTGCTATTGCACCTTAATTTCATTCAGCGTCCACTGTTTTGAATCCTGAAAGAGAAAATGGGATGTTTGCTACGGTTCACTCAGTCTGTGTCTTTAATTTTGTTTCTCTTGCATTTTAATCCAACAGTTTCCTCATCCTTGTCTTCAAATTTCTCCTCTTCAGCTCAATTATGTGCCCGTGACCAAAGTATTCATCTGCTCCAATTCAAAGAATCTTTTCTCATTGATCTTTCTGCTTCTTTTGAGTATTGTGCAAATCCCAAGACAGAGTCATGGAAAGAGGGCACAGATTGCTGCTTGTGGGATGGGGTGACTTGCGACATCAAGAGTGGGCAAGTCATTGGGCTTGACCTTGCCTGCAGCATGCTTTATGGCGCTCTCCATTCCAATAGCACTCTCTTCTCCCTTCATCATCTTCAAAAGCTCGACCTCTCTTACAATGATTTCAAGCTCTCTCATATTTCATCTCAGTTTGGCCACTTTTCCAATTTGACACATCTTAACCTAAACTATTCGGGTTTTACTGGCCTAGTCCCATCACAAATCTCTCATCTGTCCAAACTGGTTTCACTTGATCTCTCTTATAATGACAAACTGGCACTAGAACCAATTCCTTTTAACAAGCTTGTTCAAAACCTAACCAAGCTAAGAGAACTTCATTTGAGCGAGGTAGACATGTCAATGGTTGTACCCAGTTTTTTGATGAATCTTTCTTCTCCTTTGTCATCACTCCAACTCGTTAGATGTGGATTGCAAGGGAAATTACCAAGTAACGCTCATGGGCTATCAAAGTTGCAGCTGCTTGATTTATCGGAGAACATAGACCTTACTGGCTCTTTTCCACCATTCAATGTGAGTAATGCTCTTTCATACTTGGATCTATCAATGACGGGGATTTCAATCCATCTAGAACATGATCCAGTTAATAATTTGAAGTCGGTGAAGCAATTGTATCTTAGACAATGCAATTTTACTGGCTCAAATCTACCACGGCTTGGCAACCTCACACAACTCACTGTGTTGGACATTTCATATAACAACTTGAGTGGTCACATCCCTTTCTCTATAGGAAAACTTAAGCACCTCCAGACCTTGAATCTCGGATTCAACAATTTTACAGGTCCGGTTCCATCTGATTTTGAGCAGCTCACTGAGTTGGATTCACTTGATCTCTCTGGGAACTCTTACCTGACACTAGATTCGTCTTCTCTTAACAAGCTTGTTCAAAACCGAACCAAGTTAAGAAAACTCCTTTTGCGGTGGGTAAATATGTCTTTGGTTGTACCCAATTCCTTGAAGAATTTGTCGTCTTCTTTGTCAATTCTTTCTTTCGGGAATTGTGGGCTGCGAGGGGAATTCCCAGCTAACATCTTTCTCCTACCTAACCTTGAATTTCTCAATTTGGGGGGTAACGTAGGCCTCACAGGTTCTTTTCCTTCCTCCAATGTGAGCAGTTCCCTCGAGGACTTGGCTCTTTTTGATACGAAAATCTCAATTTCTATCGACAATGACTTTATCAATAATCTAAAGTCGTTGAAAAATCTGTATCTCAGTAACTGTAACATTAGCAAAAGATCAAATCTAGCCCTACTTGGTAACCTCACACAGCTTATTGCATTAGATCTCTCATTTAATAATTTGAGTGGCCGCATCCCGTCATCTCTTGCAAACCTTGTGAATCTCAATTTGTTGGATCTTAGTTCCAATAATTTCAAGGGTCAGATTCCAGATTTTTTGGGTAGCCTGACACAACTTCAACGTTTATTTTTATCAGATAATCAATTGCTAGGCCCTATCTCTCCTCAAATAAGTAGCCTTTCAAATCTAATAGCTCTCATGTTATCTGATAACTTGTTCACAGGCACAATACCGTCCTTTTTGTTTTCTCGTCCCTCTCTGCAGTATTTGGACCTCCGTAGTAACTTATTCACTGGGAATTTAAGTGAATTCCAGTACAATTCATTAATATTGCTTGATTTGAGCAATAACCACTTGCATGGCCCAATTCCAAGTTCAGTTTTCAATCAAGAGAACTTGATGGTCCTTAAACTTGCATCCAACAACAAGTTCACAGGAGAGATTTCTTCTTCTGCTTGTAAGCTGACAGCCCTACAAGTCCTTGACTTGTCCAACAACAGCTTGAGTGGTTTTATACCACAATGTCTGGGGAACTTTAGCGACAGTCTCTCAGTGTTGCATCTTGGCATGAATGATCTCCAAGGCACAATCCTTTCAAGGTTTTTGGTGGGGAATAACTTGAGATATCTCAATCTCAATGGCAACGAATTGGAAGGGGAAATACCACCATCTATGATCAACTGTACACAATTGGAGGTTCTTGATCTTGGCTTCAATAAGATAAAAGGCAAGTTCCCCTACTTTCTGGATACGCTTCAAGAGCTACAGGTTCTTGTTCTAAAATCCAACGAACTCCATGGGTTTGTGAAAGGTCCGACGACCAACTACGCCTTTTCAAAACTAAGGATTTTTGACATCTCCAGCAATAATTTTAGTGGACCATTGCCAACTGGGTATTTCAATGGTCTGGAAGCAATGAAGACCTTGGATCAAGATATGATTTACATGAAGGTTAGAAACATCAGTTATGATTATTCTGTAAAACTGACGTGGAAAGGGCTGGAAATTGAGTTTGTGAAAATTAGAAGTACCCTCGCATTCATTGATTTGTCGCACAACAGTTTTATTGGAGAGATACCAGAGTCGATTGGAAAGCTTAATGCACTTCAACAGCTAAACTTCTCTCACAACTCCCTTACAGGATATATTCAACCTTCATTGGGGAATTTGGCCAATCTGGAATCGTTAGATCTCTCTTCAAATTTGCTTACGGGAAGGATACCGATGCAGTTGGCAGATCTTACATTTCTTAGTGTCCTAAACCTTTCACATAACCAGCTAGAGGGACCCATACCTAAAGGAAAGCAGTTCAACACGTTCAATAAGGGCTCATTCGAAGGAAACTCGGGCTTGTGTGGATTTCAAATCTCAAAGGAATGCAATAGTGGTGAGACACAACAACCACCACCATCAAACTCCGAAGAAGGAGATGATTCATCACTGTTTGGAGATGGATTTGGATGGAAAGCAGTTGTGATGGGGTATGGATGTGGATTTGTGCTTGGAGCTACAGTGGGATACATAGTGTTTAGAACAAGAAAACCGGCATGGTTTGTGAGGATGGTCGAAGTTCAATGGAATCTGAAAACAAAAGGAAGAAAGAAGAAAGCTCACAGAAACGGTGCAAGAAGAAACTAACCGTTGAAGCAGGTATTTTCAGGTAATTTATTCAAGCGTCTGATGTATTTTCAAGATGTCAGATATATATATAGTGAAGTTTCTATAATGTTTTTTTTCTCTTGCATTGAACTTTTTTTTTTAACAGCAGAACAGGCTAGTCATTCAACCACTAGGGAAATCTTTTACAAGAATACAACGAAGTTCATCTGGGTGGTTGTAAACCCAGTCAAGTAGACATTTGAAACATATAGTCGCTCTGGCTTTCCACTCTGCGGCAACATTTGCACTTCTACCCACCCGAGCTACTGTCACAAATTGATAGCGTGGAGCACTTGTTTCTCATCATCAGTTTATACAATCACTTGGCAAGTTGAAGACTGACTACCCAACGCAAAATTCTACCTTATGTGATGCATCGCCAATAATTATAGCTGTGATTTTCTACCATGCGAATAACATTAGAATGGAAGATTCAAAGTGTTGGACCCATCTTCCACTCTACATCTGTTTTAGTCTTCTGGTGTTAGGTTTTTTCTTTCTTTCCCTCCTTTTTCAATGGTTTTCCTGCAATGATGAATGTTGATAATGTGAAAAAAGAGTCAATGTATGCTTAAAACCGTTCTGTAATATATAGTTAATTTCAAGCAGCCTGAATTTGGCATGGTGCGAGATTTATATTATTGACAAAACATCCGATGTTCGACAGCTGAAAAATGATTCATTCTATTCAATATTGGCTAATAAAGTTTGTAGCTTTCGATAGAATGAAGTTTTAAGAATACAATTTTCTTTACAAAATAACGTTATAAACTGGATATTCTGTACAGAATATATACACGCGTAGAAATCCTTCTTTTACCAGTGCTCAATTGAAGCATACGAAGTGTTAAGAGCAACTAATTTTTCATGTAATAGAGTGAACAACTCAGTGATTGTTCCACGCACCTGTTTATAGTGGGATTAAATGACAGTAAATAAATAAATTAATATGGATGCATGGGGCAAGTTACATATAGCCTCTCCAATGCTGAGAAATGATCTTGAAGCAATTTTTTATGCATCTTGATCTACCGGCCTTGTACTGGACTGCTCAAATATTCAAGGCCAAAAGAAAGGCTTAATCCAGAGATCATGGTGAAGAGTGCAATTAATAATCTGCTCCTAGTCGCCTAACTGGACACTGAATTGTACGCTATGATCCATATAATTTGACATTCGCTCGGCCTCTCGCCATCATTATTTATATTCGGCTTATTTAGCAGATTCAATGGTCTGGGTCATGAATATGTAGATTTTATGATTAAACTTCCTACTCCGATCAACAAGTTCTTCATGAGCATATAGGAGAAACCTCATCCCATTAGCATCTCTCAGTCTTCATTCATGATATCAGTTTGCAGTTCAAAACTTACGCACCTTTTGTCTGCAGGTGTATAAATTATATTATTCGTTATTTGATGAAATTATTATTGAGAATTTGTTCTGTTCATAATAGTTCTCTTAGATTTTCAGCAGTCTTTGTTGTAGTGTAGGAATGGTACTTCCAGCAATTTTTCCTGGCTAATCTCTCAATCAAGATGCTGTTGTTCCATGATGTTCAAACAAGAAACTACTACTGCCATCCAGGATATTATCACAACAATGCTGGATGGTAGTGGTCGTTTCTTGTCTGAACATCATGACTCGTTAGGATCACACCTCTCGTGAAAAGTAAAAATTAAAAGACAATCAAGGTTTGGCTTATATTTTCATGTTCCTGGATTCTTTATAGCGTGAAGATTACTTGTTACTGCGGCGAACGTATCTGTTAACATCGTCCTGCGTCCTCGTTTATGTTACAAAGTAATGTCAAATGAGAATTTTTTAAAATACGAAGCTCCATTTTTTTACTCCTCCTTGGCATTTCTTTCAATCTAGTGACTTGCTGTGCTTGCCAATTCTGTTTTCTCTTAGCCTTGAAGATGTTGCCTATGATAGTTCAGTTCATGTGCGCCAGGTACCCCTTCTTCTGATGGTTCGATTGACGTTCTGCAAGTGACAAAAATAGAATCAGTACAAGCCATTTTAAGTAACAGATGAATGGCTTGTTTTCTGGGTCTTTCATTCTTCATGCATCCTTCAATTCTCATTCCATGCATGTACTTTGATAATTAATTACTGAAACGTGAAGGCTCCCTGATTGTATTATCTTATAGCATTGCTCTTTCCCTCCAGGAAGCTTTAAAGGCCTTGTGGAACATTGCTTTCCTGGAGAAGGAGCCTCAATTTTATTTTGTTTTAGTTCAAAGACTGTCGATTATGCATATTTACCTTGTTATCTACTTCGAAATTTCAAGCATTACCGATTCACATTCTCAACTTTCTATCCAAATATTATAATTTATATTTGGCCAAACTTGCATTTATTTTTTATTGCAAATATGGACATGATCATGAACATTTACGTTGTTATATATTATTCATGATATGAAATGTAGAAAATTTAATTTTTATAAGATTTTAAATTGATATGAAGGAAGAATATAATTGTATGATATTTTAATTTTCAAGTATTACGATAAATATATGCACTCCAGGATAAATATATGCACTTTGCGTCAAGTTGCCTGCAGTGCCCGTACTGGATATCTGCATAAAACTCTTGTTTCTTCTTCTTTATAATAATCGTTATTAGTAGCTGGATACATGGACTAAAGTCCCCTATTGGAGGTAATGCTTGAAGAATTAGCTTTGTTCTTTTACAGTTGTTCAGGTAATGCTTGGATATTGTTCAGGTATTGATTAATATTGTAATAACATTTATTTTTGCTTATAAATGCATTAAAAAATATTTTTTTTATTTTTTAAAATTTATTTTTAACTTAAACACATAAAAAAATCCAAAAATATCTAAAAAATAATTACCCCTTTGTATAAAAAAAAAACCAACAACCATCTTAGTTAATTATTTGTTTTATATATATAAAAAGAGGGTGCAGACAACTACTCCCTTTTTCTTGATATTTTTTATTTAAATTCCTGGATTTTCTTGGTTTCATCTTCTTAATCAAGTTGTATCCAAATAAATAACCATCTCTGTACTGAGTATTCACCAAAATTAAATTTTTTGAGCCTTTTTTATTTATAAGGGATGGGGAGGGAGTCGGGTGTAGCCAAATTAAATTTTGCATAAAATCCCCTAAGACCTCGTTGCATGCATGAGGACAGCATATTCTTCAAACAATGGAGATCCAGTCGCCGAGTCGATCTTCTCATCGCATGACCCGGGCGTCATCCAAACTAGAGGTCAAAACAGTTTCCTAACTGTTGATCCCCTTTATGAGCTTGTAGCTTTTGGTTTTTCCCAACAGTACTGCAAACGGGAAAAAGATGCGAGTCCTGGGTGAATATCATTATTGAGATTTCTATCAGATATGTGCCCTGCCATGCAAATATTCTGCTACGCTAGTTAAGTACCCTCTGCTGTAGTTTATCTTACGCGGGACATCTAATCCGTCTGTGCTAGTTATGCTATGCAGAAAGTAAAACTGGCTTATAGGTTTATGCATGCATTTTAAAGGCACACAAGCTTGCTCCATCGTCTGAATATAACGTCTATTTTAGTACAGGTTTAAAAAAAAAGCACTTACCACAGACCAACATTCACTTCTGTTTTGTTAGCAGTTCAATGTCAGCTCCAACTTCAGCAATCTTCGTTTCTTTAGAAGCTTTGGCTGTTTTCGCAACATTCTCAACATCAAAGTCCATTGCAATTCTTTTCACCAGACCATCAAGCATCTGTGCAAGGAAGACATCAAGATGTTCCTGAATAAAACAATCGGTAGGACGAAAGTACTCTGATAGTCTGATATATAAAACAATAGGCATCCCACAAGAAACAATCCAAGTGTACAGCTCTCCCTCTTAAAATTCCATTAACAACTTGTCTTGACTAACCGTGTTCTTTAAAATCTTTATAGATTTCAGTCACTTCTCTTAATATGTTCTTTTACTCAAAATTCAAAAGTTGTGATTCATATTAATTCCCTCCTGGGATGCGTAAGGTAAAATGTAGCAGACAAGCAATAAACATTAACACTAGAAGACCCTAAGCACTATGAAATTCATTTAGTACATATTGAGATCAAAACGTTACCATGGTATACAAGTAAAATTGTATTCCATCATGATATACGAGAAAAAATGAAAGATTTATTTGAAAAATCCCTTCTCAATCAATTTCCTATATATTTGAGAAGGGGAGAAAATGCCCACTAAAAGAAAACCAAAACTGCTAGTTAGAAGAGTAAAATCACTGGGTATATGTAGAGATAGTAAGATATACCAGTGATCCAACAGCAACTAAAGCCCGGAATTTTGAATCAACTTCAATATTTTCCCCTTCTGCAATCTGTAGGGAAAAAAAAAGAGGCACATTTTCAAGATAGGTAACTCTATGTTCATGATTCCCTTCTCTGGAAATCTCAGCGGAATACTATATAGGCATTCATCGTATTGCAGTCTGGAATAAAATCAGGATAGAAGATGCAAAGCACGACCATTTCCAAAAGGTTGCAAGTAAATGAATAAAGCGTACCTCAAGAGCTGCTGTAAGAACTTGAGATTGGCCTTCAAGATCTTTCTTTTCAATCAACAGCACGGCATAACTGTGAAAACAAATCATAGAATTGATGGAGGAAGGGAAAATATGTGTGCATCAATACTAGGAAAATATCATAAATCCAAGCACTGATGTGGTAAGTTAACAAAACTGCAAGAGGGGGGGGGGGAATTGTGCGAATGTATTGAGATGAGAAAATGCTCACTTGAGTATCATGGTAGCATAAGACAACTGCAAGTTCTTATTGGGGGATGAATAACAGCTTGAAAAAACATCAAGAATCTGCATATCAGTTAAAAGCCATTATCACTATACATGCGATTGAAAAACAATCATGAGTGCGGAGTTTGCTAAGTATGCCAAAGCTGTGACAGGATTATGAACATACTCACACCCATACAGCCAATGATCAAAGTCAGATTTGGACAAAGACCACAAAAGCATATATGTTTATAACTCCTAATGAGCCCAGTAGACCACTATAATGCCAGATGAAACATTCAGGCAAAGAACCTCTTAAGAAATAACAATTCAGCATCTTTAATGACAAGGATTATATCCCCTGGATAACAAAGTCAGGGTGACTTGTCACTGGTTATTCATATGCAACTTTGATCTGAGAAAACATAGTGAAAGTTACCTCACTCTGGTGCTTTTGAAGCCAGGTATGGTAGGGTAAATTCTTGAATAGATTAGTCACAGCACGGATGCCCGTTAAAAGGTTTGGCGGAAGTGGAGGATTTGTTGTAACTCTCTTGATCATTTCCATCAGGATATCTGATAGCAAATCAGGTCTACACTAAACATCAAATTTACACATAAAATTCTATAATAATCATAACTAAAACTTGTTCTGCAGTAAAAAACTAGCATGTTAGCCGAGAAATTTCTGGTCAGGACACCCTACACCTGAATCCCTCGTCATCTGGTCTCATCAACCACTCCATTCTATGTTTAGTGAAAAAAAGTGAGATAATTTGAAAAGGAACATGCAGAGATAATAGATAATATTTTTTGTAATCAAGTCTCTCAACTAGAACTAAAACATAGTTGCATCTCAAGGTACCATTTTCATCTTCAACATGCTTGAGAAGTACAGTCGCCCCATCTGGGTGTAGAACAAGCATCCTCAGAATATCAATAACTGAAACAAAACAGCGCACCAAGTGAGCAAAGATTATGTACTCATGTATATGAAGGGGGAAAACTGCACTGATGAATTTGCATTAAGTGAGAACCAGAGTCATGCATAGCATTTTACACGTGTGGGATGCGTGTATTACCGCAGGTTTTGAACAATTTTCAGACAGGTAACAGTATCTTTAAGTTTAGGTAATTTGAATTGGTAGTCCATGGTTCATCAAATGGAAGAGGGTCCCTCTACATTGTACAGACTAGAGAGGCATCAGCTATGTGCAATGGAAGCATTCAAGTTAAAAATAAGGCCAGTTCACTTCAATGTGGTTATTCCTATCCACAGAGAAATCCTGGCCGCTGAAATATCAGGGGATTCAAGAAAAGGTCCAGTGGGCAAAAAAGCAACCTGTTTGATATCATCAATTTGAAAACCCTGAAAAAACCAATGTGTTTGGGATCATCAATTAAAATTCTGATAGTAAATAAAATTAGGACTTCTTGTAGGCTAATATTTCTCAAAGCTAGCTTTGGGCTTTCCAGTGAAATGCAGTCCGTTACCCAGAAAAATAGAACTGAAATAGGTAATCTTTGAACAAACCCAAAGCATCAGTGATATCAGCTTAGTTCATTCTTTACTGAACTTCAAGCTGATAAAATAAATATCTCAAATAGTGCTCAAAGTTAAAAGTGTTTGGGCGGGTTCTCAATGACTCTGCGAAAGCATTATCCAAATGGCAGCAGTTGCTATATATAGAGAAAATCACAAAATATTAAGGATGAACATGCAGAGAGGTTCACAATCAACGGCATGTATACTGTAAAATACTGACCTGGAAATATCATTGCCAGTGGCCAAGATTTTAGCAATTTCAGCAGCAAAGCAATGTCAGCATCTGCAAATCTACTTGTATGGTAATGTGATGTGTCCTTTAAAATTTTAATAACTGCACCCAATCTTGATATCTCAAGCTCTGACAAAGACAGGTCCTTTTTGACCTTTGCAAAATTGACAATATATATTCAAGAAATAAATATAAGAAACTTAAAACCACAATGATGAAACAGAAAACTAATAATTGTAAAACAACCTACAGGATCAGATAAAAGAGAATTGTGGAACTCTGTGATCTTTTTCAGGATCCCATCAAACTGAGCCACGTCAAAAACAAGCATTCCTTTCTGGAAATGAAATGGAAAAGGATATTAAAGATTAAAAAGACCACTAGGAGAATTTGAGTTCATCAATCTTAGCATCAAAAAAAACTCAAGACCATCAATACAAAAACATATAAAGAGTATTTTATCAAAAGAGAGTTGAACAGTAATGTGCTAAAAACAGTTTAATATAGCATCATCATATTTAGTAGGAAGATCAATTTAACTATTTTGCACCATGTCAAGTTCATATCTGGCTGGCCTAGTTCTGCCTATTCATTTCTAAAAGGACCCAAAATGATAACTTTCAACTTATGAAAATAAAATATAGCTCATTTATCATCAAGAAGTAAACTACCAAAGGCTTCCTAAGTTCTAACCCAACTATACGGAGCTACAAACTATTTGGGTGAGTAATTCAAGAAACACTACTATCAGGATAAAAATGTAAGTCTAGCATCGTGCCAAAGTTCGCATAGCTGAAAAGGAGTTCTAGATGCATTATAAACCTTTCAAACAAGAGCTTTAAGAGCATACCTTGGGAATATGTTTGAAAGTAGGTTTCGCTGAAACAACTGTTGTATAAAAAAGAAGACAAACATCTTAGATTCATGCCATGATTTATGAAATTGGCTAAATCCCAAGGCAGAAGCTAAGATAAATATAAAGTTCTTTTTTCTGGTCAATGGATACATACCAGACATGCTAGAAGATCCTCCGGGTATATAAGCATTTGCTGATTTATTGAAAAAAAAAATTACATCACAAGAAAACAGGAATGACTACACATCTTACCGGTTAAAGATAGCTTCGTGTACCATACCAAAATGAAATTATACTTACCGCCAGTGAACGGGTCACGGAATGATGAATCAAGTGCAACTCCCCCCTGTCCAGAATTTTGGAGTATAAACTCTACAATCTGTTGACGATAGGCAAGAGGAAGATTCTCCTTGAGAAGCCACTTGTCAGCAGTGTCATACGGATTATCTGGAAATATACAAGTCATTATAAATATTTGCATGCCAACACATTTTATGTAAGAAACTAATGAAGTCCACATTCTACATTATTCTTTGAAAAGCGACAGAAATACACTTCGAATTTGAAGTCAGAAACCACTGAATCAAACAGTTGAATTATTATTTTTGAGGCAAAAGGAAAGGGGAAACTCAAGCTCCATATGGTGTTGGACAAAAGAAGAAAACTGTTGAGAGCATTTTGAGTCACTTCCTTAATTAAGCATTTTTTTCCAGTTATTCCCTCCAAGAACCAGGAGCAAGGAATACAAAAACTCTAAAAGAACACATGGCCATGAACACCATCATAAACATTCAAAAGGTAGGAGAAGAAATTCACCTGATCGATTGTATGGCAACTTGCGAATCGGCTCACCATCACCAATATCAACATCAAATACTGATAAAAGGATTAGAAGACCATCAATATAAACTGTAGGGTGAATGAGGTTCAAGGAATAAGAAAACACGACAAAGCCAAGGCAAATGAGGTCAAAGTAGCCAATATATAGACACTGACCATAATCATATTCAAATCCATCAAGAACGGGACGCTTCATGCCATCTTCTGGTCCATCAACAACTTCTCCAATCTGAAAATGGAAGAGAAATAACAAAACAAGAGCAATCAAACAATAAAAAGAAATAAGTTTCCAGACGTAACAAGAGAACAGAATCACAATCTGTCAACCATGGCATCGCCTAATTTGTACTTCCTTTTCATCACAATAACATCAAATCCACAAACTTCACTTGTGTGCATATGTAATTGGAGAAACTAAAGCGACCAATTATTCTAATTCTCTTTGGAGATAACACATGAGTATGATCATATGCGGTTGCTTAAAACCCACAGTACTTAACAACTCAATTGTATATAGAAACTTCATTTCAGAAGACGACAACACCTAGAAGCACTAATGTCATTTAGTCCTTCATCACATAATGAAAGGCATTGTTCAATTTGTCAGTCAATGACCACCATATGAATTGCACACGTCTAACTCAGTGTCCTGAAAATAAGAATACATGGATATATCTTGTGAAAACAAATGAGATAAGCAAAGGGGTTGAGCACATAACATGAAACAAAAGATATTTATGATTCAAATAATTTTTTTTCTTGTATAGTAGGAGGAAAACACAACAAAAAAAGAAAATTCATCAGAGTATGAATAAGCATGTATTCATTTTTAAATCAAGAATATATGGCACCAACTCAAACCTTTTTTTCCTTTGAGGTTCAAGTAAACTATTGAAAACCCATCTTTCACCTTTTACAAGCCAAAGGGATGATGGATAATTATCAGACAGAGAAAAGGCAGCAAATACTATGCGACAAGTCAATTTAGCGATTACTTTGGGCAGCATGTAGAGGGACAATGCTCTCTGTGCAAAAAAGAACGCATTGCAATGAACTACATGCATAGACTCGTGAGTAAGCCTTAAAGAACAAAATGAACATGAAGAAAATTGCTGAGAAATATGGTTAAGATGAAACTAAATGTTACTTTATCCCACTTCTGTTCTCTCAAATTCCAAGCATATGCTACACCATTGTCCCCTTCTCTGATGACTTTGGTCTGGCCATCAGTGGTTCCTGATCATAAAATAATTATAATGCGTTACTTGGCTAGCAATCTACAATAGAAATCAGGCAACATTTCCACCATCACCTCCACAAGAAACACTGAATATAATACACCTATGTAAAAACACAGTCAACATCTAGAAGAATTTCGTTTCCTCCTCACTGATACAATTACCCAGGCGATGCTATTGAATTATGCATTTATTTTATACTAGTAAAGGTCATTGCTCTACAGCTTTACGGCAGAATTGTCTGCTTCTCACAATTGACTTTCAAGACAACTAGCAATAGCTTAATCTAAAAGTAGGATTTCCAAGGTAATTAAGGATATATCTGGAACCACACCTGGAATCTGCAAAGCCTCAAGGCCTGGTAAATCTTCCAATTTCAATCCCCCAACCCTCTTCCTGACAGAAATAATTCACATCAAGCATCAGCACTGACAAGCACTATAAAGAAACCAACATTATAATGATCCAGCAGGGGAATGAACTTCCACACATCATAAAACTCAGAAAAGAAGTGTAGAAATACAGATACTTCAAAATTAATGAACTTGGAATTGCAATAAATCAAGAAATGAACTGAGATTTGCTAGGATTAGATACATTTCTCAGTTTGGGTACTTCACAATCAGCAAATTCAAATTCATCTATAAGTGGATACCTTTTTTCTTAATATTTTTGGAGCTTCACAGTTAACAAATTCAAACTAAGGGTATATGTGAGTAGATATTTTATTGTAGTTCACAGTTCACAATTACCCACAAGTAACTAACATATCATACAGAAAACAGTGAAAGCTCTCTTAACATTTTAACAATAAAAGGTGCAGAGGTATGCATCATATGCTGGCAAGTAATGCGTGATTGTACCTGCTTAACTTGTATTGAGAAAGTTGGGAGACATAAGAGTCGAGGTCTGCTGGTTCTGCAATTCTCTCCTGATATGAAGTCCAAATACGTACTGCTCCATCTGAGCATGCTGTCACAATATCACCATTTTCCAAGAATTTGACATCCCACACACAACCAGGATGCTCTATACTCTGAACACAGGCTCCATCTGAAACACAACAGTGATTTCACAAGAAAATAAAATTTCAAATACATGATCAATTCTGTTGCAATGCCCAAATATCAAGCCCTTGAGGTTACATCTAAGAAGACAGACAAATAATAGAAGCAATCACCTTTCCAAATCTTTGCTGAACAATCTTCACTACCACTAACAATAAGTCCAGATACATGCGAATCAACTGAATAGACAATTGAAGCATGACCAACCATCTCCATTAATACTTCGCCAGTTAAAGCCCATAATCTGATGGAGCTGTTACCACAAAAGAACGATAACAACAGTTAATACCCATTTATGCAAGACAATAAGGGTATGTCTTTAAAAATGAAGTTAAGGGAATTATATTTATAAACTGCAATAACTTTGGCACCATTCATCGTCTACTAAAGCAAACACAAAATAGAATCATCCACATAATAAACCAGAAAATAAACGAAACGGACAACTCACCCATCATGCGATGCAGAAAGAATTCCCAATCCATGCATCTCTGCTAAGCCTCGAACCGTATCTACAAAGTTTACCAGTAAAAGAAAAGGATTAAACCTAAATGAGAATATTAGCACATAATCCATCCCATTTCTTGTAGTAGGAACAGAATTAAACAAAGTAGAGCTGCAAATTTCTCTGAGACCATTTAATTATTTAAAGGAAAACTTAAATGTACATCAGATGAGCAACAAGACATGTAGGCAAGAAAAAAAAGGGGGGTAACCAACCTGAATGCCCTGCAAAAGTGTGTAAACAGGTCGTCCCTTTCCAAAGTTTTAAAGTTGTGTCAGTTGAACCTACATTGTGATGGAAAGCAAAGATAAAACTGTTGGTTTGTTGGTTGGCACACATAACTATTAAATCTATGTAATTGAACATGAAAAAGACAACAATGAAGTGTTCCAATTGATTATGTAAAGTTTAAGAAAAAAACCTTCCAGTACATAGATACAGGTTAGCACAGATCAGACAACTAAAATTTTATTCCTGGAAGGATAAGTGAGGGAACCCGAGTATATGCATCTTCAAACCAGCAGTTCAGTGGAACATACAATTAAAAGTTCCATTCAATTTTCCAAATGCGAGCCTCAATTTTTTTACTTGATGAGAATGGAGATTCATAGGACTAATCCAACAACAAATTATCATAAACAGGAAGGTAATGAAACTAAGATTCGACAAAAGTTAAGCAAAAAATATACCTGTAACAAGCTCGCCCGATGGCAGCTTAATAATTGCTTGAATTGCAGACTTATGAGCCTCCCAATTCTCAACAAGTTGACCCTTCCTCCACCTCCTCAAGGTACTACAACAAACAAGTCCAATAACAATCACAATATATATATATAAGAAAAAAATCCAAATAACATTCATCTCAGTGAAAACACCGCAGATAATGAGCCTACCAGTCAACGGAGCAAGAAACAATATCTTCGCCATCCAAAACAACACCGGTGACTTGCAAATGATGACCTTTCAAGCTCTGAACTTTCTCTCCGTTACTCAAATTCCAAACAAGCACCATCGTGTCCATTCCACCAGACACGATCGCGCCTTCTACAAAGTCCTGGTTCGGCGGAATCCATGCCAATGGTCCCACAAAACTCGAATGCCCTAACAGAATTTTCGATGATTCGTACTTGCGTTTGTCGGTCGGGTCTGGTACCCAATACCTCACCGTTTTATCCCTCGACGACGTCGCTATTCCCGCATTTCCGCAAACACAAATACCGCGAACCTGAGAAATTGGTGAATTAAATTAAACGGGATAGGTTTAATTGAAGATAAAAAAAATTGAGAGGGAAAGAGAAAGGTTGTTACGTCGTCTTCGTGGCCGCGGAGTTCTTGGCTTAGTTGATAATTTTTGAAGTCGACTTCCATGTCCATGATTTTGAGAGACCTTTGAGTGAGAGGGGAGAGTGATTGTTTTTAGTTTACAAGTAAAGGTAGAAGCAATTTGCTGTGTTTGGCAGTGAAGGGATCATAAGTGAATTTTGGTTTAGGAATGTGTTCTTTTGATTATTTTTAAAGTCCTTGGGGTTTTGATATCTTTTTGCTTTAGTTACTAAACTTCGTTTATTTTTTGCTTTCGAGTGCAAGGAAACCACGCCACCAATCAAGTTTTAATGCAGCTTGAAGCCATCAATATTCTATAACGTGGGTTACTGGGTTAATACTGTTCGGCTGATAGTTCGGCTGAAATTTTAATGCACGCAAGCCTCGGTTGCCTGACGTGTTAGGGCTTGAAAAGAATCTCGGTTTATACGACTAGGCCATTTTTTTCTTTCTATCAGGCGTGAATGACATGGCATCCACCTTTTATTTTTAAAAAAAATATAAAACGTAGATGACATGTCATTCGGTGCTGTCTAAGTTTAGCCACAACTACTATGCCCGAAAAACCAAGAGTGGTGTTTTTTGAAGTGAAAATCTATTTTTCAAGATATTTTAATTAAAAAATATCTAATAAGCATCACGGTAAATTTTCTAAACTATTTATTAACCTTAAAACATTTTAAAATCACCCTGAAAAACTAAAATCAATCAAATCAAAAAAATTAAAAATAAAATTTGATTTTTTTTCAGTCATGTTTGTAAAAAAAATCAAATATCATTGAACTATTCTCATTTAATGAGAATCATTGACACCAAACTTGATCATCTTCGTTGCCGAAACCGTGACAACCAACTCTTTACCCCTCTCTCAATTCTTTCTCTTTAAAATTTCTCTTTTTTTTTTCTAGATTCAAGGACCGGAAATGAACAGGATGAATTTTTAAACCAAAATAAAATATAATCATGAATTTGGAGTCAGTTGTGTATTTTCTTTGTGCTTTACTTCTCAATCTTTTATTTTTATTTTTATTTTTATTTTCTATGATTTTAAGTGTAATTCTATCTAAGTAGAGCATGGGAGGGTTCAATCGTAAAAAGGATAGTTTGAAAATGAAAGAAAGAGAAAACCATGTATCTTTTAGTATATACTAACGATTTGACCCGCGCTTTATCGCAAGTTAAATATTTTTTCTATCGGTAAAATAATTGAACATGTTGACTTTTTCAACATGTTTATTTGCATGACAAAAAATTCATAAATGTAAATCATGAAAACTTATGCATGCATTTAATCAAATAAATTGAGAACCAATTATGTAAACAACTGAAAATTTTTCATTAATGACGGATTAAAAAATAAAAAAATCAAGGGATAAATATAGATCATAATATTTAATATCACAATCCAGTTATTTATCTGATTGTGTTTGAACAATTTAATTATTAAAATCAATTATTTATTGAATCAAGTGATAATGGAAATGACACACGTATAAAATTGATTAACCAGAGGAAAGGAAAGCAATATTGTGCAGGGTTGCGTGTAATATAAATATTATCCATAAATAAAATTAATATATATAAAACAAAACAAAAAAAGATAAACCACGCCACCCTCTTCAATAATTAAATACATATAACATAATAAAAAAATAATTGCTGCTTAAAAAAGGTTAGACAAGCAAAAAAACATTCACAAAGAATGAGTATTAATTAAAATTTTAAATAAAAAATTTAAAAAAACATTAATTAAAAACAAAAAAATCAAAAAGGCTATGAGTATGGGCCATCAGGAAAGGGCATGCCCGTGGACCCTTAAATTTTTTTAAAAGTTGAAAGTGCGAACAACGCCGCCCTATTTTTTTCTAAAGAAAAACAAATGATGTGTCATTTGGAATTCCCGTGATTCTGACTATTATGGTGATCAAAAAATTAAGGTTTTTTGTTTAAAAAACCTATTTTCAACCTATTTTGATTCAAAACACGACAAAAAAATTTTAAATACCTTAGTACACTCGTTAATAACCATAAAAAAATATTAAGAAAAAACTAAAATCAACCGAAACAAAAACTCTTTTCAAGTTTAGAACTGGTTGTCTAGGCGATTTCAATAATAAAAAACACTTAAGTGGAACTCCTTTCGCTTGATGCAACTAACTGGTACTGGGATCAACAAGTTTGGTGCTCAGAATCATTGCAAATGCTGATTTTCTTTCTCTAGTATTGAAACTCGACATGTCCCTCTCTTTCCTCTAACCAGGGACCAAAATATAAGGAAAATTAAATTCTGAACCAAAATAGAATCTTAAACATTCAAATGAACCTAAATTATTTTATATGTAGAGATTAAAGATCAAAGTGTATTTTTTGTTCAAACCCCCGAATCATCACTTATAGGAAATTGACCTTCAATTCAAGGTCAATTGTTAAAAAACAGGTTTGATGACTAAAGCATGAAGAGAAAAATACACAATAAAAGAACATAATATGTGAGTGTGTGAATAGTGCAACACTGTTATCTCTACGATTAAAACATCACACATTTTAGAGTTTTCCATTATATAATGTTTATGTTAATGTTAGTGTTAATCTCAAAGGGTGTTTGAAAATATGATAATGATTATTTTTAAAGTATTTTTTTGTTTAAAAATGCATTAAAATAATATTTTTTTATATTTAACATCAGCATATTAAAATAATTTAGAAACATGAATAAAAATTAATCTTAAATAAAAAATATTTAAAATTTTGGCGAATTTATATTTGAACTACAATTCTAAACGGAACTTTAAATGTTTAATTAGGGTGCGTTTGTTTCTTGAGAAATCACTTTCCAAACTTTCATGTGTTTGTTTGTTATTAGGAAAGTTGGTTAACGGAAAACACTTTCATGTCAAAGGAAAATTTAGCTTGATTTTCAGGAAAGTGTTTTCCTTTTATTTTGAGCAAAAAACACTTTCCAAAAGTTATGAAAAATTTAGAAATATCATATTATTTGCTGATTATGTCAAATTTGATCCTAAAACTTTTGACTGCTATATATTTTATTTGAATATCTTTTTTTTTTCAATTTCATCTCTTAAAAATTGATTTAATTTGATTTTTATATTAACTTCGGTCCTTATTTTTATGATTGTTATTTACTTTTCTCTTATCATTTTTTTTAATTGAAATTTTTTATCTATCAAATTTGGTCCTCATTCTTTTGATTATTACTTATTTTATTTAAAATAATTTATAAAATTATTATTATTATTATTTTAATTTCATCATCTTTTAATTTTTTTATATGTTATATTTGATTTCTATTTTTATGATTATTATTTATTTTATTTGAGATAATTTATAAAATTATATTTTTTTCAATTCGATTCTCATTCAACTTTTTAATTTGTATGATTTGTTTCTTATTATTTTAATAAACTTGAAAAAAAATAAAATATTTTCCAGTTTATTTTCCATAACATAACCAATTGAAAAATATTTTTCAATTTATTTTTCATAACACTATCAAATATTAAAAAATAATTAATTTTTCTAAATTTACTTTTTTAAAAAATCACTTAAAAAAACTATTTTTCTACTAAAAAACGATGACCTATAGCGAGTTGTCAAAAGACAAAATCGTCAAAACTTTAAAATAAATATGGGTTTTCAATTCTTGATGGGCTTATATGATCGAGTTTGGGCCTGGGTCATTTCACAATCTTTGCGAAATAAATCTCCAGTATAAAATGAGAAAGGAAGCACGAGGAGATAATAAAAAATGCACGAGTGCTTGCAGAGAGTTTTTTTTTTAATCTCAGCATGGAACGATATGGGACGTTATTGAGTTATGCTTACAGTACTGGGAGTGTTTGGTATTACAAGTAGAGGTTTTTTTTTTTTTTTGATGTTTTTTATTTAAAATTATATTTTAAAGTTTATTATTAATATTAGAATATCAAAATAATAATAAAAATATAAAAGATCAACTAATTGTTTTTTACAAACAATGTTTTTGCCCGCAATGCTCAACATGCTATTAATATATTTGATGCTATGGCGTAAAATGTTTTCAAAATTTATTTTTTATGTAAAATTATGTTGATTTTTTCATTTATTTTTGGCATTGACATATTAAATCATAAAAATATTTAAAAAATTAAATTTAATATATTTTAAAGTTAAACATGCTTTTAAAACATTTTAAAACACTGTTTCAAACACAAAAATAAATATATTTTTGAATTGTTTTCCTAGCTTAAATTATTTATTTTATATTTTTAGATCATTTTAATGTCAGAAATAAAAAAAAATATTACTTCAATATCTTTTTAATAAAAAATATTTTTAAAATATAATCTTAATTATATTTTTAAACGGATATTATTAATCTATCTATTAAGATACCATTATATTCCTATAAAAATAAAAATACAAAACAAACCTGTTAAAATGTACAATCACGAACCCAAACAGGAATAATTCACCACTTTAAAAAGGGATGCGGAGATACTCAAGAAAAGCAAAAAAAAACCGGACACCAATTCACAAACATTGCTTAGCGGCCAATTTATAGGCCTTGAAGGTCATGCCTAAACAGCCCAGACAGGCCTGTAACGGCTTCCGGGCCGAACGGATTGATTAAAATGAAAAGTGGAACTCCATAATCAGTAACTCTCATGAAAGATCAAGCGTCAATTTCTTTCAATAGCAATGCACACAGGATCAACACAAGCCAGTGATTTTAATCTTGATGAACCCAGGGAGCGAGGTTGGTTGCGTCTTGGCTAGGTTAGTCTCGTACAAAATATCTTTTAAGCGATAAAAAAACCCCCCTAATATAGCTTTGAGAAGCTATGGAATTAAAAAGGTTGGTTTGTGCACGACTGGAATAACACTGGTTATTTACCCCGTGTTTTATTATATAATGGGCTGCATAATTTTTTGATAAAAAAAATACTGGTTTTCTCAACATATTTTTTTTATAAAAAAATCTTAATTATAAATTAAAATACCTAAACATGTATTTAATTAAATAAATTAATAATCATGTGTGTCAATAAACAAAAAAATATTAATGTTTCTAGTCAACTCGCCTCGCTACATATCGAATAATTGTTTTTTCTAGCGTGAAAGAATGAATGCGTAGGTGTTTATTAATGTGTTTTATGATACCAAGTAAAAAATATAATTATAAATCAAAAGGTTAATGCTTACATAAAATAAAATATAATAAAAACATATAAGATCTCAAATTATTTTTTAGAGAGGTAGAAAAATAGGATAATATTGCATTTGCTACATTAAAAAAAGAGCCTGAGACAGCCGGGGTTTCACTCCCTCACCCGGGCCCACAAAGTGCGCTTTCCGGGGGGTGAGGTTTCCTCGAATCCAAAAAAAAGTAATAAAGTTGATTCTCGCGGTTAGAAATACATTCTCGCGTAAGAAAAATGGAAAAAACACCCAAGTCAAACTCCTCTCACGAAACGAAACTCATTAACACCAAAAGCGACTAGTTTGATGGCTGGAATCGTCGCCAACGATCAATTTCTCTCTTCACACCGGAATAACGAGCCTCTCACTTAAAAAGGATTGGAAAACGAGTGAAATGAAGTTTTGTAGTAAAATTAATTTTTAAAAAATTAAAGTGATTGGTTATCTAATAGTAAAAAACATGAGGGACTAAGATAAACTTGTCAAGTGAAATTCCAAGACATCATCTATTTTCAATGTCATTTACATTTTAGTTCTTTATCTTTCAGTTCAACCCCTCATTCGAAAAAAATATGAAAATGGATGTGAATTTGGGTTTAGTTGTGTAAAAAAAAGTTTAAGTATCAAATTAGAATTATTTTAAAATTTGACAACTCTAATTCAAAGGGATCTACGAGAGGATGAATAATGAAAAATACTATAGTG
>Ga0325414_1001035_pt1 | contig 25677 bp, 14 predicted proteins | sample PopdelMetagenome_8_FD_206183 | JGI IMG/M metagenome (GOLD analysis project Ga0325414, IMG submission 206183) | Populus deltoides microbial communities from Bellville, Georgia, United States - Leaf-PdKOR-R3 | ecosystem: Host-associated > Plants > Phyllosphere > Phylloplane/Leaf | place: USA... | reverse complement strand
AACTTCTTGGATTTTATAACATGATAAATCCCATCATTACTCAATCAGATTAAACTAACATTCTCTAAAAATTAACTACCAATAACTTGAGAGGATTGACATGATGGTCAGGGGATGTGCTTCCTCATTTATAAGGTTATCCTTAACATTAAAATAAAAAAAAATTATTTTAAACCTTAACAAACTCTTACTAACGTTATTTTTAATCGAAAAAATTAAAAAAATATTGTTAATCATTTTTTAAATACAACAATTTGAATATAAATGATAATTTAAAAAGTACTTAATCTTTATTCACGAAAACTGATATAAAATTAACCATTAAAGTTTAAAAACTATTATTACTAATATGTTTGATATATTACACCAAAATAGAATATAACAAGAACTTATTAAGAAAAGAAACCCCATTTGGAGTGTAAAATTAGACATGGGATATATATATATATATATATATATATATATATATATATATATATATATATATATATATATATACACTCTTTTAAATTGGACATGTTTCTTCTTAATTTTTTTTACAGGTATATTTATTATGACGTAAATAATTTGTTTAAATTGAATAAGAAAAATACTAGTATGAACTATAGACAAAATGGCACTAGGTATATAGTTAGAATATATTTTTTTTCCATGGGTATTTTCGAGTTAGAATACCTTCGTAGAAAATCTTAATAATGCTTTTATATTGGCTTGTTGCATTTAGATGAATTTTTTTAATTCTAATTAAAAAATTTAAACTCTAAAAATAAAATGTGATTTTTTTTAACCATCAAATGAACTTCTAAAATTATTCAAAACACCATTACAACTTGAAGTTGGAGCGTGCAAGAACCATCAATGTGCTAAGGAAAGTCAAACGGTGAAAAAAAGAAGCAATTTTTAAGGAATATTTGCTTCATTATTCTTTTTGTCATGTACAAGTTAAAACTACTTGGATTTTGCGTTTGACCAAGGAAAATTAAATAATTTTTTTTTTTGTTTTATCATTCATCAATTACTGACCAGCAGTATTTTTTTTTTTAATTACTATGCTTGTTTAATTTAATACTCCAAATATATGTAAAAATACAACAAAGCCGAAAGAGAGACGTTGGATTAGAAAGGGCATGGAGCATGTGGGCTTCTTATGTTCTCATTCTCCAAATGTATAAGAAACGATACATCCCTTTTGATTTCTTCAGTTTTTTTAATAAATGATTCTTAAATTCAAGATCAACCCAGATTTTTGTTTCTAGTTTTTAACATTGATTTCTAAAAAAAGTTTGGTTCTTGCAACTTATCAATAAGTAATGTTATTATCTACTTAAGATTTTGCTTGATTGCTTTTTGTCTTCTTTTGTTGTCTTTCCTTTTGTTCTGTTTTTCTTTTTTTAAAGGGTCCCCTTTTCTTATTGAGAATCGAGGAGGATATAGATATATAGAGATTGCATTAAGGTGGTTGTTGTAATAGAGATTTCGTGAATGGAAGAAGGCAACACAAGGAGTAGCAAGTTCAAGAGGGTGTGTGTGTTTTGTGGAAGCAACTCTGGCAACAGACAAGTCTTCAGCGATGCTGCTATTGAATTGGGAGATGAACTGGTTGGTCCAATAAACTCACTTTTTCATAGATATTGTTTCATTGACTAAGATTGCTCTTGTGTTTGTTGGTCTCAAATATTTGACCTTTTTGATACTTTTTCTCATTTATGGATACTTGCTGTGAGGTGTTTGATATATGTAACTCAGTGCACTTGTTTGGATAGTTCTTGTACTAGAATGGGTTTATGTTTGCAAGCAAGACTTATCTTGGTTTGTACTGATTAATGGTCTAAATGACTCTTATCTGTGAAAATGGAAATGGTGTTTAGCTTTTGTTACAATGATTAGTTTGGTTTCTGGTTTGCTGATATTGAATGTGGCTTGTAGGTGAAGCGGAAGATAGAACTGGTCTATGGTGGAGGAAGTGTTGGACTGATGGGTTTGATATCCCAGAAAGTGTATGATGGGGGCTGCCATGTTCTCGGGTAATCAAGAAAGTTGCATTGAGGAATATACTCTTCGTTTTTTTTTCATTTATCTGTTTTGATTAAACACAAGGTGTTTGATCTTTTCCTATTATATTGCAGTGCTAAACTAATAGTTGCTCCTCAAATGCAGGGTCATTCCAAAAGCACTCATGCCTCTTGAGGTACCTATGCTTTTAACTCAAATAAAATTTTGTCACTGTCTTCATCTATGGTGCTTTTTGTGAATATCTTTCTTATTCTGATTGTAATTTGGACTGCCGGTATGCTGACAAGGTTTTTTTGTTTGAAATTTGATTTGCTTCTGGTTTTCACTCCTTAAGTGCTTAGGTCTTACAAGTTTTTTCTCTTATTGCTTTTGAAGTTATTAACTCTATCATTTTGACTCCTTTGAAATATTAGTAGTGCTTTTCCCTTTGGACTTTCATCTGTTTGTATTTTGCTTTAGCATTCTAATCCCCATCTGGACTTTTTGGTTAGAAATTTACCGGACCCTTTATAATATTAGTTCTAGCTCTCTTTGCTGAAAAGAAGTTATACTTCTTAGCAGTAAAATTGTGATCAGTTGTTCACCAGTAAATTGTTTTCTGCAACATTCCAGATATCTGGTCAAACTGTTGGAGAAGTAAGAACTGTTGTGGACATGCATGAGCGTAAAGCTGCCATGGCTAAAGAATCAGATGCTTTTATTGCTCTTCCTGGTAATGATCTTTGCTGTTCTCATCAATTTTCTCAATGAACAATTAGCAGATATAATTTCATACCTGAGAAGCAGAAGTAGAGATCTTAATTCATGTTCTCTAACAGGATTTCTTTAGTTTTTAAAATGCTTCTGATAATAAGTGATAATACTTGTGTATTCTTGTAGGAGGATATGGAACCATGGAAGAGCTATTAGAGATGATCACATGGTCGCAACTTGGAATTCATAAGAAACCGGTAACCTTCCATTCTCCATGCTTGAGGATCATATTTAGGCAAACTACCTTTCCATGTTGAAACTGAGTGGTACTCTGCACAGGTTGGTTTGCTAAATGTTGATGGATACTATAACTGTTTGCTTGCATTATTTGACAATGGTGTCGAACAAGGTTTCATCAAGCCTGGTGCTCGGGACATTGTTGTCTCTGCTTCAACAGCCAAAGAACTTATGGAAAAGATGGAGGTAAAATCTTAGATACTCGGGGTTGGAGAAAATTTACTTTCTGTGAAAACATAAAGAAAAAAATGTTAAAAAAATAACTAAATAAGGGATAACTATAAGACTTGCTTGTAGTTGCACCAATTGTAATTCACATGCTTTGTTACCTCAAAATGACGGGAGCAATTTCACTAGTTTTTCTTTATAAAAAAATGTTCGATGATAAGAACACATTTTCTTCTTAAATTTACGATGAAAAATTGCAAAATTGCCAGTGATGTGGATTCCAGTTTGTTGGTTTGATGAGGTCACAAATTGAAAATAATGTATGGAAAGAAAAGCTGGTTCAAACTTGGACAAGTCCGTCCTCATGTTTACCGACATGATGTCTTCCATTAGTTACTATTGGAATGTAGAGAATGGGAGTGCATTTACTACATATTCCATCCTTTTTGTTGCATTTCCCCCCTGTAACTTCAAATGGGACATTGCCAGCCACTTGGCTTGTAGTTGTTCCAAGAGCCTATCAATAGCTTTTTCTTGAAATTAATATTTAGTTACAACTAATAGAGCCTTATTACTTGACAGAATTTTGAACTTCTAAAATTTTTGCAGCTATACACTCCTTCCCACAAACAGGTTGCGCCTCGTGAAAGCTGGAATATGGAGCAACTCGGAGACTATTCTAAACAACAGAATGCACAGTGAGGGTTTCGGTGGTAGGTCTTTATCCCAAATTAATTCCTGATGTAATCCATCGTAACTCTGAGCTGTGTAGAAGATTCTTTCTGAAATGGGACCACATAATTGTTGGGTACTATGTACTTTTGTCGTTGTTTTATGGTTTGAAGTCTATTAGAATCATCCATGCTGTTTCAGAACTTTCATTGGTTTATGGTCAATCAAGCCACTATTTTGGGGTCTTATCTGGTTGTTACCACTTACTGAAGGGCAAAGATACATTGAAATGCGAACAAATGGCAAGCGATTTTAGTACAATTTCATCTAATGAATAGTGAATAATGGTCCCTAAAGTGGACTATTTAAGTGCGTTTGTTGGAGGCAACTAAGGTGTTTGGTTGGTAGTGAAGCTATTGGACCTCAAGCACCTCATCAATCCAACCTCTGAAAGTCGATTCTGTTGACGACCGTTCTTTCACATCAAAATTTATTTTCAGTGTCAAATGGAAGTTGAATTTGGAGCAATTTTCACACGATGGAAAAAAGGTTTCCGTCAAGGCACCTGTAGTCTATGTTTGGTTGATAGTCATTTTGTCGGTGTTGAGAAAAATTGATCTCTCACGAAATCGTCCAAGTTAAGTTTCACCCTGTGTGAAATAAAAAGAATTAGCGGGTTGATAACATGAGTGTTTATATGTGATCAACGTCACAAGTGGGTTGATAACAAGAGTATTTAGATGTGGCCGCCTCACAGTAACTTGTGACGTAAGGCCAGACACATCCTGTGCAGTATCGCAGTTGATCTTTCCATGAGAGAAAGGGCGAAACACTCGGTCAATCCCGCAGCTTCTTATTAGAAGCAGTTTTGTTGTTGGAAGCTTTTTCTAACAACATGCAAACTACTGTATGTTTCCGCCACTTGCTTTTGGTTTTACCAAGATATCTTGCTTTAGGCATAAAAGTAAATCCCACTGTCATTGGCATCTTGAAGCATCTTGAAGAAAGAACGTGATAAAGCTTATCTTGTAATTATCGGCAAGATTTGTGGATGATTACCGGACCCTTTTTTTTTTTTGTCGTAGGAGGACCTTCTTTTCTTGCTTTATTTGAATATTCAGTCAACTCCAAACGCAAAGTTAGAAGGTTTTTCAGCTGTAAACAGTCTGAAAGTGGTTATTGCATAGAGCTTAGTCCTTTTTTGGACAACACATGACTTGCTATATATACATTCCGATGGTGTGAAAGATGCGCATGCAATGCACTGAGGTATAGCACTTAACCTTTGCATTTTAATTAGGTTCTTTGGAGGTGGATGCTTTGAGTTCACACCCATATATGATAGGTACTTTAAGAAATATTATCTTAGTTAATATGGGTTTAATTATGTAATGGGTTATGTTCTTGAAAATATATGCACCTCTTAAAAACAAAGTAGACCTACATATTATATAAATAACTACGACTTTTATCTCTTAGCCGATGTGAAATAATAACATCATCATAGCTCCCTAAACAAGAGGCTTGGATATCGCAATAGAATTGTCACCTTTCACTGTAAGTAGCTCCGGATTTTTTTCAAGGTGAGTTATATAATCACATGTTAAGGGAGACAAAAAAGGAATATTTTCCATCTCAAACATAAAAGAAAATATTTATCTCTTTATCCACTTCTCTTACATAATATCTACCTATAAAAAATCCTAAATTGAATTAAACATAAGATGGTTATTTCGCAAGTAACATCCAACCCATCATTGTTTGTAAAGAAGGCCTAAATCTAGTGAAAGCTTTATCGGTGGTGTTGTTTGTGGGAATACCATACATGAGATGCTACCCAAACCCCTCATCTTGAGGGTTACGATGATATGCTACTATCATATATTGATTATGAGGACAAAAGCCTTAATAACTTACATAGCACGAAGGTCTTCTATCCCTATCATTAGGGGTAAATTCTGCTACGATGAAACTTAAACTAGAAGCAATTATTTAGCCGAATCTAGCAAATTTTGAGATTTCATTCTAGCGTGGTGAATTCAACCAATATCCTAGTATAGTCCTTGAGAGTATAAATCAACTGAACATGTTTATAGAACTACAACTATTGCTTACTACTCGGAGGTTGTTGAAGGAAGCAAGCTCTTGGCTGATAAAATGTGAAAAGATGGCCTAAAAAAGCCTAATTCTTACCCTAAACTTCCTGTGAAGTAATTGACCACTTAACAAACAGCCTTTTCTTTGTGGAGCACTCCTTTAAAGAAACATTTGTGACCCTTTATGATGATTATGAGAAGGCAAAACTATTTATTTAGATGATATATGCCATTGGAAATTTATAAGCCTTTCTAGTGGCTGCAAATCCGTGTTTCCTTACAGACATCCTTACTGCTATCCATGTAATAGCAAGCAGGAATAGTCCTTTACCAGGGTGAAGTGTTGGTGTTTGGAATCATGAACTCGGCTATTCAGGTTAGCAGAGTAGCACACACTGCAATAAGCAAACCAATTTGTCCAAAATCTTTGGAGCCCAACTGATCTGTCAGCTTTTGGGAAAATCATGTGTGGCCTTTTGGTTAAGGCTTAGCTTTATTTTGATGGTGCCAACTGCAACCCACATGGGAATTGCCTGCTGAGGGGTCCTAAGCCTGTGAATGTGTTCTCTCTTCTCCGTGACAATCCAGTGAAGTACCACCGCATGCCACTTCATTGGACGCGTAATTTTGCTTTTACTTTCGAAAGAACAAGAAAAAAAAGAGAAGAAGACGACTCTAGCCCTTATTGTTTAAATTGATGGTTATGCCCCATTTCACCACAATGTGGTCCATGAGTTTTGTATTTTCACGAATTTGATGATGCCTATGAAATTCTGAGATAGGTTTTTGTTTTTCAATATGAATCTTCCACCAACAGCAGCGGTTCCTGTCCAGGTCATAGTGGACCTTTTGGTCTTGTTATGTCATGAACTCGGAGGTAAAGGTGGAGATGGCTGCAGTTTCTCATGGGGTCCCTTTTTCTCCCTTTCTGTTCGTAAATGAGTCGCTGCAACAACTGAAAAGCCATTTTACTGTTTTGCTAGGACATACCATGAAGTGATTGCAGAGGTATGCAACTGTTCGTGCTATTATATGAAGGGCCCTCCCTCCTTAACTTCTGTAACTCGGAATTAGGTCTTGTTTTTTCAGACAATTGTCCTTTCAAATTACTTGTCCTTACCACCTGTTACCATCATGCATGTTGCTTGGTGCCTTGTAGGAAATACCAACGCTTAACCACCGAGGAAGTGAGAATACAACATGAGGAAAAATTAAAGGAAATTTTGCACATGATGCCATGGTAAAGTAGCTAAACAGAGTATTAGTCTGGTGTTGCAACATATTTTGTCACCCTCTTACATATCCTCAAAGCCAACCGTGTTTTCGAATGGAAATAAAATGATTCGGGATTTCTTTCCCATCTGCATCTCCAACGAATTTAAATTAACATAGGATGTCTGACAGAAACAGTAACTGGCTTCATCCTAACTGGATGATCCAGTGCTCAAACAAACCGAGTAGCTTCATGGCAAAACACATTGCACTGGCAACCAATTATTTTAGCAACATAGTCCCAGAATCTATTCCATGGCCAGCTAGGCCTGTTTGTAGATGAAGCTGATCTTAGTGTGCGGCTGTATATAATTCGTAAAACCTGTTGTATGCCGAGATGATTGCAGTAGAGTTGTTGACAGAAATCCAATCTTAATTACAATACCATACTGTGACAAATGGTTTACATCTTACAGTCATATGCAACTTTAAAAGAAGTTGGAAATAGGTAAATATTCCAAACTGGAATTATATCACAGAAGGAATGATTTAAAAAATTTCATGCCTTCCTAAAAAAAACGCAGTGATCAGACCAACTATACACCCCAACCTTAACAAGACCAAGCTTGATGCAGCATTTCAGGGAATGCACAACCATGTTAACCAAAATGTCTCGAGTCTAGGCGTTGGCAAAAAATTTGCAAGCATTGTTTCTGTTCAAGCCTTCTCCTTAGATGGAGATGATATCAAATGATGCAATGTTGCTGCATGGATAACAGCAGTTGGGTTTGGATCCTTAAGTCGGAGTGATCCTGATCGACTCAGACTGAAATTTCGATCAGCACTACTTGTGAAGTGACGCAATGGTCGTGGAAGGTGTCGCAACAGCCAAGTTGAACTCACAAGTAAAATCACACCTACTACGATAAGCAGCCTGAAATAAGGAAAAGCTCAATGAAATAGTATATTATAGCAACATGACAATATCTCATATTTCCTAGCTGGGAATCTGGGATCCCTAATTCCCTATTAGCACATTTTTGTGTGGACTAGGTTTCATCAGTCAGAAAAACAATTAATAAATTCTACAAAATTGGCCATGGAAGGTAGATTAATATCATTGCGTGGAGTTCAACTTGTTTTTTTGGTTCAGATTGTATTCAGTTGTCAAGCATAATGGGACTGAATACTTCCATTGGCCCATCAGTTTGCGCCAAATGAGGAAATTTCAATAACATGGAAGTCAAGGTTTTAAAATCAGATTTCTGAAAAATTGTCCAACCATAGATTTTTTTCCACATGCAACCTCTTGAATAGGGCACTTTCACTGTGGTATAGCATCAAATTACATGGGCTTTATGAACCCACGACTTAGGGCATCAAGTTCATATCAAGATAATCAAATATAAAAGAGCAAATGTTTAATAAAAACTTTGCGTTGCAGTTACCATCCGAGAAGAAGAGAAAAACGGGCAGCTGGTGCTGAAGGCAACCGTTCCCCCAGAGCAAGCATTCCAGCAAGTACACCAGTCACTATTGATGCCACGGCAGCACATGTAGACAACACAATTGCCCTTCCATGTTTTAGACCTTGGGTCTGTTCAGAAGGAAAGCATAAATCAGTTTGATCTGTCAACTTTTCTACACACACATGTAGCTTCAACAGGACGAGTGAAATGGATCTGGTTCCACCCAAAATAAAGCCTAATGGAAAATCAATAAGACATGTGTATGCATTTGATGGAGCTAGAACACAAAATAAAATTGCTTTTTTCTTGTTCTGGGACAAGAGAGATAAGCAGAAATCTCTCCAAATATGGACATGTAAAATATGGAAAGCAAGTTCTATATGGATAAAAAGTCAAAATAGCCTCAGATGGAGCTCCAGAGAAAATCTAGAAGATGATTTGAAAATACCTGGTAATAAAATCCTGTTGCACTACAGCATATACTGATGGTGAGGCATAAAGGAACTAGCATTTTGGAGAAGCCCTGCTCGAAGAAGACAAATCCCATCTTTGATATTACAGAAGCCATCCTGAATTAGATGTCTTAATTCAGCATTTAATATCTTAAACCTAGCCAAATAACATCAATAGTTCAAAACATTTAATATGTTGAATTGCACTTGAAACAATATTTTCAGCATAATCATCAAGGAATGGTTTCTTTAAAAGAAATGAAACTGTTAATTCATGATTATAAAAGTTCCATTATTGATTGAAGTGACTATAACTATTCTGATTAAATGACAAACTAAAATGATAACACTGGGTGGTGAACCCTTTAGGCATAACACATGTTTCCATCTTTTAATGTAAATTTCTGTGCATTCAATGATATAATGAAAGCCCAACAAAGTTATCTATGCATATTAGCACATAAAAGATCCTTATTATTTTGAATTTGCTGGACATAAAACTCTGTTGTATAAAAAGAGTCAACTCTGAAAAGCAACAAATGTCTGAACAAAGATGGTTTGTCAGGAATCATACCCAAACAAAATGCCAGATTCCAAGCCGTATATAATTTCTTCAACAACTTCATAGTCCATCTGTGCATTGAAAAGAATTGTCAATGGAAGGCAGAAAATGAGGCTAAGTGGTTGGTTGAAGACTCAAAATCAGAAACATTTTCTTACGAACTAGCAACATAAACATAGAAAATATTACTGTCTCATGTGCTCTTCTTTGACGTCTGTACATCCGAAGCCATCCATTGAGAACTACCTATGTCAAAAAATCATATTTAATTGCACATGTCAAATCATACAGAGTAATCATCACATTATCTAATATACTCCCTCCAACCATGCAGAGACCTGTAAAATGTCTAATGAATTGAGCCCTAACTGAAAAAATATGCAATAAGGGCACCAAAAACAATAAATGGTAGCAATCAGGTTATAGCCCCCACTTTTAAATTAGAAGGATGAAATTTTGAAACATTCCTAGCTGAGAAATGAAAAGGGTTGAGACAAAACACACTTTTATTATATTGGAGCACTACACTAAAACCACACAAAATATGCTCACAAGCTCATTAAGCTTTCTCTACTCTTGCTGCCTATTACACACATTATGTAGAATTTGTCTTAATAACTAAATGGCGCATGCTACAAAAAAGAAGCCAAAGAGACCAGTTTATTCTTCTTAAGGTGAGTTGTAAACGCAACCATTCTTGGGTTGGTTCTAGCTATGAAGGTGGCTGTAATTTGGTTGGCTAAACTTTCAGCAGCATGGCTGACTGAAGGTGTGCTTTAGAGAGAAAATTCAGGTTTGCTTCTTTGATTATAGAGTCGGTCATTGACTCTCAGCGCTCCCCCCAAACAATGACTCTCTTTTTGTCATACCAAGTCACAATTGAAACTTTGCAAATTGTAAGCATTGAGTCCTTCAGTGAGTGAAAATTTCAGCCACTTGGACTTCCATAACAATTTTCTGCAACGCTAATGTTCCTTTTAACCCTATCTTTTACAAAGTGATAATTCCGTTCCACATGCTTCATTCTCGCATGAAATAAATGATTTTCTACCAAAAGAATTTGCAACTTAATGGGATTGCATAATCAAAAACTTGGAGAAGAACTTTCTAAATTTGAATGCAAATTTTGTCTTAGTATGAACAGTGGTATTAGAACAAGCAGTCAAGGACCAGTTCTGGAGTTTGCAAACAAGGATTGGGCTTTAGGTAATTATTGCGAATTGTGCTAGCAAGGGACCAACATTCAGCATGGTGGAGATCATGCTTATGTAGAGTCAAAAGGAACTGATATTCACTGAAGACCTCAACCATACCAAATTTGCAGAGTTTCAATTACAATTAGTGAAAAACCAAGAGAATCATTGTTGAGGGGGAGTGTTGAGAATCAACACCAACTCTTCAAAGTCAGCCATGCTAGCATATAAAGGCAACCATGGAGCTGAAATTTAACCAATTAAAACAAAATCCCCTTTCTCTGGGAATTGTACCAAATATTAACATCCAGCAGTGCATCAGGAATCAACATTAAGAAGTGACATTATGTCTTGACCTACACTAGTATAAGTTGGGACCTTTGGCTGATCTTGTGTGTTTCATCATATATGACCGCTCTGTGCATGTGTTATATGAGCGTGTGCTGTAAGCATTATTGGTGGCATGTAGAGAGATAGCCTAGTGAGTTTATGAAAAAACTGTTGGTAGTATCTGTGAGAAACTTTTCATTCCTTATTTTGGTTGTGTTGATGTCCTTGCCAGACCTGAATTTCTCAACATGCCTATCATTCAGCAGTTTAAAGACCAGCTTAGATTTCAAGAGAAACAACTTCACATACTCATATATCTATGCAATAATTCTGATAACAAAAGCATATTAGTGCTAGTAAAGTTGGTGCACAGTATAAGGTACCTACAAACAAGATGGCAACAAGCAACGCCAGCCAAGGTAACTGAAAAATAGATATGGATGAAGCCTCTTGCTCCTCACCTCCAGCACCAACTCCTGCAAATACAAAACAAGCAATTAAAAGGTTTAATTAGACACATAAATATGACGTTGAATCACAATGTATATACGAACAATTTTGGAGGACTGGATTTTCATAACCAGTTAATAAGTTTCTATCAATAATTTGGATAAATACAACAGCACTTTATACTCGTTAGATAATGAAAAACAAGATTTCAGGTTAAGACCTATTCCAAATGAGACACCCAATAAAATCTATATCCATCCACAAAAGGCACACAAAGCATGGAAAAAATGAAAAATAGGTAATGATGTGCTCTTACTTTTGAGCCATAACTATCATGGCAACATTCTGAACTATGAGTATAATAATGAGATCAACACCAATCCAGGAGTCAACCAAGAAGAATTTACATACCTATAGTACCAATACCAGCCAAAGTGATCCCCATCCAATCAATGACATTCATGACTTCCTTTAGGTAAAAATGGGAAAAGACAGAAAGAATAGCAAGTCCACAACCAGAAACTGGTTGGATGACAGAAACCTGAAAGAAAACAGTCAAGATCACTTTGATGTAGATTAGGCACAAATGAGACAAATAAACAGCACTAACCAAAATGAAGTCCACAAACAAATAAAAGAGCTCCCTTTTTACTGGTAATTGGTGGAAAATACGGCAAATATATTTTTCAAATCAATTTCAAGAAGCAGAATCTCACCGTGTTTTTTTTATTTTCCCCTTCGCAGGTATATGTTGAAAATGTGTGCATAGTTAAATAGTTCAAAAATGTCAATCTACTATTTTCCATTTTTTCAATAGAAAAAGAAATTTCCAATCAAGCAGACCAATCTAAAAAAATCAGGAACATAAATGAATTCACTCACAGGAGCCAGAGACAATGCCTTCAACATCAACAATGCACCAATAATATCCATAAGAAAACCAATGATCCAAGCTACATTAGCAGCATATGCCCTTATCACCTGAAAAGTCACACACAATAAATCAATAAACATATGCAAGAGCCCATTTCCTTCACGTACATAGTTAGCTAGCACACATTCTAATAAGAAAAGAATTGGGAGAAATTCCATAAACCCAGAATCAAGAAACGAAAGATTGATAATGTAAATCAATAATCCAAGCAACACGCATGCACTTGTCAGCATAAAGATCAATTCTTGAAATTGAAACACTAACATAACAGAATTCCAAATTCAGGAATCGAAGATCTTTCAACAAAATTGAAGACTAAAGCAAATAATCTTATCTTATTGGTCGTTAACTTGTTATTCAACACAATTGAAAGCATATGTCATGAAAAGAAAAGGGAAGAACAAAAGAGATAGAAAGAGAAAATGGGTAAAAGAAGCATGCCTTGAGTTTGAAAGAAAGAGGAGGCAGAATGACCGTGCCCTTCTTTTGAAGAACTTTGCCGATGTTACTACCGGCGGTGGCTGCCAACGTTAAACAGATGGATTCCCACATTTCTTTTTGCTCGCTCTGTAAAATCTGAAAGGCAGAGAAGCAAAAAGATCTCTCCTTTCTTGCTGTATTAAGGTTGTGAGTCTCCAATTTTTTTCATGTCTCTTTTTATGGTGGGTTTTATGTGTTTGGTTGTTGTCTTTAACGTTAGCGTTAGTTACTTGCCTTAATTTACAATTACCTGGGGTTTGTTGGTTGACTCTTGCCTGCCATGTTCAGGCAATATAATAATAAGATCGTTTGTGTGAGCATCCCCGAATTTTAGGTGAAAATCATAAAGGTTCCTTATTTGTTCTTTCTTTGATCGACACCCTTCTATTAGAGGTGATAGAAATTCATAAGCTCTTAAATTTAGTTTATTTACTGGAGAATATGAAATTCTGAAAAAATGTTTTACGAGTAGAATATTTCTCATTTATAGTAAAATTATTTTACGAGTAAAATTTAGACTACTTGCCAGACGATGAAATACTTTAATTCCATAATAATAATAAGTCGTTAAAAGGAACAATTAGATTCCGTACTATGGATGAATCTATGAAGGTGGCTGAGATTCTGTCAATTAAATTGGATAACCCCTTGTCCGTAATTGAAAGAACACAACACCACTTTTTTGTCCTCAATTTATGCTTCACTTTGGAGTTTGGACAAACATTAGCAATGGTACCTTCTTCTTTTTTTTAATTCCCTTCAAATACAAACAAGAATTGGAAAGAAATAAATTTCGAGAGTAGCTTAATTGATCAGGTTTTGAGTTTGCTTTTTAATGGTCATGAGTTTGAATCCTTTCATGACCACTAGAGGTTTATATAATTGTTAACTTCAGGACCCGTAAAATTAATCGAGGTATACATAAACTGATTTAGATACTCACGTTAATTAAAAGAAAAGAAATTCAATTGAAATTAGCGTACCTGACATCACTTACAAAAAAAAACACTAAGAACTCAACTCTTTTTATATCGAGTGGGGAGAAATAATGTAAATTTAAATAATATATTTAATTATTTTATCTTTTAATAAACTGAACAACTGTTTTGGTTGCAGAGATAAAGTTGTTTTTTTAAGGATCAAAATGTTATTTATCAATTGATCAAGATAATTTAGCAAATTTATATTTCTTATATACAATAAATTACTTCATCATCCTTGAAGGTTTTATAAGTGCGGGATGTATTATGATGATCAAAATCCCCTGACCTGGGTCACGAGTCAACTTTTTAGATCAAGCATTTTAAGCATCAAATGGTGTATTTTAGTTTTGATTTTTTAATTGTTTTTGAATTTTTTCTTCATTCACTTGATTTTTATTTTTGTTTTGAATTTTTTTGTGAATTTATAGACTTAAAAATTTTCAATTTGGCCTTTCAGTTCAATATTTGATGGTATTTTAGATTTTAACCCTCAATGTTTTGGTTTTAATTTTTTTTTCTTGGCACCTTTATCAAATTTTAATTTGTTTTTTATTTCATCATTGAATTCATAATCTTAATTTTTTTTTTTAATTTCATCACCCGGGTTTGCCTGTATTATTTTTTGTTCATTCATTTTTATTTTTCTACTTTATCTTTTATCATTTGGATTTCTAGGGATTGACTATAGATATTTTCTTTTATGTTGTATTTCTATGATGTAAAGCCATTAATTTTTTAAAAAAATATACACTTACAACACTTAATCATTATTTTTTTATATTTTAAAAAAATTAAACCGACCCACACCGGAGCACCGGCAAGCTGGGTTCTGATCCAAGACACATAGTAATTGGAAAAAAAAACCATAGCACCTCACTATTGCTTGGTTGTACAGCTATAAAGCTTTAAGTTTTAGGTATACTTCACATCTCAACACATGCAATCCATGGATAAAAGAAGGTGAGACAAATTTTGGCTTAAAAGAGGCAAATAAACTGCATATATCTATAGTTGTATTTTGAATACAACATCTAAGCTACGACAGAGTTAGTTAACAGTTAATACGAATACAACATTTAAGCTATGCCAACTCACAGTAAACCTTGCTTTGAAACACAAAAACTTGTTTCGAACCACCATCGTTGCCTTCAAAGTTCAGTAATAGAAACTAGAATATTTGGCCCCAGACCAAGTACTGAAAACTTTGCATTCAGTCTTTCCAACCTAGCCTGTATTTGAGGGCGATAGCTTTTGTTTTTTTAAAGTGTTTCGCTTGAAAAAACATCAAGTTCATACATTTTTTTAGTGTTTTTTAACGGTTTATATATATATATATATATATATATATATACACACACAAAAAAAAATGAAAAAAAAATCATTTTGATGTGATAAGCACCCTTCACCAGAATAACAGACACTAATAGAACAATCTCTTTAAAAAGTTATCCACCGTAAATGAAAGACCATTGCTATATATATCTACTGTTCAATCCATATTTATCTTGATTCTTCAATGTGGATCTTTCACCAAAAGCAATATGCATCATATATCCTTATAATCTACAACGCCTGCATCTGCGCATGATGACAGCACAAAGATCATAATGGCGGCATGCAATGAGAAAAGTGCTACATGACATGTATGATAATCCAAGAGTAATCTATCATGGATTTGTACTGCTTATCCTGAAGGAAGTGTGAAATGACAAAGTTTCACATCAAAAACTAACGCTACACAAACAAAAGGTTCAGAATTCTTCGAAAAGGACACGTTAGGCATTTGAGTGGGGAGAGTTGACATTTTATCATTATACTGCTAATACCACTTGCTTGATCTGCACATCAAGAATGAAGGTGATTTAACCAACTTTAGGAAATGAAAACAACAAATTAATGAAGTGGACTCATCTCCTTTCCTTAGCACATAAGGTTAATTAACCAAATTATAAATAACAAGTTCAGAGTTTTGACAGAGTAGAGCATGATCAAATAACATGTTTATGTTTCTTATAATGCTAGCTTTTGACTATGCTAACATGGATAACTTCAGTAGATGACAAACAGACATGCAGAACGAAGGAAACTCAATTGCATAGGTAAGCTTCATATTTTGGTCTGTCATCAACTTAGAAGAATCCAAGGTCCCCTCTGCCCCTAGCTCTTCACGACTCCAAATTTAGAAGTTAACCCTACTTGGACATTATCATGATTCACGGCCATGAAGGTTTTGGAACTACGAAGTTCAAGAATGAAAAACCATCACTGGCCTGTATCGCTCTGAGTAGAAACAGGAATGTGGCTTAAGATCAAATTTCAAAGTAAGCTAATCAAGGAAACGGATAGAAGACTTTGCAATAAAGAACACAAAAGAAATGATATTCCGAAGACATTTTATATAGCGCATATGTAACAAAGTCATGTTGATTGTCTAGCATATTTGGCTTCGGAAAGGGTTTTTGTTTCCATTTATGCACAACGAGCAGAAAAGGATTGATGATATGCCTCTGCTATAGGAATGTAGAGATCATGTATGATGGATGCTATAGAAAAACACAATATAATCATTCCAGTTTCATAACCTTAAATGCATCAAGTAACATAAACAGAAAGAAAAAGGATTTCAAATCTAGTGTAGACAACAAAACCCTCTTCTGCAAACCTTCAAGATTAACCCAAAAACATGGCCTTCAACTATAATTTAAAAGCAATAATAATAATAATACCAGCACTGACAAAGAATAGTATTACATCAAAGACCAGACTACAGCAAATCCACTTTTTCAATAATAAATCTAACCCATGATGACGAACTGTGAAACAATCCAATTTACAGAACCAAAGTATCCATAGAACTGATTAATCAAACTCAGGTAACCTTAAAGAATATATATATATATATATATATATATATATATATATATATATATATATATATATATAACAAAATTATAAAAAGAATTTGTAAGGGAATTAACAGATTAATTTAAGCCTCCCGGGCAGCAAAAAAAAGTAAAAACAATCAATTACACAACTTAAAACTAGTCCCACATCAGGAATTCATAACACCAACACATCAATCTATAAACTTTCAGTGATTGTCACACAGACCTTAAGTACAAACACAGGAAATTAGGCAAAGGAGAAAAATAAGGAAGAGAGCAATACCCATCATCAAATCACCACCATCCATACATCACTTGTGTGCACCTATCTTTAATCCACCTGAAGCTCTTCCTGAAAGTCCCTTTCACTTTACCTTCAACACTATACATTTTATAGCTAGCAACCCTCTTCTTCCTTTGAAACTCAGGATCATCAAAGCTCCAAGACTTCGAAGAAGATGAACCAGTATAGCCCTTTCCTTTCTTAGCCTTAAAGTCCCTGTTGTTGCCGAAATTGTTGGTGTTATAGTTGCCGTTGGCCACCTGAGTCTGAGCGTAGGAAGTGCTATAGGACCTGAGCTCATAAGAAGAAGTTGGTGGCCTTTGTGGACCGTGATAACTCTCCATCTGCATCATATCATTCCCATGAGAATAAGAATACGATTTTGATCTGTTGTAATCTTCCATGGGATTAGGAATATGGTATAGGTATGCTGCGGAGACAGAGAGAAACAGACATTGAATGAAGGTAAGAGAGGTTGTTTTTATTGGTTGAGCTTCTTGATTCTGACAGAGGAGGAAAGAGTTGGAATAATGGAATGGTGGGGTCCAACACAGGAAGAGATGCTCGGGTTCCTTTTTCCACTTTTTTTTAGCCTGGATTGACTTAATGGACATTTTTCTCGATGAGTGAATCTACATGGCGTGTTTAATGGGCAATCATTTTGTCTAGGGCAGTAGTTTTTTACTTGTGCGTTTTTTCTCCTGCATGTTCGTGTTTTCAGTATTTACCAGTCAGAATGAATAATACCTTCCTTGTGTCAGTATTCATCACTGCAATTTATGTTTATACTTTTTATATATTACTATTATCTGTTTTGTATATAGAGGGAAGAAATCCAAAATCTTTCCATGAGACACAAACTTCTTGTGAGAAATTCCCTCGACCGGGGAGACCAGTACACCACCATGTTTGAGATCAATTTTCATAGAATTTGATGGAGTAGATTCACTAGGAGGAATTCTTACTGTTCACTGTAACCGAAAAGTTTAACTCAGACTTTTCCTAATAATGGTTCGCTATTTGCAGCAACATCGTTATCATCATTGGTTTGAAGCACATTTTTGTATGTTTCGCAACGGTCATGATTCGGCTAATTTATTTTAGTGTTTTCGAAACAACAATGTGTGTCAATGGAAGAGGCCTAACAGAAGATTTTCCATTACCACATGCGGCAAGGTAAGAGTAAAACACACTACAAAGGCTTGAGAGAATGACATGTTGCGTCCACCGTGGAGAAACAAGTGCTGCAATGTCTAATGGCAAGTTGTGTTCGCAAGAATTTCGACTCTTAGTGGAGTAGCAATGCTGCTCTTTGATCGATTAGGGTTGTGGTCCGTGAAGTTTAGCATAATGGAGGATGCTTGTGCTCATGTTCAAGCAAGTGGGCAATGGTGGTTGACCAGGTGCAACGTGCTCATCATTTCGTTCTGCATACGGGTCAAGAGGCCACGCCTTTTCAGTAAGACTATTCAACCTCTCATCACAGACAGGAAGATCCATGTGCATTCGCAATCGATGATAATATGCAGAATCACAATGTTTTTTATTTAGAAATACAATAAAATAAAAAAAATATTTTTAACATCAATATATCAAAATAATTTAAAAACATAAAATTAATTTTATTTTAAACAAAAAAAATTAATTTTTTAAAAAATTCGGTCCAAAATACCAAATCAGAATAGTTAACGGTACCTAATCAGTGAACTCGGGTTGAAGAGCAGCATATGCACACACGCAACAAACAACAAATTCCCGTGGAAAGACTGATAAATAACATGTGCATGCTCCCATAATATCATCGGTCCAAAGATAGGGCACATCCCAGCCGAAAAATTAAGTGAAATAACATATAATATATATCATTGGCACTCCATATGCATATACATGCCAGTCCAGGAGTTGCTCAAGGGAAAGAAATATCTGGGCAAGTGAAGGTGCTTTGCAAATATCACTCTGAATAGTAGGATCCCTCGGCTTAGCAAAACACTTGTGTTGCACAAACTCAAGTAATTGAGGCTTTAGGATTTTTTTAGTTTTTTCTAAGAACATGACACACACACAGGAAAGAGGGAGCTTGCTAATGAAAAGGTCAAGGCATCAAGAAACACAAATTAAATTGCTCAAGAGAACAGCAACGGAGAGCCCAATATTATAACATAATGACTTTATCATAAGTTTTTTACCTACATGAAATTCCCTTGCATAAAATAAAAAACCACGCAAAGAGTAAAATTTTATGATTGACACTACCATAATTCTGCAAATTTTACTCCGACACAAAAAGGAAAAAGCAAAAACAAACTTGCAACAAAATTTAACACATGGGACTTCTGCACCCGAAATGGGATTGACCCCAATCTCAAATGCTCAGAACCAAACCTGCAGGACTAGTCCAATCCATGCTAAATAGAGGCCCCAAAACTGCAAACAGCATAATAGTTTAACTTCCAAGCTCAGCCATTTACCTTGGTGAACCAAAATTGCTTCAAAGAAGATCAGCAACATTTGATGGCAGCTCCTCAACCGTTACATTATAGAATCTCTGGATGTCAGAAAGCATTCTTTCATCATCCCTGGTAACAAAGTTTATAGCAACACCCTTCCTTCCAAAACGTCCACTACGACCAATACGATGGAGGTAGTTCTCTGGCTGGGTAGGGAGATCATAATTGATCACAAGTGAGACTTGCTGGACATCAATACCACGGGCCAACAGATCAGTAGTGATCAGCACACGAGAGGAACCAGAGCGGAATTCTCGCATAATAATGTCCCTTGTGTTTTGGTCCATATCTCCATGAGTGGCAGAGACTGTGTGATCACGACTGCGCATCTTGTCTGTGAGCCAATCCACCTTGCGCCTGGTGTTCACAAAGATAACACTTTGGGTTATTGCCAAGGTCTCATATAGATCACAAAGTGTCTCAAGCTTCCATTCCTCCTTGTCAACATTAACATAGAATTGCTTGATACCCTCAAGGGTAAGCTCATCACGCTTCACTAAAATCCTCACAGGTTTATTCATGAACTTCCTCGTAATTTCTAGGGCCTCAGGTGGCATAGTAGCAGAGAAGACCCCAACCTGAATCTTTGGGGGCAGTAATTGGAAAATATCATATATCTGTTAAAACAAAGTTTGATCATTAGAGAGAACTTCCAGTAGAAACACTCGTGTGTAACTCAAAGTGACAGTACCATGCAAAAAACAGTAGAAAGCCTTAAGAAAGAATGCATGTGCAGATTGAAGTAAAAGTAGGAACCTGATCCTTGAATCCTCTTGAGAGCATTTCATCTGCTTCATCCAATACAAACATCTTGATATAGTCAGGGCGAAGTGATTGTCTCCGCAACATGTCAAACACACGACCAGGAGTACCGACTACAACATGAACCCCAGCTGAGAGAATACGCTGATCCTCACGAACACTGGTTCCACCAACACAAGCATGAACCTTCACACCCAGATAATCACCCAGTGCTCTCATAACCTTTTCAATCTGTTGAGCTAGTTCTCGGGTAGGTGCAAGAACCAATGCTTGGCATTCAACTATATCATAATCAAGCTGCTGCAAAATCCCAGAGCAAAACGTAGCTGTCTTTCCAGTTCCTGATTGTGCTTGTTGGATTACATCAAGTCCCTTGCAGAATGGGACAATCCCTCTTTGCTGAATTGCAGATGGCTTCTCAAAACCTTCAAACAAAATTGGATCACACCATGAGATCTCAAATTTGCGACAGCACAGACATAATGTCTAATGCATACAAATATATTCCAAGGACAAAACAGGAGCTTTAAAATAACTGTTATTCATCATATACAACAAAAAGAACGGCAACACAAAAAAGCAGTTAGATAGGTGGAGTATGAGAAACTAAATTCAACCCAGCCAACCACCTGAAATCTGAATTTTATTTTAAATTGATCTGATTAGGCAATGAAAAAATCTCAAATGCTTGCATATGTAAACTCAGGCAACCAGAAAAATTTCCAAATTGTGCTTCATCATGCAACACCACTCAGATAAAGTCGACATGAAAAGGATTGCAGTTTTAATGCCACTCACCATATGCGTAAATACCCCTCAGAAGGTTCTCCTTCAAATTCATAGCATCAAAAGTTTCATGCACCTCATCATACGAGGTAAAGAAATCCTGTCCTTCAGCTGTGAGCCTGCACTCATCAAGCTAGCAAATTCAACATCATAGGGCACCAGGCAATTAAGGATAAAGAGAAGCCAATAAATTGTAGACACTATTCAAACAGTGAAATGGAGACAAAACACATTATAACCAGCAAACCTCAGCAAACATATCATAGAGCAAAATAAGGACTTACAGCTCATTCATCTTAGAATCAAATTGACGAGCATCAAACTGGGATCCTTCAGGTGCCGAACTAGCCATGACTGCAAACAGTAACCATCAAATAACTCAGTAACCCAATAACAAACTCATCAAAGAGATTTTAGTGGGTGTGTGGGAGTGTGGTAGCTTTTACTTTTAGGTGCATTTTACTTGAAAAAACATCAAAGTGATGTTTTTTATAAGTGTTTTTCGAAGAATTTGATGTACCAATATAAAAAATAAAATAAAAAAATCTGAAAGAAATCATTTTTCAAGAAAAAACACTTTTGAAAAAGACCCTGCACCACAATACAAAGCACACACCGAGTAAAGCCCATACGATAATTCACTACAAAAACCATGCCCATCTTTCCCATAACAAGGGGGAAAAAAGTAAATCCTTTCTCGCACCAAATTCACATCCCTATCAAACTGAAAAACACATCCAATTTTCCACCAAACCCAAATCGCTAGGCCCCCACAAAATCATAATAAAAATACGATAATCAGCGATTATTCATCAATCAAGTACAGATTTTGAACACTGATTCATCTTTAACTATCGCAAAACTCGATAAACAAAGTCTTAAAAGAACAAAAACTTACGGATCTGATTACAAACAATAAAGAACAAAAGCAGCAAGAAAAGTTAAAAGAAAAACAATTAGATTATCAGTTGATCGAAACATTAAATCAAGAAACAAACAAGAGTATAAGGATTGGTTACCTGAAAAAAAGTGATGATTGATAAGAGAAAAGAGATAGAAGATTTGATTGAGAATCCACAAACTCCTCGGATCTTTTTGTAGTTTGTTTTGGAGGAGTTTCAAGGAACACTCTGTTTGATTAGATAGTTAGATCGATAGCAGCACTGTGATGTGAGGAAACGATACGGAGACGGGCTTGCTTAAATTATGACCCTAATCAAGGGATTTTTTTCCCGTACCTTGGTTTTTTAATTTACCATGTCGCCCTTTTTTTCTCATGCTTAGGTGGGCCTTCATGGGCTTACAGGTGAGGAAGGCCCAATGCTGATCTTGTTTCACAAGAGCATAATTGTAAGGGTCAAGGGTGATCATTTTCGGTTCAATTTGATTTTTATAAAAAGATAACCAAATTAAAATTTTTATAAAAAAATCAAAACTGGTTCAAACCGATCGATTTTCTGTTTGGTTCGGTTCAACTTTTTAAAACAAAAACCAGTTCAAACCGGTTTGGCTTGGTTTTTTTCAATTTTTTGGTTTGGTTCAGTTTTTTTCAGTTTGGCTCGGTTTTTTTGGGTTCGGTTTGATTTGGATTTTTCGATTTTAAGCTTGTAAATTTGAACCGAACCGGTCGGTTTTTTTAATCCTAATCAGTTTTTTTCACGATTCGGTTTTTTTTGTTATTTTTTTCTGGTTTTCTCGGTTTTTCAGTTTTTTACTCAGACCTGGTAAGCATTTCATAAATTACAGTTTGCACATTATACTCACTTTATTTGCCCACATCACAACGAATTAATATTAATTTTTTTAAATATAAAAAATATATTTTAATAACATTGTTAAATCTAATCAAATGGATTAATTTTTAAATTTTCATTCAATTTTTTACCTGATTCAATCAATTTGGATCTGACACAGCTTTTCAACTTTAAAAATAATAAAACAATATCAAATTATCAAAACATCACATGATTATAGAAAATTACACAAAAAAAAGTGTAAACTAACAAAATTACCTACACATGCAAAACTTATTTTTTGTTTTTTTCAAGGCTAAAAATGTATTTTAACTATTTAACAATTGGTGAAATGTCATAAAAAACTTCGGGTAACATATTTTAATTTTGTTAACCTTGAGTAGAATAGTATTTTTATTATGCAAATAAATATGAAAAGATTATCATATCCCAGCTTAGACGTTTAATGATCAATGAACTCATGAAAAATATTGAAATACATATTAGAGCTTTAATTTTTTCAATCAAATGACAAAATGATAATTTAACTTTTTGTAAAAAGATAACATTGGTTCCATTCCAAGCTTTCAGGGCTTGGAAAATTCATTGTGCAAGTCTACAATATGTCTTGATTCACACTACATTTGCACAGGGTTGCCAGACCCAAGTGTTTTGGGTATGACAAACATGCATGATTTGACAAAATAATAAATAAAGAGGACAATTGTTTGCTTAGTTGTTATGAGAGAGAAAAAAACGAAAAAACACAAATAATCGATCACCAGCGGCAATCCAATCATTATTTATTTACACATGCCACATCATGTGAAAAAGAGCACGACTACACATTTAGTTAGAAGGCCAGATTTGGCTATCAAAAAGCATCATATGCATCTTTTTAATAGCACGGGCGCCACCTATTCGTTGAGAAAGAAAAAAAAAGCTAAAAAAGCATTTATTCACAAGTGAAAAGTTTAGAAATTAAAAATAAAACTATTATTACAATCCATGATAAAAAAATCTCTTGATCTACAACGATTTCTGTACACCATTTAACTTTTGTTCCAATAATTTATATAAATCTTTATATATCTTCAATGAAATATACCGAAAATAAAATCAACAAAACAATTTAAAATAATTATAAGATTTCTACTATATTCCAAATGATAACCAAAAAAACAATTCCAACATTGAAACTACAAAATTTCCATAGAGTTGAAAAACAAAACCCAATATTATTCAACAAATTCTCTCTTCACACTCAGACTTGTTTCTTTCCTCTTTCCACTTCTCTTTCAAAAACCAACATGTCCTTTTATACAGATCAAGGATCGATTCTGTTCATTCCACTCTTCAAACCCCTATTATCGGCGCACTATTTTGCAGCAAAAAGAAAGGCGTTTAGAGTGGGTTTTATGCTGCAGAACTGGCTGTTTCAAAGGTGTTTTTTTAGCATGTTTATAGCTGTAAGTATTGGACAGCAGTAGAGGGAAAGAAATCATGTGTGTGTTCTTGCCCGTCTTGGTATTGGATTTTCTTGATTTGGAGCTATTATGTGGTGGTTTGGTGGCTGCGTGGCTGGTGGAGGGTTTGTGGGGGCTAGTGAAAGGCGAGCAGGAGGTGTGGTCGGTGGCTAACGCTCTTTTGTAAGTTCCAAGAGAACCGCCATTGCTATATGCATTTAAAGCATTGCCATATGCATTTAAACCTATGATGTTCAGAAGTTGGGTTGTAATTATTTTTAAAGTTTTTTTTATTTAAAAATATATTAAAATAATATTTTTTTATTTAAAAAAAAATATTTTTAATATAAACACATCAAAATATTTAAAAATACCAGAAAATATTAATTTAAAATATAAGTTTTTTAATTTTTTAAAAAATACTTTTAAAACGCAAAAACAAATAATATAAAATTTAAAACTTGTTAAAGGAAATTACAAAATCACGAACCATTAGAGGATTTTAATTTGTTGCCAGATTTTGTTTCCTACCAAGAGATTTGGTAGATGAAAAAGAAGAGAGAGAGAGAGAGAGATAATTTGTGAAATATAATAAATTGAGGTTAAGGATAAAGTTTTCATTTCATAAAAATTTAAAATTAACATTTACTCAAGAGATTTATATTCTTGAGTAAAAAATATATTTTTAAGTTTGCTTTTAATTTTTTTTATTCACTCATTTCCTTTTTCAAGAAAACATGTCTTTTTTATTAGAAATATATTTTTTAAAATATAATATTGTCATTGATATTTTCCAAGCGACCATATAAAAAATAAAAAAAATAAAAAATTGAAAAAAAGTATTTTATTCTTAATGAATGTTTTTTAACCAATCTTTTTTAAAAAAATAACCAAGCATGCTGGTCTAGCTTCCAGACATGCCTAGGCCTTTTGCTTTTAGACTAGGTATGTGGGCTTAATTTTCTAGGTCGTAGAGGGTCTGTCTGTTTTTTAACGGGCATTCTAGCCCATTATTTTATATTTTCTTTTTTTAATTAATTATTATTTTTTAATAAATTCTTCAAGTGAAATCATTAAGATAATATTTATAAAATTGTCCAGTTACTCCATCAATTTTTGAAAATAAATATGATTTAAATAGTTTTTTTCTTTCTTTCTTTCAAACGCGGAGAGTTTTTGTGACAAGCCTCCAAACTTTTGAGCCTTTGTAACTTGTAAGGTATCTCGTAAGTCACAAGGCTTACTATAATT
>Ga0325414_1001032_pt1 | contig 25692 bp, 10 predicted proteins | sample PopdelMetagenome_8_FD_206183 | JGI IMG/M metagenome (GOLD analysis project Ga0325414, IMG submission 206183) | Populus deltoides microbial communities from Bellville, Georgia, United States - Leaf-PdKOR-R3 | ecosystem: Host-associated > Plants > Phyllosphere > Phylloplane/Leaf | place: USA... | reverse complement strand
CAAGTATTCCGTATGGTGCCGAGGGGGGACTTTGGTATTGCCACCTAAAAGAATAAAACAGTGCTTCGCAATGTGGGGAAAAAAAAGAAAAAAAGAAAAAAGAAAAAAGAAAAAGAGTACCTGACAATAAGGAGAACTTGTGGATGCTGTTAGGTACAGAATAAAATAATTCTGTTGGATTTGTTTGCTGGCTGGATACCCAAGTTAGAATTCTGCGTATATTATTCCAATTTGTTCCACTGTTTATGTTATTTTTGGCCTCCTTTATATATATATATATATATATATGTTTTCATGAAATATGGTTCTTATTATCTTTACTTGTATGAGAAGATTTGATCATTAAAAATATTTTAAGATAAAAAAAAATACTTACAATAAGAAAAATAACTAACAATTCTGGAAAGACAAAAATATTTTAGAAAAAAGTTATCTTTTTTACTAAAAAAATTGAGAAAATAACATATTTTTTAAAAACATATTTGAACGGTGTTATTCACATTCTATAATCTACTTTATTATTTAAATTGATAAACATACTTATCTTTAGATTTTTTTTCTAAATAGTGACATTGAATATATATATATATATATATATATATATATAGTTAAAATAAAAAAATCTTTCATTTTATGATTTGCATATGTTAAAATTATGTTTTACTAAATCCTATTATTGTGGGATTCAACTTTTTCAAGAACTTTAATTTTATCCAATAAATTAACTCCCATATTAAATGACAATAAAATTATATATCAATTAAGAGTTTAATAAAACTCTTATTATATAAATACAAGTTTTTGATTTCTAGCCTTACTCACTAATATACAAAAACTTTTACTTGCAGAAATATACTATTAAATTTGAGTGTCTAAAAACTTAGAAGTAATAAAACCTAAAAAAAAAAAATTCAGTCTTTTTTATTAATGATAGAATGTATATTTTGATCTTTTCTTTTTTTGTATTAGATCTAAATATAATTTTTTTACAAATATGTTTAAATCTATCAAATTGAACAATTGATATCAACACCAGTAATAATACCTTTGACTTGATAAAATTTTCTTTATGGATGAATAAGATTTTATCTTCCTTAATATCTATGTTGATATATATGTCTAGAAATCTTTGTGCTCAAATAAATTATTTGATATGCTTAATTATATTTCTCATAAAAAATTTTAGTGGTTAATTGATTTTTTTATTCCACCATATTTTATATGTCCTAAGAATTTTAGAAAGAACCTTAGCTCCTGAATTGAATTAATGATTAATTTGACTTTATATATAGCTTAAAAGTTTAGTTTATGGTGAAATGAGTTTTAATATTTACCATTAGAAAATAATTTTCATGAACATACTCAGTAGCATAAGAATAACTTGAAAACCATTTTTTCCAAAAACAAACATTTAGGGTTTTTGTTTTATGGGTTGTTTTGATGCTTTGTATAATAATAAATCATTACACAAATTAATTTATAATCATTCAATGTTTGAGCTTTCCATTTTAGTTTGCTCTGGGTTGTGTAATTTTAATTTGTATGGTTGTCACTTTGATTATCTGTGTGATTTATTTTCATGGTTTTATTTTTTTTATTTTGTGCTTCTTTTATGAATAAAAAGGTATCATGTTATTTTATGTTATATAAAATTATGTCTTAACTTAATGTCCAGTGATCTATATAATTTTAATTAATTAGGGATTAGCCACAATATCTTTAATTACTAACATTATATATTATGCTATGTTAGGATCATATAAACAATTATAGACATTAATTATAATTAACTATACTAAATATAATAAATATGATCCCACAACAATTTCTCATTATATTTATATAATTGATTAGAATAAAATATCAAATTATTTTTATAATATATCCACAAGAATTATAAATTAAGTACATAATTTGATAGTTTTATAGTAAGGTTTATGATAGAATATCAAATTATTCTCATAATATATATACACAAAATTATGAATTAAGTACATAATTTGATAATTCTATCATACCATATTTTTGAATCTATTTGAATTAAAAATTTAGCCCACAAGCAATTTTTATGTTATTAAATTCAATTTTAGCATTAATTACATTGGTAAAGCATGAAATTTTATTTACACCTCAATTTTGATATAAACATGTAATTTAAATTTATTTTTGTAGTTATACAACCTGGGAATTTCTTTAATATTCATTATTACATTCCCAATCTAAAGGGTGATAATTATAAAATATGAAAAGAAAGAATTCTCTTTTATTTAGGGTGGATGGACATTGATTATACAATTAGAAAAGATAAACCACCTGCAGTTACTAGTACTAATACTTTAAAGGATATTGCACTTTATAAATGATATGAGGATATTTATAGAAACTAAAATATCCACTATTATATATGGTTTGGTTAATCAGCATGGGAAAATATGTAATTTGATTAAAGCAACTGATAATCAATTTGTCACTTTAAATAAGATACTAGCAAGTACTTTAATCATGAAGTTTTCACCCATGAGGCTCACTAGTGTATGCAAATGAGGGACATTGTGGCTCAATTAAAGAATCTTGAGGTTGTGATGTCAGAATCTTTATTTGTGCATTATATCTTGAATACTCTTCCACAACAACACATATCTTTTAAAATCTTATACAACACACATAAAGATAAATGAGAAATCAATGAACTGATGACCATGTGTGTTTAAGAGGAAAAGAGGCTAGTAACGGAATTGAAAGTAAGTGCAATGCTGGCAATACGAGGAAGGACAAAACTAAAGTCAATAAGAAGGGAAAATGTAACATGTCTTCCCAAGTTGATATGGAAAAGAAATCCATATCTTTCTTCTATAAAAAGAAGGGACATATAAGGAAGGAATGCGTTAAATATAAAAAATTTCTTGAAAGGAAATGTGTTCCAATCTCATTTGTTTATTATGAATATAATATGGTTGATGTTAATTATAACACATGGTAAATTGATTATGATTCTACAATCCATATTTCAAATACATTTAGTGTATAGAAAACCTAAGGAAAGCAATGCGAATTGAGGAAAATATTTATTCAAGAAACAAGATATGTTCACATGTGAAGTCAATATGAATATGTTATTTAATATTAAATATTAGTTTTGTTTAAGAGTTGGAAATAACCTTTTATGTTCCAAGTTTTTTTAGAAACTTGATTTCAGTTTCAAAACTTGTGCCTTTTGAACATTCCATTAAGTTTTAAAAAACTTTCAGTTTATTTTATAAATTTGATTGTATTAGAAATGATATTTTATCAGATTGTGTTTACTACATTAGTTTATAAAACAATATTACTTATAGTTCAATGTATGTTTACATTAGCATTAAAAAATATAATATTAATGAGGATTCCTCTATGTTATGGAACCAGAGATTTCGACATATCTCCATAAAGAGAATGAAAATACTAATAAATGATACGATGCTTAGTACTCTTGATTTTACAAACTTTGAAACTTGTGTGTATTTTATTAAGAGAAAGAAAACCAACAAGTCAAATAAATGTGTTATTAAGAGTTCAAACATATTAGAAATCACTCATACTAATATATGTCTTTTATAGATGGTTATTCATGATACTGTATCTTTATTTACTTCATAACAAAAATGAAACATTAAGATTTTTAAGGTTGAAGTAGATAAATAATGTGGGAAACAAATTAAGATTGTGAGATTAAATAGAGGTGGATAATATTATGGTAGATACACAAAAAATGGACAAACACTATATCTAGTTCATTAGACTAGAATGGTGTCATAGAAAGAAGAAACCAAACATTATTAGATATGATATGGGGTATGCTTAATAACTCTAATCTCCTTAAATCTTTGTAGACTAAAGCAATAAAGATGACAATGTACATATTAAATCGAGTTTCAACCATGGTTGTTCCACAAATACCATTTGAGTTATTGAAAAGTTAGAAATCGAGTTTGAACCATGCGTGTGTTTAGGGATACCCGTTTAAAGTAAGAATTTAGAATCCATGAGAAAAGAAGCTAGACCTATAGACCAGGGTATTTTATTAATATGTTGAAAGGTTTAAAGGGTATAAATTTTATTAGGTATCTCTTAACACTAGAATTATGGAATCAAGAAATGCAAAGTTTCTTAAAAATAACTTGATCAGTAGGGGTTATCAAATCAAGAATATAGTTTTTAAGAAGGGTCATTCAGAATCACAATTGTAACACCCCTATATGCTCAGTATGTAATCATACAAGATAACTAGCAACAGACTACATAAGTATTGTGAAATTGTTTGTTTGAATTACAATCTCAGGTGTACTTATGCCCTCCCGAGAACATTATCCACACCATCCATACATGTTTCCATATCACATAATCATATATTAAATTTTACAATATAATTCCACAATAAAATGACTTACAACGCAAAACATTAAAATCTCATATTAATGATAAAACAAATAATTCCATCGTCATTATTACAACTTCACCATAATAAAATAATAATGCTTAAAAATTCAACAATTATGTTTATTACATTCTCTCAAGAAGCTTTATGCATATCGTACCATACAATATGGAAATCCTACAACTAAATAGAAATTGGTTAAAAACCAACAATTAAAAAGTTTATCATGCCAATCTAGAATCAAGGAACAAATGAAAAAACTATCAAAATATAAATATTAAGAATTTAGAAGAAAAATCATGCCATTACCTTATAACATAACAAATTAAGTATACATGGATTACAAATTTCATAAATTCAACATGTTATTCAAAACATCCCCTCAATCTACATATGATTTTCACAATTTAATGTTATTTCACATATCATTTCCACTACTAACATTTCGTAGTAAATGATAGGTCTATACAAATAAATAACATTATATATGCTTAAAATGATCTTTAAAAAATACAAATAAATAACATTATATATGCTTCTGTTGTAGGAAGCTTGATGTATGCTCAGGTCTATATAAGGCTTGACATTGCATTTGTTATGAGAATGTTGGGACGATATTGGGTAATCGAAGTATAGACCACTAGAGAGTTGTAAAGAAAGTAATAAGGTACCTTCAAGGGAATAAAGACTACATGCTTATGTGTAGATGAACGAACAATTTGAAAGTAATTGGCTACTCAGATTCATATTTTTTTAGCTATATTGATTTATATAAATCAACATAAGGATATATTTTTATGATGGCTAGCGGAGCTGTATCTTGGAGAAGTGCTTAGCAGACTTGGACTACTACATTCACTATGGAAGTTAAGTTCATTTCCTATTTTGAGGCTATTGCACATTATATATGGTTAAAGCGTTTCATATCTATGCTTAAAAGTTAAAATCATGAATTTTATTTGTAAGTCATTAAGAATATATTACGACAATTCAGTTATTGTTTTTATTGCTAAGAACAACAAAAATGATAGTCGAAGTAAACATTTCGACATCAAGTATTTAGCCATAAAAGAATGTGTTAAGGAAAAGAAAGCGGTCATTAAGCACATTAGTACTGAATTGATGATCGCAGATCCTTTGACTAAGAGCATGCCACTATTAAAATTCAAGGATCATGAGTGAAAATGACACTTAGTTCAATTATATGATTTTAGTTGTATGAACTATATTATTTTTAAACAAATTATATTTATTGTGATGTTTTCTTATATTTATACGCTCCTTAGTTTATTTGAGAAAATTCATCCATATAGGACCAAGAATAAACATAAGGTTTATTCGTTAAGTAAAGTTGCCACACATAAAATAATACTTGGGAAATTATATGTGTTGTAATACATGAAATGTAATACTTGTTTTTAGAGAACTTATCACCATGATTTATGCATTTGTTTTATAAGAAAGATAAAGGATGAGGTTAAGTTAAGACATTGGGTTAAAGTATGGACAAAGTGGGAGAATGTTAAAGTTGCTTTTACTAAATTCATATTAATATGAGATTCAATTTTTTCAATAACTTTAATTTGGTCTAATAAATTAACTCCTATATATATTAAACGGCAACAAAGTTATATATCAATTAAGAAGTTAATGAGACTCTTGTTCTATAAATATAGGCTTTTGCCCTAGGCTTACACACTAAAATATAAACTTTTACCTACAAAAATACACAAATACACGATTAAATTTGAGTGTATTAGAGCTTAAAAGTACAAAAACCTTAAAAAAAATCATGATTGTTTTTCATCAATGACAGAAGATATATTTTGATATATTTATTTTTTCACATCAAATCAAAATGTAAATTATTTTAGAAACATATTTAGATTTATCATGTCCAGCAAGATATTAAAATATCACTTTTTTTTTAACAATATATATCATTTTCTTCAAAATAACATTTTTGGTCACAATACTTTTTTTATAATGTTTTTAATCATTTTGTTTTGTTTCCAACTTTATTCATTAATAAAATATTTATTTTATAAATTATAATTTTGAAATGTTTTATTTTTTTATATATATCATATCATTTTCATTTGAACTGGTTTGCAATTTTAATAATTCAAAAATAATAAATTAATAAAATTTAATTTTATCAAAAGAAGATACTTCGATAGATAAATATAGTGAAAATAAGGGATAATATAGTAAATTAATAAAACTAGTAATAATTGTTAATTCATAAAGTGGAAATAACCCGTTCAAATACTTTTTATTATTTTCTCATAATAAGTTAATTTACATGGAATAGACATAAATTATTTTTCTCTACCATTCCATTTCCTTTCATGCTTTGCCCTTGAAAAATGATTGTGACCGGTATAAAGAATTTTTTTTCCTTTTTATTTCATGGGAGGTATGAAAATTCATTAATTTGTATTAATATAAGTTACATTGAGGCTTATATACAATACAAGTAAGGTTAGATTTGGATTTTGATGTAAAATTTTATATTGTCTAATTTAACGCTATCGAGCATAACTTTTAACTCTATTATTGGATCATGCTAAAATTCTCATAGGAGTTTTTAGAAATATTGTTCTATATTAAGGTAAAATTTTAGTTCAAGAAGGCTTTGCAGTATAAATCAGAATAGGTTGTATAAATTTTATTATTTATTTTTTTTTTGACTAATAGACTTTATATTTGGCAATGATCATTTTCCTACAAGGATGTGATAACTTTTTTTGAGAATTTTCTAGTTATACGAGGATTTTTAATGGGCCGCAATATAATTTTCAAGTGTGGCAAAAGATTCATTAATGTCCCAAAATGATTTTCTTAGAATGATATCTTATTCTCCTAGCTACATAAGGAAATAAGGGTCGATAGTATTTAATGATATATCTGTTAGCTTATTTTGGGTAGTTCTAATCCTATAAGAAAGGTTAAAAGAAGATAATAATGATTTGCATGCTTTGAGATGATTCTTTAAAGTTACAATTGATTATCCTAAACAAACAAGGAAACTAAAGGAGGTGACAACTTCCGCAATCAATCTTCTAGTTTATTTTGGATATCTAAATGAGGCAACAAAGATCCTAATGTTTCTAGTATAAAAATTTCATTCATGACATTATTTAAACTAAGAAATTTATCTATCTTAGAAAATTTTGTTTAATTAGGTGCAACGACTTTAGTTTATATGTTAAATTTGTTATTTTTATTATTTTCTTCATGTTTAGGCTTAATTAACATTGGGTTTATTGTAAGTGGCTAAATATTAGCCTACAAGTTTTGGGTCCATTAGGGTTTTTAGTTTAACTATTATATAAGGTTTCGTAAGCTGAAATTTTAAGCAACAATGGATTTATGAAATAAACTCATATTTTGCATGATGCAACACATATTATTTGCTATGACAAAGAACAAATTTGACTTATCAAAGAAAAACTGTTTTCGTGACGTCACCTTATGTTTCTCGTTCACGAATTGCTATTTGTTGGGTGGGGGTTCTAGATTCCAATAGTGCTAGTTTTTAGATTCAAGGTAATATTTGTGTCATACTTCTAAACATGATTTCTAACTTCCGGGAGTTGTATCGTTTGCGTGCGGGTTATGTGATCATGAGGTTCACATGAGTTTGTATCAAACATGTTTAGGCTTTCTAGGATTCATTATAAATCTTATTATGGGCTGTGTGACACCACATAATCACAAGATTAGCATAAAAAAAAGGCTATAATACGATTTCAAAAAATCATATTACATGTATCTTCAGACAGCCAAGTCAAATATTACAGCAATCACATTGCTCTTCTTTAGCACATACCATATCTGTAAATTCAACGGTTATTGGTCTTGTACTTGTGCCTCTCAACTTTCATTTTGTGCGATAGATCCCACGTTTATGCTTAAATAAAATATATCATATAGGAAAGATGCTAATTGCGTTATGACAAGATCCGAGGTGGTAATGTCCGAGAATCACTTGTGTTCAAATAGAGTTTTATTGGATCATCAGTGTGATGACCAATCCTAATGATAAGATACCTGAATAAAATATGGCCAAGTGAGTGAATCCAAATGAGGTCTCAGTCGCACCTTTTTGCTGTTGAGGTCATGCCCTCACGCGTTCTCCCACCACCAATAAACAACTAGACTATGATAGAGCATCTTTTCACTTAAATATGGCCAAGTTACTATGGCTCGTGAGCCCTTCAAGCCCTGCATTTTTCTATACTTCTTCTTTAACCAGTCTTTAGGTTTCTTTATCCACCACGCGCGTATATACAGAGCTTACTTTAGCTCTTTGAAGCTCCTTTCTTTATTAAGATGATGATCGAAGAGTTCTTATAACCCTTCAAGAAGATTTGTTTTGCAAATTCTCAACCGTTGCAATCTCTCTACAACTCAAAATATCAGCCACTTCATCGCTTACGTGAGGATCTCCAACCTCATCAACTTACATCGAAAGCCACTTGATTTTTATTGTGAGTACTAATCCCAATTGTAGGAAACACTTTGACCTCGATCGAAATTTGTTTTTTCTTTCATGTTTGCCTTTGTAACTTTATTAATTGTTATTTTTTCTCATGAATATATTTATTAGTATTTTTTTATGGAGAATTGATGTAATTGAAACCTAGTCTTAATCTCGTAGGTCCCATTTTGTATTGAGTTTCAAACAATTTTTTGTTCAAAATATAGGTGAAACTTAATATCAAATATGCCTCTAGTCAACAAGCAATAGCTCTTTTTAATTCATCGAATCTTTTATATATATATATATATATTTTCTTGATATAAATTATTAGATTGTAGAAGAAAGAGTGACATGCTAAAAAGTTTGGACGCATGGTCTCACTCATCTAGCCTTTTACGATCAAGTAAAGATACACTGAATATATTAGTCTAATGAAATTAACTAATATACAATTTAAAATGATAAATAACTAAAATTGAGATTTTGTTTGTGATCCACTCTAACTAAAAACAACTTAAAAAGCTAAGAAAACAAAAGAAATCAATTTTAAAAATTAAGAGGCAAATTCAACAAAATATAAAATATAAAGAGAAGAATTTTTTACTCTATAAGAAGTATGGGCCAATCTCGACCCACAAAGAATTGGGCTGATCTTGGCCCACTTTAATCTTTCTTCTTCTTTTTTGGAATGGGCTAGGCCAAATCGGGTCTAGCCTACCATATAAATTAATTAGTTGCAGAACGTGAATAATTAATGTTCATGTTCTGCATGCAGCCAAATACTTGCAGAAGCTAGAGACGGGCGAAGGAGAAGGCTACCAGGGTCTGTGGTCACGGCCGTGATCAGGAGGTTGAGCTGATGGTCCGAGCGGTGTCATCGTGAGGAACGATGGAAGAGTTGGCGGCCAATGGCAGAGGAAGCAAAAGAAAAGGAAGAAAACGGGAGGAGCTGCAGAGAAACCGACGGTGGCTCTTGTGTTCGGTTGGTGGTTATGTTGGCTTCCTGTGGTGGAGCTGATGGTGGGAAGACTGGTGATGAGGGTGGTGGTGGCTGAAGGCCACTACGAAGAGAAAAAGAAGAGAGAGGACTGTGCAGAAACTAGAAAAGATGGTTTTTTGGCTCACTTTGGACATGATTTTCTCCTCCCCCAGGCCATCAAATCTGCCTCTATTTATAGGCGGTGGAAGAGGGCAATCTTGTCTACAATGGGGAAAACTTTTCTACCCTTGATTCAGTTGGGAAGGATCCCAACCGTTGGCTCAAAGTAGCCATTGGTGAACTATCAAATCTGCAGCTGCAAACTACCTGAGGTGGCCTATTTAGGGTGGTGCCACGTTCGTTTATTTGCTAGTGCGCCGGTGACGACCATACCTAAACGTAAAGTAGGTAACCGGACCACCTTTTTCAGAAAGAATGAAGAAGATAATGAACAGTGCTAAGTTTTGTTTTTGGCCACAGTTCATTTCAATCCTCCCTCTTTAAATTTGATTTAATTGCACCTCTAATTGACTCTAAAACTTCAATTTTCTTACAATTTGGGCCTTGGTTTCAATCAATTCACATGGAAAAAAAATTAAATTTGGTCTCATAAAATTCTAATCTTCTCAATTAAGCCCAAATTAGGCTCCCAAAATTAATTTTTCAGCAATTAAACCCCAAATAAAATTAATTTGACCCATTTAAAGTATAATTAAGTCTTTGCACTTAATTAAATCCTTCACTTTGACCCAAATTAATTCTTAAATATAATTAAAATTCAATTTGGCCCATAATTAAATCAAATTGGCCTATTAAAAATTTAATTATGTCCTTGAACTTGATTTTTATGCAAATTCGTCCAATAATCATTTAATTTGACCTTGAATTTGCATTTTCTCTATATTTTGGGACATAATGGGGTGCAGTTAGGCCTTGAATTTCCTCTAAAATTGCAGCTTGATTCCCCAGCTTGCTTACTCCATGTTGTCAGCCTTTATTATTACTTTTTGATTTTTATTTTGAAAAAAAAATAAATTTTGGAGAATAACTCAGAATTGGGTTATGACACCCATCATCAAGTTAGTCATACCCAAACATATTACATATATATGTATGTGTTTGTTTATTCCATGTTTACTCACAAGCTATTCTCCTTTTTTTGTGATAAATGTAAATCTTTGTTTTTATTTTTTTGCTTTTTTTCCTATTCCTTTTAGATAAATTCTAACTCAAGAAATTTGGCACCGATAAATGACGGAATAATCTTTAATGGTTATCTTGTTGGCTAGTATAGGTAGGTAATAATTGAATAGCTTAATTGTAAATCGCTTTCTATATCTTAAATGTCTTGGATAACATTCCATTAAGATATTGTTAAAAAAAAATAAAGACAATAACTTCATTTATTGATAGGGTTTAACCATGGTGTTTTTCAAGAATGCATGTGATTTTGTCTTTAGTTTTGGTAAAGAGACCATTAAACCAATATGAGGTTATTTCTTAGATTAACTTTAACCAACCTTGGAAGTTTTATGTTGTCGGATTCAGTCAATATCTATTGAGCTTGATTTTGGCCAAAACAGATTAACCCATGTTTGGTTTATATTGGATAGCAAATGATGCTTAATTGGAGTATATTTTGGGTCTAGTTTGAGACTTAATTACATATGTTGGTTTGGGCAATATCAGGTCTTATTTAATCTAGGATTAATTAAAATGTTATAATCCTTTTCCTACAAGGATTTGCCAAAAATCCTAACTAAAAACGGACTTGTGGCTAGCGGCTTTTTGGATGCTTATGGAGGGAAATTTTCTTGTGCAAAAAGGAGTTTATTTGTGGCAACAAAAATTAAATTGATGAGTAATTATTGTATTTTCTTTATTTGCAAGGATTCAATGCATAACTTGAAAAGAAAAGGACAACTACAAGAGAGACAAATTCTTTGCCATTGTTTTTCCTTATTTTATTGGGACTTCCTAGTCTACAAGGATTCTTATGCAAAGCTGTTTAAAGAGATTAAATCAATCTTATTCCTTTCTAAATTTGACAGGTTTAAGGGTAACAAACAAGGAAAAGGTATCAACCAATTAATTGAGAATCTTCCATGCAAGGGAAGAACTTCAAGGAACAGCTAAGACAACCCTAAACATACAAGGATTTAGATTTCAACTATAAAGGATTTCAAGCAAGGAGGGATGACTTTTAGGCTAAATTATTTCATTATTTTATTTGTTGTTTTGTTTTATTATCGGATACTTACATTTAGTTTATGACTTGTGTTTTAGTTTGAGTTTGTTTTGGCCCCAAAATCAATGTTTTAAAACTATTTTAGGCATTAGGTTTGTGTTAAGCTAATAATTATCTTGGGCCCTTTGACTTGCAACCTAAAAAGGGTCTATTAGGGTTATTTAAGAGGACTATATATGTTTTAATGGTTATCGAATTTTGGCATCCTCTTAATTTGAATCATTCATTTTTTTTCTTGGTGCGAATCATTTTCTTTGTTGGGAAAAAGATCAACAATTGTCTCACCAAGGTATAATTGACCTTAGTTCTTATGAACAAGGTTATCTTTAGGTTAATGTTTATCTATCATAAACTTTATTTTTTGCTTTCTAGCTTTGACATTTACTTCATTGTGGATTTCTAGATTTTTAAATCTAGAAGGTTCGTATTAATTGGTATTAGAGTTACGCTCTAAAAATAAAGTTATATCTTTTTTTGTTTTCATTGTTTAAATAATATCTACCACACAAGAAAACCATTATTGTTGCCCTTAATATTCATTTTAGAAAAAAAATGTTAAAATTAGCTGCTGAATATCCTTACATTATTAGGAAAATGATCATCTCCAAATAGTAAGTTCACAAGTCAAAAGGCACAAAATAACAAAATCAGTATTGCATCTGTTAACCTATATCGCAAGACCTTTGCAAACTTCGATTGATCTAAACATTTAAACCAATATAGAACAATATGTATGGAAACTCTTTATAAACTTTTAGTTCAATCCAACAATTAGATTGAGAATTATGCTTAATAATGTAAAATTAAACAATATACACAATTACGTTAGAATTTAAATTTTCTTGTTCAACATTTTCTTAGATCATATCATTTCTTCTCTCTTCAATATATTTTTTCCTCAAATCACTAATATATATAATGGATGTTTCATAGGCCTCTTATTTAAACCTTAGAAGCTCTTTTTTTTACTAACACTTGCCTTTAACAATTTTGTATGAAAGTAGAGGCCTTTCTTTTTCATTTTTAATTCTTTCGGTATTGTTGCTCCTCTTTTTCTAAAGTTTGCCATTCATAGACTAGTTCTTTTAACTTATCAAATTCTTGCATAAAAACCCCTAACATATGAGATAGGTCTTTGTGCTCTTGAGTGAGAACCCTTCTTCGTTCCCTCTTTCTTGGTGAATACATGACACGAATAGAAAAATGAGATGGATGACTAGCAAGATATGATATAAAAAAACTATGGAGTACAAATTCTGACCTAATTTTAAATTTAAAACTATAGATATCCAACTAATTTTAATGATACCAAACCTAAAAACTTTAGTTTACCTTGTTACCTGAATGAATCAACCCCTATAAACTTTAGTTACAGACTAACTACTTCTCTTATTATTTCTTTTACTCTATGAAGATAAATTGAACAAAAATAAATGACTTAGCTTCTTTTTATTTTATGGAAAGACCAAATAACATAAACTAGACAGTAGAAAGAAAGAAAAACTCGTATAATAAATGCTTAACACTAAGAAACTTGAGCCAAAGCAAAGAAGAAGAGAAACAAAAAAAAAATTCATATGTAATCAAATCAAAACAAAAAAAAAAGGAAATAACCTAATTTTGAGAGTTATAGTCGATTGCATGAAACTAGATAGTAGGTACAATTACGCTAGAATTCAAATTTCTTTATTCAATATTTTTTTGGATTGTATCAAACAACATCAACATCATATAACACTTTATCACAATATTTTCTAATAAATAATGAAACTAAAGCTTACTTGTCACCTCTATCTTACCACAATCATTCAACCACTGAAGTTTATAAGGCATAAGATGCTTTGTAGTATGCGAATTTAGTTCATCCACTAGAGCAATACTAGCTATATTAGTGTAACTCCCTCTATCTATTATCATACTACATAATTTATTTTGTACATGGCATCTTGTGTAAAAGACATTATATCTTTGCTCCTCTAAATCAGCTACCTTAACTTGCTCATTCAATACTTGTCTAACCATAAACGCCTCTCCCTTAACCAGATATTAAACACAATCATCATTTGCATCTTCAAGTGGTGACATCTCCTCTTTATCATTTCTCTCACTATTAGTCATAACCTCTTAGTGAGCTTTTATAACTATTGCTCGTTTGTTTAGACATTACAAAGCAACATGACTTATGCATAAACAACAAAAACATTTTATACTATGCTTACAAGATGCTAGAGTTTTAGTTTTACCTCTGATATCAATGAAGATGACTTTCTTGTCTTTAAAAAGATCAAACCTACTCTCTATGTTTGGTTGAGATTTGACAGCCCCTAGATCCGTTTTCCAATTAGCTCAATCTTCTTCTACTACTTTAAATAAATCTTGAGATCATTCCTCTCTTGAAATGTCAAAAATCCTTATCTTAATGCTACCAAAACTCTTATCCAATCATAATGCCTAAAATTCCCAAAATCTCCCTATGGACAAATTAACCACCATTCCAAAAACCCTATTCCATTTGATTTTGAGGCTACCGAAACTTATGTCTGTAGTCAATGGATGCATTATCATAATTCTCATCTCCTTCATCAAAAATTGGATTAGCATGCCTTTTATACCTCCTACCTACCCCACTTTGAAATCTAGCAATCTCAGCCTCTTGCCTTTTTATTTGATCTCGCACCTGACCAAACATCAATGTTATCCTCTCTATCGCACATGCACGCACGATGTGGTGAGATGTCAGAGTCAACGAGTTGTCACCTAATTGTTTGGTTTAAGGTCACTAGCAGACCCTGGTGGACTGATCTTATTAGAAATTTCAAGGTAAATGATTGTTGTGACTAGGAAAGATATTAGCACCCCTATCGTACCTTACTTGAGGTAAGCTGCATTATGTGGTCTGGACATGGTTTAAAAGTGTTGATTGGTTTCTAGTTGATGGTTCGTCTATTGCCCAGAACAAAGATTTACGTTCATGAACAAAACTGACATTTCAAATTTATTATAGGCTCGTATGCCTAAATAAATCCTTATAGGAAGAATCCATGTAGGTTCACTAACAAAGTTCACCTATCCTAGAAGACGAAAGTGTTTTTCACAACTCGTATATTATGGTGAAAAATACTCTCAATTAATATTGGTGAATATAAAAAAAAATATGAGAATTTTCTAGTCAACTCCTAATATTTAAATACTAATCTACATGTAGGTCCAACATTTATAGCAGAATGTTGACCATTAATTTTCAGAGTAAGCAAAAAAAAAAAACATAGGGTTATTGAAATATTAACAAAATCTTTAAGGAATTGTACAAACTTATTGTAAATTCCATAAAAAAAACAATAAAATTTCTAAAACAATGCTAAAACATTTTTTTTCTCTTTTTTATAAATAAAATGCAATTTTTTGTAAGGATTAGGCATTTGTAACAAGCAAAAATGTTGTTTTTTAAAGGCCATGTTTCGTAAAAACTCGTTTTCCTTTAAAATCAAAGCTGTTAAAGTAGGTTTAGGGGGGTGTTTGCCGAACACACCCTTAAACCAAAGAAAACCTTTAGCAAAAACATTGCTAGCCAAACAAGGTCTTAACCTTTGACTCAATTTTGACCCGACCAGGTTGACCTGAAATTTTTGATTCACCATAAACCGAACCAAATTCCACTTATTTTATCCAAAAAACTAACCAAAACCTAAATTAGAATAAAAAAAATCAAACTTAAAAAAAATTCAAAAACTTTTTATGAAAACAAATTAAAACCCAGAAAAATAAAGAACATTTAAGAACATTCAACATGAGTTTTGTCAAAATGAGTTTCAATTCAAAACCGACACTCTAAGATTAAAACCTACTAAAACCATGTTATTGATGCAAATAAACCCTAGATTATTGACTAAAAAAGTCGTCCGAAGGATTTTTGTGCAAAGAATAGGATCAAAATTGGTCCAAATCATGGAGTTAAGACAATGTTCTTTCCAAGAACAGGAAGAACACGACCCAACAACTTAGAAATAGCCCAGAAACCCAGCACATTTTCAAGCCTCCAAAACTTACCATTTTTACTTCTAAAACATGCTTTCTTCATTCTAATAAGCTACACTACCAAAACCAAACATATTTGAATAAAAACAATTGACGTATAATATCAAAACATCAAAATCTTATAAGAGGTTTCAAATTTTAAAACTGTCAACATAAAACAGCCTATAAAAACATCAAATTTTGATTCAAAATTGACTTCTTAAACATTTGAAACCAAAACCATGCCTAGGAGGAACCAAAAACACACACTAACAAACTAGAAAAACATCAATTACCCTGGTGTTAGATTTCCAAATCATTATGTTTCATTTATTCTAAACATCCAAGTGTATTATAAATATCCAGCAACAATAATAGAAAACTCCAAACAAGATAAAAAAAAGAAAAAATAATAATATTTTGTACTTTAATCAAAATCAAAGCTAAAAGTAATATAATGCAACAAACGTTCAAAAACACCATAAAACATGAAAGAATAGGATAGAAATGTGCCTCATGGACATCATTTACAAGGATAAATGAATGTTTTATATCTTTCAAGCTCAAATAATGATTGTTGCCCTTCAGTTCCTTCTTTTCTAAGTTTGTTACTTTCTCTCAAAGTTCAGGAAATCCTTGTGTTAGGCCTCTAAACCTTCAGTCTTTATAGTTTCTTTATTAATCTTTTCCTCACCTCTTTTGCTCTTTCTGCTCTGATTTTCTAGAGGGTGTATATAGGGTTTTTCTATGTTTTTTTTTTTTATGGGTTTAAACATATATTGATCAAATTTTAGCCCTTTGATCAAAATAAGAGGATTCTGGAGAACATTTCACAGTTGTGACCTCTGTACCTATACTGGTTTTTCAATGGTGGTTTTGCAACAAATTTGGTTTCTTGAGATTTTAGTGGTTTTCCAAACTTAGAGACCAAATAGCTTATTTCTAGTCTTTTGATCTTGAGAGAAACAGGGCTAACCTTTGATAAAGTTTCACTGATAAGGCTTGAAGTTCGAATACATGAAAATGATTAGTAGTTTTGTGAAATGAGTATCTAACCATTGATGACTGAGTTGATCATTTTTAAGGTTTTATCGGAGCAACTCTGATTTCATTGTCGTTGAAAACCACCTGATCTTGGTAGAGGGGGTATACACCTTTCATTTAAATTCAACCTTACTCAATTTTAAGGTTTATAACTTCATATTCATTCATTTGAAAGTGTCAACTTGATTAGGCTAGAATCTGAAAATGTAGTCATTAATTTGGGATCTGACATATTTCATTTTAATCTCTATTCTTCCAATTGCTTTTAATTGCACCCGTAATTGCCTCTCAAACTTTTAAATTCATGCAATTTGAACCTTGTCAAACTCAATATCAGCCCCAAAGTTTAGTGTCATTTTCATCTTGGTCCTTGGTTTTCAATTTGGGCACTTGGACTTTTAATTGACCATCAAAATTTTAATTTTTTTCAATTTGGCCCATGATTTGGTTAATTTCAGCCCTTACAATCACATGCCTTTTCTCAATTTGATCTTTGGTTTTGGATTTCTTCAATCAAGTCCCTAATTTCCCATCAAACTTTAATATTTATGCAATTAAGCCCTAATTTGATCAAATTAACTCTTTAAAATTGCAAATTGACCTCCAAACTTTGATTTCTTCCAATTAAAGCCTAAATTGACTTCAAATATCAATTTTTCTTGCAATTACATCTTCAATAAAATTAATTAAGCTTTTCAAAATTCTCATTGAGTCCTTAACTATCCAAATTTATATTTCTTTACCCCAAATAAAAATATTTTTATCAAATGAGCCCTTTGTCAATCAGAATTGGGTACTCAATTTCACCAATCTTATACATCATCCTCTAATTTTTCTACTTGTCATTTTGGTATTTCACCACCAACTTAGGCAATCATGTATGCTTTTTTCATGTATATCCTCTTATATTTTGGATTTTGTTTTTCTATTTTTTTTCTTTTTTATTTTCATGATTTTTGATGGGGTAAAAAATGGGTAACAACAGATACCCTCTTTACAATGCTTACAAAGAAAAATCTCATCAAGGTTTTTCATAGTGAGGTTGTAAAGAAAAAGTGTCTATCGGACTAAAAAATTGATAAAAAAAAATCCTATAAATGATTAAGAAGGAAGCTAAAGAAATAGGGTACTAAATCGAGAGAGAAGGAAAGAACAAAATCCAATCCAGTTTCAGGTGGAAAAGAAGCTAATATTGAAGGGAAATAAGCCAACAATCTAGAGGAGAAAAATATATCATCTTAATAAGGTATACTCTTAAAAATTTGATGGGGGATGAAGCTCAATGAGCATACCCCCTTTTCTAATTTAGCTTCCACCTTAGTCAAGAATTTCACAATCAATACTATTTAAAAACAATTGAAGTATTTTTCCTAATTTACCTATGGTAATGAATACCTTTTCAATTACTCAAATACCTTTATATAGTTTATAGTATACTTAATATCTACTCATTTATTACATTTGATTAGGACAACATATGGTCAGAATCAAAGAATAACACTCTCTATATAAGATAACTTAGCGATCTCAAGTCTAAAGATCATTTACATAACTATTATAGGAGTCTTTCCACAGACATACGTGATCTCTCCATATGAAATTCTCTTGCAGATCAGTTTAGTGTACATGTCATCTGACAATACAAGCATCTCTCATTCTTCAGTTTATTAGATAGCTGTTTCCTTTCATAAATGAAGAAACATGATATGCATTAGTCTCAACAATTCTAATTAATGTTCAGTCTTAATAGAACATTGACCATGAATATTTAGGAACAATGCTTTGATAATATAAGAATCTAACAATTATAATAACTTTATAATTTTTAATGAAAAGTATTTTTGTTCCACAAACTTTATCTTTACCCTAGTTTTATTAATTAAACATTAGATTCATTAATCAAATATAATTAAATATTAAAGATAAAGAAAGCTTTTATTAATAACAAATATGTTTTACATAAATAAAATCAATATTACGTATAACCAGTCAATTGGTTACATGGTATATTCACTAACACTATTATCGTTGATGAGACCCATAATTTTAAAAATAATTAATTTCTTCTATATCAAATTGTCTTCTTACCCAAGTTTAACCAAAAGATTAGTTATTTAAATATATATCAATAATATAATATTATCTATTTCCAGCAATCACAAATTAGTTGATAGTTGCAAGAAGGCTAAAACATTATTAATGCCTTATATGCAATAAAGCCTTTCAAGGCATAAAACAGAGAAATAAAAATATCTACAATTGCATAGAAGAAGATTACTTGGCAATATTTTTGCATTTGCACTGCAAATTGAAACATGAGAATTATTGGGAAAAAAAAACCTATTAAGATCAAGAAACTTCTCTTGTTCTCTTAATTCATAATTCATTAAGACACTAAACCATGCTTAACCAGTCTTAAAAGCTAAAAGACCTAGCCTTTAAACAAAAAAATTCTTCAAGCCCTTATAAAATCAAGAAATCATAATTAATTTAAAATAATTAAAGAGTACAATTAGATGGAATAAAAAAAACACATCAAGATACCAACTTTATATGAAAATTAGAACAAAATTCACAACTTCAAACTACAAAAAAAAAAACCCCATTATAATATTTAGACAGATAAAGAGACAAACGAGTACTCACATAGAAAGTAGATGCCATTTTGAATAATGTGAAGACTATCTTTGAGATCCAATATGATTACATGTAAATTTAAACTTCAAAAACACTTTGATCAACGATTTTCTTTCTAGAAAATTTTCAAAGAGAGGAAACGAAGAAAAATTGAAATCTAAAAGAGAGAATTTTTTTTTATAAAGAGAGATAAGAGAAATGTTAAAATTGAGAGAGACAAAGAGGTTGGATTTATACTCTAAGGGAGAAATTTAGGGAATTCAAAATTTCGACCGTTGTGTTTGGTTTTTCTCTTATTCTCCCTAATTTAGGTTTCTCTTTACACCCAATTGGGTAAAGATCCGATTCACTAAGAAAATAGTCCATTTACATTGTATAAAGTACCTATTACATTCATAATAATAATTTTTACATAAAAAAGAGACCACTCATTATTTTAGATCACTTGAATAAATTAGCATCATCACAAACTTATAAATATTAAGCCAACCCCACAAACCTAGTAGGCTAAAGGAAATGGTATTGTTAAAAGTTGTCAATTATGTTGAAAATAGCTGGTATTCCTTGTAATATTTCAAAAAACAAAACAAAATAGAACAAATTTCATCTCGTTTCAGATCTCGGATCACTCTATATTTCTCGTTTAAATTTCAATCGAGATGTTCAAGATTTACTTCGTAAAAAAAGATCATATTGTTATCCCAGCTACTAAAAGAAGAAAGAAAATAAAGAAATAGAAGCTTGTTATTTTGGTTACTCTTTTGAGTAGCAAGAGCTCCGGAAGACAATAATTGAAAGAGCTATTGTAATAAAAATGGAGATGTGCATGGTTCTATTTGGGTATATCCTTTAAAGTCTTAAAAAAAGAGGTTTAAGAAATAGTTAGACTTTAAACTTGATATGAGTCACTTGGTATCCAATCTCGATAGTGAGTAATAGATTGATGGCCCGAGCATTTTCAAATAAGTAAGAAAAATCTGAGGCTTAGGTTATTAACTCAACTTGGCTTAATAAGTTTGGTAAATGTAAATATATTATTAAAAAAAGAGGAAAGAGGCAATAATAGTACATAAATCAAACTAAAAAATGCAATGATAACGTTAAAAAACAACATGAGTCCTCTTGAGTTGGCCTGCTAAATACAAGACTTGGTCATGAGATCAGGATAAATCTATAAAAAGCAAATTAAAAAAAACAAATAATCACAAATCTCAGACAATCCAAAGTTGAAGGCCAAAACTAAAAATAACAACCCAAAGTTGCATAGTGAAACTAAAAAAAATCCTATGAAAATAAAAAGTAACGAAAGAAACTCGAATCAACTTAGGTCAAACCAATAAGCCCGCAATCTAGGACATGTGATCACGACAATCCTTTAGAAAGGAAAGTGACAAAAACCATGAAGACCAATCCCCAAGTAACGCTATGTTGAAGCATAAAATTGAGAAAAAATAAGTTTTAAAAAGAACATGAAAAAATGATCGAAGTCAACTCAAGTTAATCTTTGAAACTCATCACCTAAGTCATGAAATTAGGACTAACCCCATATAAGTCAAACCCAAAAAAATTATGAAGCAAAATCCTCATTCAATTAAATATTTATGGATTAAATTGAAAAAAAAATAATCACAAAATAATTGAAAACAAAATAAATAGCAATAAAAAAAATAAGAGCCAAGTTAGAAATAAAAAATAAAATGAAATAACATATTGAGGGATGAAATTTAATAAAAAAAAGCAATTAAGAAAAGGAAAAAAAACAAATAAATAATAACAAAATAATGATGACTAAATTTGATATAAAAATTAAATGAAACTAATTAAATGCTAAGAGATGAAATTGAAAAATAAATAAATAAATAAATAAAATATTCAAAACAAAATAAATAAAAATAAAAAGAATAAATATCAAATCTAATACAAAGAAAAATAAAGGACACCAATATTTTGGAAAGCCAATGCGATTCCTTAGGAGAAGAGAGAGAGAGAAAGGAGAGAAAAAAACCCACCGAAGCCCAACAATGATGCCTTCACCAACACATATTTCATTAAATGACCGACTTGTTGGATTGTTAATGAAATGTTTGGTGAAACCCAACAGTTAAGTAAAATGGTAAATTATGTTTATGGTATTTAGCGTTGGATTGATAAGAATTTTGTTATTGAGTTCATGATATAGATTGTTGAATTTATAAATGCCCAACCATTGTGAATAATGAAGAAATAGATTGTATCACCCGAGAAGAATGCATGAAAGGGTAGATAATCAAGCAAATTAAAATTGTGATAATAAGAAAGATCTCTGTGATGAGGAAGGTGATGTTATAACATAAAGGATGACTTGGAGATAAAACTAGATTAAATGCATGACTGCTTTGGGAAGTCAATTGAAGTATAAAATAAGGTTATATTGTCCAACACAAAAAGGGTGAGAAAAAAATGTGGCTAAAATTATAAAATTATGTGAGGAGAATCCATTTCAAACATAAATATACAAAGAAAAAGAAATGCAATAATATTTCGATCATGTGATGTAATGGATCATTAAGCTGAAAGGTGAAGTAAACCTTAAATATATTCTTACTCGGCAGAGTGCAAATATGTTAACGATGAGATAATGGTGATAATGCAACTGACATCTAATGTATGAGACAAGTCAATTGCATGATATAATTTTTGTTTTTAAAGGAATGAGTCTCCTTGGTGTTTCTTTTATATTGATAATGTTGCTTATTACATTATGAGTAAAAAACATTATTTATTAGATGACATGATGGGTGTATAAAAATATACCTATACAAATCTGGTGTGAAAGGTTCAAATAATAGATTGGACACAAATAGTAAAATTAAGAATGGTTAAGTTGATGAGTGTATATATGTCAATAAGAAAATGATGCATAAATTAAGTTTTTAATTATCAAATTATAATTGATTTTAAATATTATATTTTGACTCTTAAGAATGGGAAAGATAAAATATTATGAACATTGTAGGGTGTTCTTATATTCTAGCTTAATGAAGAAAGATAATAGTATAAAGAATAGATCGTAATAGTCTTTTATTCTATAAAAAAAAAAAAAAAAACAACCCTAATTTTCTGAATTCGAGTTTCTATGAAGCCTTTTTCTTACGTGTAAAATTTATGGGGTGCTATACTCGGCACCTCAAGATCCTTTGCCTCTTTGAAACCACTACCGCCACCTTTTTTTGCTACATATGTCATGAAGCAATTCATGCATTGAATTCTCATCGACGAACCCTAGTTTCTATGAAGCAATTCATGCATTGAATTTATGGGTTGCTAGTGCTTGTTTACACGGGTTGTTTGATACCTTAGAGAGTGTGTTCACACAGTTGAAGCACTCGTCATTGCCTCAGTCATTTGGACATTGATAGAAAGCAGAAATGCTAATATTTTCGTCGCCCTATGGTTTTAAAGAACTTGGAAGTAGAGGATTGTGGTAAGAGTTCTTGAAAAAGAGAGGAAAGGATTCGTAAATGAGATTCAATGGAACTTGCAGTGAATGTTTGAATATATTATTGTGTCTAAAAATTTATAGAGCTATTCGAAAACAAATTAATATTGTAATTTTTTTTTAATGAAGTTAGAAATATATATTTTTTGAAATTTTCTATTAAAATAAAATATTTCTTCATCTAAAGTTATTTTGAGAAAAATGTTGTGGATTCTCTACTATTAAATTGAAATTTTTTAATAGCAACTTTAAGAGAGTGATTTTGAGAAAAATTGTGATGGTATATCTACTCCGTTAAAAAAGCATTTCTCATCTTTTATTGCTATTACTAGAAATGATTATTTTCGATTCAGTTTGATTTTTACAAAAAAAACCAAAACCAGTTTTTTTTAAAAAAAAACTGAAATCGGTTCAAACGACTGGTTTCGGTTATTTTGGGGAAAAAACTGGTCCAAACCGGTTGGGCTCGGTTTTTTTCCGGTTTGGCTCGGTTTTTTTCGGGTTTTTTTTGTTTGGTTCGGTTCGGTTTCAGGCTTATAAAACCAAACCGAACTGGTCAGTTTTTTTAAAATTCTAATCGGTTTAATCGGATTTTTTTACGGTTCGGTTTTTTCTCATCCCTGGTTGTTACACTTATTTTGTGTCATTTATTTTACTATAAAAGTAATTACAAAACTATTGAGATAGTAATGATATATTTTAACCAACAACTTTCAAACAATTTGCACAAAATAATTATCTATTCTTGAAATTTATTGTGAAACTTGCTAAAGTTTAACCTGACAATGTTTTCACATCGAATTTTCTTTTTAAAAAAATGTTTTTGGTAGGAGCAAGCAATTAATTGTACTGTTAACTATATAAGTGATTTGTGTGTTGTGTGTTATCTGGTAGGCCAATCCAAATTTTTTTCAATATAAAAAAGAATGCTGAGACAATGCAAGTATTCATAAAAAAATAAAAAAAAATCTAAGACTCAAGTTATTAACTTGATTGGGTTTAATAAGCTCAACTAATTTAATAACACGAATAAAATAACTACAAAAATGATAAATAAAGTGAAAAAAATTGACAACGAAAAAGTTTAAAAACACTCGACCCGAGTCCATCCGTGTTAGCATGTCAAATATACAACTTGGTTGTGACACTAGGATAACCTTGTAAAAGCAAATTGAATAAAGTCATGAATTTCAATTATCAAATAATTCAATATTTAATGGTGAAACTAAAAAAAAAACAGTCTGAGTCAAATCAAGTTAACCCACTAACCCCGCTATCATTGACATAAAATTGAGATAACTTTATAGAAAGAAAAAAAATAAAAACATAAAGATCAATTTTCAATCAATCAAATGACGAATGATAAAATTAAAATAAAAAACTAGTTTTAAAAAATTCAAATATTGAAGAATCTTGATTGATAACAAAGAAAAAACTAAATGAGAATGTGATAACTCCATAAAAAGTAAAATGAAAAAAAAATCAAAGCTCAATTTCTAGCAACTAAAATATTGAAGGACAAAATTAAAAAAAAAAACTAAAAAAAATCCAACCCGAGACCACATGGGTCAGCATGCAAAATCTATAACCTGATTATGATACCAGGGTAACCCCATCAAAAGCAAATTGAATAAGACTGTGAAACTTAATTATTAAATAACCTAATGTTAAAAAGCGAGACAACCTATATCATTTTTAAAATTAGTGAAAAATCCAATAGAAAACAAAGAAAAAAAAACGAAGCTTAATCTCCAATTTAATAAATGTTATAGGATAAAACTAAAAAAATATGAGTTTTAAAAAAACAAATTTGGGTGAAACTCTTAAACTTAAGTTAATCTTCAAATTCACAATTCATAAAATCTTAAGCCTTGGCTAAATCAAAAGGCTCAATTCCTAACTAATTTAATGTTAAAAGATGAAATCAGAAAAATAATATCATTTGAAAAAAATTATCAAGAATGAAGATCAAATTTGATAGGAAAAAAATTCAGAAGAAGAAATCGCAAAAAAATTCAATTCTAAAATTTATGTCAAGTAAAACAAATAAAATCAAAAGAATAGAACCAAATATGATATATGAAAATAGTTAGAGGATGAAATTGAAAAAAAAAACTAATTTTAGAAATTATTTCATATAAATAATAATAATAATAATAATAATAATAATAATAATAGAGATTGAATTTAAAATAAAAAATTAAAAGATTTTTGAAATTTTAAAATATAAGGCGTAAAAATTAAAGATAGAAAAAAGAAAGTAAAAAAAAAAAATATAAAGCCACCGTGCCAAACTCTCCACTATGGAGTGGTTACTAAGACGATTTAAGTGAAATTAAATGTGCTTCTCATTGTTCTCCTCTTATTTGCTCCGTTGTCTTTCATCATC
>Ga0325414_1001029_pt1 | contig 25767 bp, 11 predicted proteins | sample PopdelMetagenome_8_FD_206183 | JGI IMG/M metagenome (GOLD analysis project Ga0325414, IMG submission 206183) | Populus deltoides microbial communities from Bellville, Georgia, United States - Leaf-PdKOR-R3 | ecosystem: Host-associated > Plants > Phyllosphere > Phylloplane/Leaf | place: USA... | reverse complement strand
ACCAAGACTTTCTATATATATATATATATATATATATATATATATATATATATATATTCATCCAACATTGTCTCAAGGATCTAAAGCCGTTGACTTGGTAGACCTTAATGTGTGTGGGACATTTTCATGGACTCTTTGCCTTTATTTAGTTAATAATTAATTCACCGCGTGTTTATTTTGCAATGGCACCGTGTTTATGAAAGAAATAAAGTTTTAATTATTTATTTATTTTTAAATTGTTTTAATATGTTTATGTTAAAACTATTTTAAAAAAATATATATGTTTTAATGTATGTTTGGCCTACTTTACTTGTATTGTGGTGGGTTTTTTATGTGAAGACTTCTACCAAATAAATTCCTGGGAATTTTATGAACTTGTGACCGTTGAATTTGAACATTATTAAAATTATTTACATTCATTAATATATTTTTTTGGGACAGAGTACATTCAATAAAAGTTGGGAAGATATCAGCTTATTGGTAGGCGAAACCTCTTTAAAATCTATGAATTTTTTTTTCATACAAAAAAAATAATCATATTCACTATCTGCATGGAAAAAAGTAATTGACGCGTTGAATTGAGGCATGGAAAGCAAATATTGTCGACATTAATTTAAGGTATAAAAACAATAATAAATCTTCTTTATGGGATTTATTAAGATTTCTAACATGTTTTTGAAATAAAACAAGTTAAAATTTAGAATTTTAGAGTCTCTCGACCCCTTATATTTCAATTATTGAAGGTGAAAAAGGTAATTTTGGACAATATTTCAACTGTCCATGCAGAGGATGTGTGGACCACTCAATTCAAAAAAAAATATGATAGGAAGACATGTCATTTATTTATGTAAAAAAAAAACACAAAAAGAGCATACACATGGGCTTGGCCTTCTAGACGTAACAACCTTTAGCTTTTTTTAATTGGATTTTTAGTTAATATCTTCTCTCTTATTTTTAAAATGGTTTAGTTTAACTATTTTTTAAATTGTAATAAATCTTTTGGATTGTATTATAATTTCATAATGCCTTAAAAAGATTATTGTAATTTATCTTTAATTTTTTTCTTTTTAAATTTAAAATAAAATATCAATTGTATTTTTTTATTTGTGGATAAAAAGCAAAAAGTATGTTTATCTATTTAATTTTTTTCTTCTAATTACTTAAGTGAATCATATTTTTTTAGTTCTTAACAAGTTTATTCAATATTTGATCGGATGTTTATTTAATATTTATTATAATATTTAAACCAAATTTCTTGAGTTCATAACAAATATTGCCAAACCTGAGTTCATGACACTTGGTATTACGGGTAAGAATAATTTATCATGAGTCTTTGGTATTAAAATTCATTTGGATGCCAAGGATCTTGAAGACACCATTAAAAGATGGAAATGAAGTATCTAGTCAAAATAAGGCAAAGGTCATGATTTTCTTACGTCATCACCTTTATAGGGATATGAAAATTGAGTATCTCACAATAAAAAATTCCCTTATTCTTTAAAAATACTAAAATAAAGATATAACCATCAAAGGATAATTATTCTCTTAAAAACTCATTATGATTGGATACATTTATGATTGTTGGATTTTTAATTGGTAAGTGAATATAATTATACAATGTTTAATATTAGTTATAAATTAAAATTATATGGATATAATATCATGGATGGAGTTATGTTAGAAAACAAATTCTCTACTTTTCTTGCCACGAATGTGCTCTTACAGCAAAAATACAGGGAATGAGGTTATAAGAAATACTCTAAACTGATTTCATGTCTCTTTGTGATTGAATAAAATAATGAATTTTATGGCCCATTCACCCATCATTTAGACCATTTAGATATTTTATAGTTTTAATAGATGTATCTACAAAATGGTCACATGTGTGTTTACTACCAACTCGTAACCTAAAATTTACAAGACTACTTGCTTAAATTATTAGATTACAAATATAATTTTCAGATCATATAATCAAGACAATTCATTTTAACAATGTTGGTGAATTCACATCCCAAGCATTTAATGATTTTTGCATGTCACTTGGGATAAACATTGAACATCATGTTGCCCATGTTCATATGTTCATACTCATAATGGTATTGTTGAATCATTTATTAAACACCTTTAATTAATTGCAATGTCATTACTCATGAGAATAACACTTCTTGTCTCTGTTTGGGGATATGTTATTTTACATGTAATAGCACTTATATGTCAAAGAACCATCTCAACCTAATAGCTTAAGTTGTTAAATGAGGTCCCAGGATATGATTTATATTATTCTCTAACACACCCCCTCAAGTGAAAGTCATTTGGGCTTGAAACATGCACAAACTCATATTACCTTGTGCTTAATTTTTATCAAATAAATAGGGGAGGTGAGATTCGAACTCGTGACCGCTTGATCATCAAGGCTCTACTACCATGTCAAAGAACCATCTCAACCTAATAGCTTAAGATGTTGGGTGAGGTCTCAGGATATGATTTATATTATTCTCTAACATTATACGCATTAGACCAACATCATATCACAAATTCTCCCCATTATAATTGGTTTATGGTCATAAGCTAAACATTTTCTATTTAAAAATATTTAGTTGTGTGGTATATGTTCTAATTTATCCATCATAACATAAAATATGGGTCCTCAAAAGAGGCTAGGAATATATATTGGGTTTGAGTCATGTCGATTAGTTATGAATGTACAAAAGAAAGATGGCATATAAATGAGATAGTTGTAGACAATATTTTTTCATATAATGTACCGTTTGATATCATTAGTGAAAACAAGAACCTTGAGCCTAAATTTGTCAAAGAATATCAATGTAAAAATTATTGGCCAAAATAGAAAGAAGCAATCTAGACAAAATTAAATTCACTTGCAAAACATGAAGTTTTTGGACCTGTAGTCTAAATATCTGAAGGACTAAAGTAAGTTGGATACAAATGGGTATTTTTGAAAAAAAAATAAGAAAAATAAAATCAAAAGATATAAGGCATGACTTGTGGTACAAGGGTTTTCGTAAAGACCTGTCATTGATTACGTTGAAACATAGTCTTGTAGTATATGCAATTATATTTTGATATCACATTAACCTGACAATTCATATAAGAGTAAATGTGTATCTGATAGATGTAGTTATAGCCTATTTATATAGGTCAAATAATAATAATGTTTATATGAAAATCTATGGAGGATTTAAAATGCCTAAAGCATATAATTCAAATCCCCAAAAGTTTTACTCAATCAAGTTACAAAGGTTCTTATATGGATTAAAACAATTAGGATGCATATGGTATAATTGTTTTAGTGAATATTTATTAAAAAAAAGGGTATAATAATGAACCTATATGCCTATGTTTATAATAATGAACCTATATGCCTATGTTTTTTTATAAAGAAGTCAGAATCTAATTTTGCTATGATTGATGTATATGTTGATGATTTAAATATTATTGAAACAACTAGAGAGATACAAAAGACATTAAAGAAAAAGTTTGAGATAAAATATGTGGGAAAAACAAAATTTTATCTTAGCTTGTAGATCAAACATTTAGTAAATAGAATTCTCATTCATTAGTCAATTTAGATAAAGAAGGTCCTTAAAAGATTTTATATGAATAAAGCATATTCATTGAGTACTCCAATTATTGTTCGATCACTTGATGTGAAAAAGAATTATTTTAGACTTTGAAAGGATAATATAGAATTATTTGGTCCTGAAGTACCATACCTTAGTGCAATTGGTGTGCTAATGTATCTAGCTAATAATACACGACTTGATATATCATTCCTGATGAATTTTCTATCAATATATAATTATTCTCCTACTTGGAAACATTGGGATGGAGTTAAACATTTTTTTCGTTACCTGAGAGGAATGATGAATATGGGTTTGTTTTATTTAAATAATGTTAATCATGAATTAGTTAGGTATGTTGATACATGATATTTATCTTATTCATATAAAGGTCAATCAATATATAATGATGTTTTTTAAAAAAAAAATTATTTTTTACATCAGCATATCAAAAAGATCCAAAACATATTAAATTTTAGCAAAAAAAAAATATCTAAATAGGTTATCTCTTTACGTGTGGTAATATTGTTGTATCACGGAGATCTACAAAATAAATATTAGTTGCCACTTTATCTAGTCATGCTGAAATACTTGTAATCCATAAAGGCAAATCGAAAGTGTGTGGCTAAGATCAATTACTCAATATATTCGTGGAACATGTGGTTTATTCTCCAGCAAGGAACTCCAACCATACTGTATAGAGATAATATTGTATGTGTGGCTCAATTAAAAGAGTGATACATTAAAGGAGATAAAACAAAACACATCTCTTAGAAATTATTTTTCACACAAGACTTTAATAAGTGTGGTGATATTGATGTTCAGCAAATTCGCTCGCAAGATAATCTAGCAATTTGTTTAATAAATCATTATCAACTACAATGTTTAAAAGATTGTGACACAATATTGGAATGCGATAACGTAATGACTTAAGGTGATAAATTCAATAGGGGAGTTAATAAGCATTGTACTAGTTTTTCCTTAACCAAGTTTTTTTTTCCCATCACGTCTTCTCTTGGTAAGGTTTTTAATGAGACAGTTTTTAATGTGTAAGGTTTTACAAAAGACATCCAAGGGGGAATGTTATGAAATCATACATTGCATGTGGAAATCTATTTGCCTTCTTTCACCTTTTGATCTTCATGTTCTCCAATTTCATTTAACTTTAAATCTTCTTATAACTTTCAGGCTTACAAGTATTACTGTACATCAGATTAAAAATAGGAGCATTGTTGAGATGATTTAGTTCTACAACTATATTTACAAGATGATATGAAATAATAATGCTCTTTTTTTTCTAATCTTTATTGTTCTTGTTTATTCTATTTACTCTTATTGAGTATATTGTTTGCTTCTAAATATATAGTTTTATGATATATTGTACAACTTGTTATGCTCTAGATAATCCCCTTATTCTATGCTTACATTGGGACCTGGGCTACTAGAATTAATTCTAAAAGAATATATTTCAATATTTTTTAAGTTAAATATAGTAAATTAGACGTTAAAAGCATTTAAGTCTTTACCAAAATGATCTAGTATTAACCAAAATGATAAACAAGCATTAAACCTATGAATATGAACAAGTGATTATTTATGGGCTGATAAAAAATAATTTTCTAAACCATAAAGTTTTTTTAGAATTAACCAGTGCTCAAAACCTACATAACCTAGAGTCTCTCCTCTAAAAAAAACTTTGGTATCCTGCTAGCCTAATTTTTACTTTCTAAATCATCACTATATATATAAACTATTTGAATTGCATCGGTTAGCTCAACTTAACCACTTGCACTAAGAGATTTTTCGGTGGGTTTGACAGGTTCAGACCTCACCCAAATGCAAGAATAATTAACTTGTAACCCATTGATGAAATGTCAAAACTAACCACTTCTAAATGCATAATATCTAGATATTATTATTATTATTATTATTATTATTATTATTATTATTATACACCAAAAGAGATAGAGGTTTTACTATAGCTATTTTACTATTTATCCTATCGCATATCACTATAAATTTCAATAGTGAATTTTAAAAAAAAATTAATTTGATCCCCGAGCATTTATTTTGTACAATTGTGCCATTTGAGTCCAAATTAACAGCTAATTGTATATTTTTTTAGGATGGAGGGTTGAATTGAAAAACAGAGGATTGATAAAAAAAATCAATTTAATCCACGAACTTCTATTTTGTACAATTGTGCCATTTGAGTTTAAATTAGCATCCAATTGCATATTTTTTTAGGACGAAGGGTTAGATTGAAAAACAGAGGACTGATGTGAAAAGGGTGAGTAAAGTAAGTGGCGGCTTTTAAGTTTGTTTGAAAAGTGCATTTTAGTCCTCCCATATTTTTAGCTATTTGATAACCAATCCCTCTAATTTTAAAATTTTAATTTTGATACCAAACTTCATTTTCCTCTTTTTTTCAATCTTTTTTTGGTGGAGAAGAGAGGAGGGCTTGCCAGATTTTGGTATAAAGAATGAAAGTTTTCATTGTTGATGATTTTGACTACTAAAACGGTCGATTTTTATGTCAAATAGCTCTATATGACGAGAGGAGCTAAGATTATGTGTTTTTGTTTTTACCTTGAAAGCGCCTAAAAAAACATATCTAAGCTCGAGAAGATTTGTTCTCGGGTTGATTATGGATTTTGGGGTATTTTTTTCATTTTTGAAAGCCATGGATTTGTTTAACAAGATTCCAATGGTGTTCACTATGTGTTTTTGGTTAAAAATAAGTTTCTGAGTTGAGAAAAACAAGAACCTCATTTGTTGGGCCATCATAATGGTCGAAATTAGGGGAATTATAGACAACATGTCATCTATTCTTTTTGTTAAAAAAATGGGAAGGACTCTTACTGTGTCAGGCGCTTGGCCAGGTTTACCAGACCCACAATGCCTAGCCTCATTCTTTTCTTTAAAAAAAAATCATTTTTTGATTGATATATTTTTTTTATGGGTATTTTTTACAATAATATCTGAATTTATGTTTTGTTTTTTAAAACGCACTTGTGGCGCCTAAATATTTTATTGGAAAAATAATGTGGTCTCCAGCGTAGCTTGAATACCAATCTAGTTAACAAAAGCTAATTAGGAAGGGATTTTCAATATAGCATGACATTGTTCCGTACTAATTAGAGAGGGATTTTAACTGTAACATGTGAGTAAAAAGATTGTTTATTGAAATAGTGTTTTCATGATTTTATCGTTCACACCAAAACATTTAACACTAGTTATTTGGGTCATTAAAGTTTTTTTATAAGGTCCATTAGTCAGTATCAAATTAACCAAAAACAAATAAGTCTTTTTATGTTTCAATTGCACGGTGAAACAACCAAAATATCATAGGAAGCAAAAAAAAAAAAAATGGCATCAAGGTGAATTTATTTATTTTCATAATGGTTTTTTAGTTATTATCAGGTCAGCCGAGGAGCAATTTGGTATTTGACTAAATAAAAGAAAAAGCACAATGAAATAACCAAAATGCTCTTGGAAGCTAAAAAATTAAAACTTATCTCAAGGAGCTTTTTCATTTTTTCGCAATGTTTTTTTCATTATTATCAAGTAAACAAAGGAGCAATTTGGTAATTGACCAAAATTACTAAAATACTAAAAAAAAAATTGGAGAGCTTGTGGTGCACTCTTCAGCATGTGAGAGGCGGTCATGCGTTTAAAGCAACGCATGGAGTGTCTCTCAGTGTTCAAAAACGTCTTTCCATCATGTCTTTAAAATATTGCCTCGTCCTATTCCTTTTGGTACAGCAGAAGTCGACTATATTGGTCTAGTTTGTTGCTAGTGGTTTTTTTTTTTCCATTCCTTTTTTTCATCTCCTCCCCCGAAATTACAACTTGACCCTTTTTGTTATTGGTATTTTAACTCCAATCCTTATTCTTTTTATTTATAATTTATATTTTTGGTCTTTTTGTAGAAGTTTTATTTCTTTTCAATTCTATCCTTCAATCCTAACTTTCCATATATTATTTCTTTTCTAATTTTATCCTCATTTTTTTTTGGGACTTTTGTTAATTTTCTTTTCAAATTTAGCTTTCAATAAAAAAAAATTGTTTTTATTTTTTATTTCAATTTTGATCCTCATTCTTTTGATTGTTTTTTTATCCTTTTGTTCAATTAATTTATCTTTTCAATTCAGTCTTTAATAATAAAAAAAATTATTTTGTATTTTAATTTTGAACCTCATTCTTTTAATTGTCATTTTTTATTTTGGATCCTTTTGTTTAGTCGAATTATTTTTCCAAATTAAACCTTCAACATTTAATTGTTTGGGAATTGTGGCCTTTTCATATAGAGTGATTTCGGTCTAGTACTTTAGGTCACAAGTTTAAAAAGTTAACGTTGGTTGATATATATTTTTTTTATTATGTTTTTTTTATATATTTTTTTTCTACCAAGTTATCTTGATCTCTTAATGTAGGCTACAAGTTTCGTGGGTTAACACGGGTTGACTCGCCCTTTATTTCCTAGGTTATAAGATTGTCATGCTAACTCGAATTGACTCAAGTCAGGTTTTTTTGTCTTTTTTATCCAATTTTGTCCTTTTATATTTAATGGGTTGAAAATTGAGCTATATCAGTTGTAACCTTTTACAAAAATATTTTTTTTCTCGGGTTATCGTTATCTTTATTTTTTTGTATTTGATCCCTTTGTTGTCATTACATATTTTCTTATCATCTTATTCAAATAAAATCAACTTATTTGACTCAATCTAGTTTATGACTCGAGTCGCATATTATTTTTCCTCTTTAAAAATGTATTAGTACTACCGAATATCAATTTTAACGCAAAAAAAAGGCCCTACAAAATAGCTCATGTATACTGCTAGTATAAACAGAAAGAGATTGATGTTTTATCATAGCTATTTTATTGTTCATCCTCTCACGTATAATTGTGGATTTCAATAGAGAATTTTAAAAAGTCAATTTGGTTCTCAAACTTTTATTTTGCATAATTAAGCCCTTTGAGTCCAAATGAGCACCCAATTGCATATTTTTTTAGATGGAGGGTTGAATTGAAATATAGAAGATTGGAGTAAAAAAGTCGAGCAAAATAGATGGCGACTTTGAAAATTATTTGAAAAGTGTATTTTAATCCCCCCCCCAAATCTTATTCAGTTATGAGGTAATCAATCCCTCTTCTTTTCAAATATTTAATTTTGGTGCCAAACTTCAATTTCCTCTTTTTTTTATTCCTTTTTTGGTGAGGGGAGAGAGAGGTCGTTGAATTCCATCGTATAAAGAGAAAGTTTTCATTGGGGAAGATTTCAGCCACTAAAATAGTTGATTTTTTGTCAAATGGTTTCATATAATAAGGGGAGTTCAGATTATGTTTTTTTACTTGCGCTTAAAAAAACAAATATGAGCTCGAAAAGATTTTTTTATTTCAAATTGATTATAGGTTTTAGGGATTTTTTTGCATTTTTGGAGCCCATAGATTGGTTTAACAAGGATCCAAAGGTGTTTTCAAGGTGTTTTAGGTAAAATAATAATTGACAATGGATTTTTTGGTTGAAAAAACAAGAAACCTATTTTTCCAACAACCATAGTGGCCAAAATCTAGGGAATTATAAATGACGTATCGTTTATTTTTTGTTGGGTCAAAGAATAGGGCGAACAACATGTCTTCCATCCTTTTTTAGTGGGCTAAGTGCTTGGTCTGGTTTACTTAGCTTACAACGTCTGCCCTCACTCTTTTCTTTCATTTTTTTTCATATTTTTTTATATGTTTTGTTAAATAATTTCTAAATTTAGGTTTTAGATTTTGTTTCAGGTTATTTAGCCTTTTTAAAATAGCAATTATTTCTTAATTAAATTGAGTGTATTTAATTTTTTTAAGAGGTTATTATGATTCTTCTATGATTTTTTTATTTTATATAGATTAAATATTAATTTTTTTATATGATAATTTTAATATGTTTGCATGTTATTTTTTCCTTTTATTTTATTTAATAACGTTTATGTATATGTTGATTTTAATAAACAAATTCATTAAACACAACCAGGTAAGTGACTTGTCTTTCTGCTATTAGATAAACGTTTTTTTCCCATGATATAGTGATTGTTGTTATATATATATATATATTTGTTTTTGCTATCGTTGCCTTTTTTTAATATGATTCAAATAAAACCAACTTATTTAGATGGTCATGACTATAACCCAAGTTATTCAATTTCTTTTCTCTTTTTTTAAACGCTCTTGTGATACCTAAATATTTTACAGGAAAAATAATACAGACCGGCAGCATAGCACAAACACTAGTCTAGTTGCCTATACTCTAAACGGCTAGTTACCTATACTCTAGACGACATGGGAGAAACATTGTAGCAATCTACAAAGTCTGTCCCATTTTGCCCTTGCAAAAGTACTCCTATTGGTTTCCTTAAAAAAAAAACATGGGTAACATTGTCATTTTATAGGATATAAATGTCAATGTATAATTGTTGGAGGGTGTAAATCATTTTTCATAATAATTTTGGACTTGAAAATACTACATTGCGCTTTAATAATAAAAAAAAAATGTCTGGTGCTTAGAGGTGTAATGAGATTTTTAAAAAAAAAAATTCAATGTAATTACTCAATTAACCTTGACTTTAATATTTTAAACCTTTTTTTAGGGCTTTTTTGTATTTGCAAACATTGTTTTCTATTATTATCATATTTTCATGGGCTATTTTGGGCTTTTCACACTTGATTTTCTTCTTCTTTTTTTTTTTTGTTAATTTGGGGTTGGGGAGGGGTTATTTTAGTATTGCAATCGATTAAAAAAAATTGTTGTTGCGTGTGACGCACACGTCTACGCGTGAGGCGCTCCATCCCTTTCAGGCAGCATGTGTTGTAGATGTGGGCGGCACCTCATGGCTTCCAAAAGATGCCTTTTAAAGTGTTTTCCGATTCCTCATGGCGGATCCAACCATGTTGGGTGGCACATATGAGTCTATTCAATCTAATTTGGTCCCGATTTAGTTTTCTTTTTCTCTTTCTTTTCCTTCGTTTTCTTCCTCGGATTACATGTTGGCTATGTAAAAAATTATACATGCCCTTTAATTTGTCTTTTCTTTTATTCAGTCCCTCTGCTCTTAATTACAATTGTTTCATTTACATTTATGATTTCTAATTGTCTTTTATTTTTTATTTCATCCTTGATAATTTAATTTTTTCCTTATTTTTTTTATTAATTTGATCCTCATTTTTTGAATTGTTATTTGTTTTGAATCATTTTGTTGATTGATTGTTTTTCAATTCCATCCCTAAAAATTTATTTTTATTTAATTTTTATGTCAAATTTGGTTCTAATTCTTTTAATTGCTATTTTTTAATCATTTTATTAATTGATTTTTTTTTCAATTTTATCTCTAAACATTTAGTTTCTTTTATTTTTTCTATAAACATTTAATTTTTATGTCTAATTTAGTCTTTATTCTTTTAATTGCTATTTATTTTGTTTTAAATTATTTTCTTGATTGATTTGTTTTTTTTTCAATTCATCCCTAAATATTTAATTTCATTTAATTTTTATGTTGAATTTAGTCATAATTCATTTAATGGATATTCTTTGTTCAATATTTTTTTCATTGATTTTTTTTTCACAAGTTCATCCCTCAATATTTTTTTTATTAAGAATCTTGCTTCTTTGTTTTATTGGGTTTCCATTATAGGGTCACCTCGATATCAGAACCTAGTTCATAAATCTAAAAAATTAGCCTGTGTTATCCCAATTTCAAGTCTTAGGTCATGTGTTTGATTTTTTGTCCTGGGTTGGTTACCAGGTTTGCTCGAGGTTTTTTTTGTTTTTTTTATGTATACTTTTTCATCATATCAGTAGATGTTCATTCCTTACATTCTATGTTTAGTTTAAATTATTTGAAATTGTTCAACCTAATCAACTCGATGACCCGAGCCTTAAATTTTCCATGAGTCCTTTAAAAACGCTAGAATCATATGAATTTTTTTTGTGTTCGGGCTAATTTTTGCCCACCCATAATGTAGCGATTAACCTAAGTTTTGAAGATTCGCCTGACTTTTTTATCCTTTATTTTTTTTTTTGGGATTATGATCTGTTGTTTTTTTACTAATTTTAAAAATAACTCAAGCTATCTCAAATTTTAAATTACTCATTTTTGTCAAATTCGTTCCTCTGTTTTTTCTTAAATATATCATCCAATATTCCATCATCTTCATATTTGTTCTAAACATTTTTTTAAAGTTTAGAAACAAATAAGCTCACGTACACCACACTTCAAATCATTTTTTTTAACTTAAAGAAAAATATTAAGATGTTAGGAAGTCTAAAATTTGATGCAAACTAGACAAAAACACTTTTTAAATACTAAAATTGAAACATATTGGATGACATATTAAGAAGGAGGCACATTTAATTGACCCGGACAAGCCATGGTTAATCTATAAAACCCGATATGTTAATTAAATTAAATTAATTGATAAGATGTGAGCATAAGATTTTAAATTCATTGTATTTTGAACGTGGTTGCGAGGCGTAATTTCATCTTCCATGATTTGTTTTGTGCTTTATATAAATTAGCTTTATTTTTAAGGATAAAAAAAATTATTTTGTGGTAAAACATAAGCTTTGTGACAGAAAAATACATTTGCACTAGACAAAAAATGTATGAGCTTTTTGATTTATGATAATGATTTTTTTTCAAAAAAGACAATAAAAAAATATGCTCTCATTTTTCTAATAAAAACATTTTGACCCGTAACAAGGCGCATGTTAATAGCTTATTATAATTAAGAATAAAATTGATTTTAATCCCAAACTTCAAGACGTTTATTTTTTTTTTGGTTTGAGAGAAGAGAGAGGAAGTGGATGAATTCCAACAGTGAAGAAAGAAAGTCATCATTTACACTAATTAAAACCACAAAAGGAGTTATTTTGGTGTTAGTGAGTTCCTTTTGATGGGGAGAGTTTATCCTAGGCGTTTTTTCCCTTGAACTTGCCTTATATGGTAGATTTGAGCCTGCAAAACTTTTTTGTTTTGCATTGATTGCAGGTTTTCATAACTTTTTTAGGTTCTTTGTGGCCATGGATATGTTTTACAATATGTTTAAGGTGTTTTTTGGGTCGAAGTATAGTTGTAAATGAGTTTTGTTTTAACTGACACTTCACAACCCAATTTTCTAGCGACTAGAGATCGATGGAATCCAGGTAGGGCAGGTAACACATCATTTGCCTTAGTGAGGCAGATGGCATGTTGCCTGCTACTTTTTTATCTAAAAATTTAACACCCCTCAAGAAAATTTTAAAAAAATAATAAATAAAGCCTAGGCACTCGGGCTACTCTAGATCTGCGTGCCCGAGCCTTTTTCTTAAGGCACATGTGTTCTGGGCCAACCAGGCACAAAGGCCTGGGCCTTTTTCCTTCTTCCCTTTTTTTTTTCTAAAATTTTACCCATCATAATGTGACCTTTTTTTTCTTGCTTAATTTTTTTAAATTTTATCGTTTAATATTTTGTTATTTATTAATTAAGCAATGTAAGTTGTTTCAATTTGGAAATTTATTTAGTTACCTCAGTATTTGGTTGATTCTCGATTTTATAGGTTTCTATTTGAGATAAAAAAATTATTACTGAAAAAAATATATTTAGTCCAATCGAGTCCATAACCCGAGTCATGAGTTTAATTGGTTAATTTTGGTTGGTTAAGAATTGAGTTTTATAATTTCTTTGGTTGCATTAATAGTTCTGTGTTTATTTAATTAAATGCATACATGAACTTTTTGGTTTGCGATTAAGATTTTTTTATGTCAAAAAACATCTAGAAAATGTTGTTGTATTGAAAAAAAACATTATCGGTAAAGCGCAGGTCAAATAGGTAGTATAAACTAAAAAATGTGGTGTTTTTATTATGCACCACCTCACAAAATACTATTCATTTTAATAGTGTTTTATTTTTCTTTGCCTTTGCCTTTGGCTTTTTTTCTAAATCTACAAAACACTATATTTTTCTTTTAGTTTATTGGAGATTGAACTTCATAATTTATTGTGGTTCGCTTTATATGTAGTTAACTCGGTCTTATAACTTGTTTCACGGTTTTTGTGGGTTAACTCAATTGACTTGAGTTTTTTTTGTCATTTTCAAATTGATATTTTTTTTTTCAATTTCAACTTTCAACATTGGGTTAATTGAGAATTAGACTTTATGATTTACTTTTATTTGCTTAACATTGGGTTAATTGAGAATTGGACTTTATGATTTACTTTTATTTGTTTTCTATGAGATTATCTTGATCTCATGACTCGGTTCACAGGTTTGGCAGGTTAATCTAGTTGACTCGATTTTTTTTGTCTTTTTTTTAATTGGCATTTTTTCAATTTCATCCTTCATCATAAAGTTGATTATGAATTAGGCTTCATGATTTATTTTAGTTTGATTTCTATGAGATTATCCTGGTTTTATGACTTAGGTCACGTGTTTTGCGGGTTAACTCAGGTAGACTCGGATCGTTTTATTATGTCCTAGTTTTAAATCAAGCTTTTTTAACTTTCAACATTAAAAATTGGTTTATTAAAAATTGGGCTTCATAATTTGTTTTGATTTACTTTTTAAGAGGTTATCATAATCTTCATGACCTGGTTATAGGTTTGAAAGTTTAACATGGGTTGACTGAGGTCATCTTTTATGAGGTTATCCCAATCTCATGACTCAGGTCACGAGTTTGGCAAGTTAACTCTGACTAAATTTTCTTTTTATCTTTTAATTAATTTTTTTTATTTTATTCTTCAATATTGAGTTGATTGGGAATTGAGTTTCATAATTTGTTTTTAGTTGTTTTATATAGGGTTATCATGGTCTCATGATCCGGATCAAAGATTTGGTAGGTTAGCCCAGGTTGGCCATATTGATTCAAGATGTTGTTGTTTAAATATTATTTTAAAAAAATATTGTCTTAAAATTTTATGAATTAAACTACTTTTTACTAGTTGTTTTGGACTCATCATGTAAATTTCATCGTATCAAGTTATATCAAGTAAAAAAAATTACTAGAAAAAGATTAGCAATACCCGAATTCTTTTTTTATATATTTAAAAAGAAATTGATTCACCTTGTAATGTGTATCACGTAACAACGAATCTAGTCTTTTATCTATAGTGCTCGAGGGTGTTACACCAATTTAAATTGATGAAGTCTCTCCGTTAAGTTTCCAAGTCTTCTTTTGTTATTTCCTGACCTGATAAATATCACACACACACACACACACACACACACACACACACACACACACACACACACACTCCTTTTTGTTGATATATAAAAATAAAAAAATAAAAAAAACTCGGCTCAAAAATCTTACTTAGATGGGGTTTATCTTCGAGGCTTGAAATGCATAAGCATATTGGTTGATTTGCTGGACGTTTATTATTCCCTCATGAAAGTCAGCTGGGTATGCTTTTTTGAAACTAAGAATTCATGTGGAGGATTGACGGGAAGTTTTTGTGAACAGACATCTGTGTTTGAATATTTCTTTCTGTCTTTAGAAGGAGGTTTTTGTGAATTAATGCGTTTTGAGTATTTATTTATATGTGAAGTGAATGGACGAAGGAAATAGTTTAAGTGAAATGGACTGGGTCTGAGTTCTTATGTTGGGTTCCAGTGGCTCATGATTTTTTCTTTTCTTTTCTTTTCTTTTCTTTAGCCTTTGGAGCAGTTTTCTATTGGATCAAAATATATGAATTAATTCATTAATTCCACACGAAAAGATCTAATCATATGTGGATTCCTTCAACTTTTAGGATATTTATTACTTGTGTTTATTCATGTGCAATTCATTAAAAATTATACATGTTACGAAGCATTATAAAAATAAAAATAAAAAATAAAAAGTATCAGAATTTTATTGTATGCGCAGATTCAATACCATTGGGCTAGCTAATTTTATTGTAGATGGGAAAAATAAAATGATGATTTTACCTTTTCAAACAAAACTATTGGGCTAGCTAATTGAGGGTAATATTGTCTTTTTTTTATTAGATTTGTTAACAACAACTCAATCTTTTTATATTTTTAAAACATAGTAAAATGACTAAATTACTCTTAAGAATAAAATTTATATAATTGGGTCTATAGGTTTCTTTGAATTTTCACTTTTTAAATCACAGTGAAATGATAAAATTACTCTTAAAAGTAAAATCTTTTTAAAATGATAAAATTGAAATCTATAGGTTTCTTTCTATTTTCATCCTAGTACTTTAGTTATGATCAAGTTAACTGGGAAGAAATTTGGTATTTTAATAAATATAAAATATTATTTAAAAACTGAATTAGCTAGCAACGCGTGCATTGCATACGACAACACATATGTTGCTTTGCTATGTTCAGGCAATGCATACAACTAATTACGACGGCCAAAGACAACCTTCCTTGACATTGTTGTAATCATCTCAGTGGGGGCTCCCTCCCTAGATAATGTGTGTAACTTACTAACCTTTGGTTTGACATCGATGATCTTTTTTTTTTTCCACCTTTTCTCTTTCCTCCTCGCGACTGACCCTCTAAATTTTCAAAGCAACCCTTCAATTTATTTTTCCTTCAAATTTGATCTATGTTCTTTTGATTACTATTTATTTATTTGAAATAATTTACTAAATTTAATTTTTCTTATCTATCGATTTTAGACTCATTCTTTTGATTGTTATTTGTTTTATTTGAAATAATTTTTAAGATTGAACTCTTTTTTTTACGATTTCATCCTTTTTTTGGTTTTTTTTCCTATTAGATTTGATCTTTATTCTTTTAGGTGCTATTTTTTTCCTTTGATAAATTTTTTAAATTGATTTTTTTTTTCGATTTTATCCTTTAACATTATATTGGTTGGCAATTAAGCTTTTTGATTGAGCCTCAGTATAGAAATTCACAGGTTACGAGTTTGGGAGGTTAGCCTAGGCTTAAGATATTTTTCTAGGTTTGCTTGGTTTTTTTCTCCTTTTTTTAAGCTCATATTTTTTCAATTTCATCCTTTATCATTTATTTAATTGGAGATTAAGCCCTGTTATTTTTTTTCTTTCTATAGGATTTTTCACTAACTTTAAAAATGACTAGAGTTATCTCGAGTTTTTTTTTTATTTCTTGTTCTTTGTTAAATTTAGCTTTTTTTAATATAAGTTTTTTTAATTAAACTATAATAATTTATTGAGTGGTCGAGGATCTCATCATGATATTCACATTTCTCATTTAGACTACACCACATAGGGAATATTAGTTGTATGGGATCTGATGGAGTTAAGGTAATACATCTGGTGTTTAGAAGATATTGGTGAACATTTTCGAATGGTAAAAGTATATCAGTTTTTTGACAAATGTGCGAAAGCAGTTGGTGATGTAAGAATAGACAAACATCCGAGATGGATGAATGGGATGTTAAGGTATGAAATGATTTTGATATATATTTTATAAATGGAATCCTCTTTTTGGTTCATCCTTTATCATAACATTGAAACTTATTACCAGACTCCTGATCCTTTCCACTTTCAAACCTTACTCAACTCTTTTAAAATTTAATGAAAGTGATAATGAGTACTTTTTATTTTCCACAAATAAATGAATTTGCTATTTTGCACAACCTTGAAGCATATAACCTAACCGACTCATCCATATTCTTTAAAGGTTAAATCTAGTTGGAGCCTCTTTCAAGCCATGCCCAAATTGTTTTAAGAAGGTGCCAACCATATTTCAAAGTCGATCAATCTTTCATACCAATGACAAATCAAAAGGCTCGAATTATTCTTGTCATTTTCTTCTTGGATGATATTCAGGCTAAAACAAAAATGAGGATGTTTGATGTATCTGGTTTGCGGAAAATTACAGTGAATTTTGAGGCAAGACATCATGAATCTTTTTATGAGCACGGGGCGTTGAATACAATAATTTGCAAACTTTGATAAACCAAATAAGTATCGGAAACAATCTTTTGATGAAAGTGTGAAAATGGACAAAAGGGCATATTTATAGCGATCGTTTTAGTATTGGCTTCCATGTGGGGGGGCTTCCTTTCAGAGTGAATGGTTTGTTTTATCATATCAGTTAACTGAGTCATCTCCTTTCTCGGGAAATTATCTAGCTTTTATTCAGGCTGGACTCTCATATTTACTTCTTATAGATCTTGCTAAGGGTTGGCATCTAGGGGTAGGCCTATATTTTTTCTGCAAATGAAAGACATGTGATGTTGCCAAGCTAATAAATACGATATACATGTGAAGAAAAAAAAAGTAAATTGAAAATGAGTTCGCCTTTTAAGGGGTGGCAATGGTCATTACCTAGTGTTTTATTATACCGACAAGGGAATTCATATTCATCTCAATTAATTTGTAATAAATCAAACTCTTGTATAATCTATGTGACAACTATTTACCACCCAAAAAGTCTTGGAATTCAGGATGCTACATGTTGGGCTTTCCTTTACACAATTTACTTTTAACACATATTACATAGGGATAGGTTCTAATTTTTAAGTGAACATGGGTAGGTTTTCTACCTAGTTTCAAAAGGAGTTTCAAAGCTTCCTAGTGATGGTCTTCGTAAGAACAGTATGGGAGTGTTGTGAGGAATGACTAAAGTATGCATATCCACCATTACCAAGTAGGCACTCAGATATAAATTATTGTGTCACGCATTTATAGGGCAAACCGTTAATCTCCCACATAACCTAGAAGTTTATAAGTGCTTTCAAAAATTAAAACAGGTGATGTATGAAGAAATTAACTATACAATAAACAAATGTATATGCAATATAAAAATAAAGCATAAAAGAATGCAAGTTGAAAATAAAAATGACAGGCAAATGCAATAAAAATTTAAAGCATAAAAGGATGCATATGAATAATAAAAAAAAATACAGACTAACAAATATAAAACGCAACAATCAGACAAACAAACAAACAAAGCATAGTCCACTCTTCCCTAATGGAGTCATCATTATGACGCACGTGTACGGCATCGCGATGATCGTCTTTCCAAGTTGGGATCTCTTTGGTAATGGGAGAAAGAACAAGGAATTCTTGTTTCTTATTACTAAGGCCTACTCATTCTAGAGTCAACATATTTTTTTATTTTTTCTTTTAATATCAGGAATACATCTTACGTATAATTTCATAATCCTTGATATTGGGACAAACAGAATGATTTTTTTGGTATTTTTAAAATGGAGGTCAGGTTCTTGTGGCTTTAATAAACTGGTTACTAAATTCAAAAATATATGTAAAAATAAAAGGACTATTTTTGTGATGTTTTAATATGCTAAAATATCCAAATATCATTTACTTTTGAGAGTTGGCCATAAGCAATTTAAAATAAAGTTGTATTTTTTAAAGAAAGATTTTTTTGTTGTTGTTTTTGTAAAAGGGAACCAATTTGTTTAATATTGAAAAGGCACATCACATGTAGGTCATAATTCCAAATATTAAATATATGATGGCAGAAAAAAGTGGGGATTTCAAAATTAATTGCAAAAACAATATTTTAAAAATAAAAAATCATCAAAAAATTGACAAAAACCATGTTAGACAAGATGCAAATAAAATGTTCTCATCAAGGCTATTTTAACCACGATATCAATTAAAGTCAAATTATCGCTCATCAACTCAAACCCAAATAATGTTAAACATCCACACAAATCTTATTAATTTCATGAACTTATAAATATTTAATTTACGATCACAATCCTAAAAAATAAACTCATAATTCAATGCAAATTATCAAACCAAAAACACACATGAATTCAAATCAAATAATATCCAAACAGTCCAAAACTATACACAACAATAAACAATATATCTCAAATCTCACAATGTTATAGCAATTTGTCCAAAATAGTTTGAGTTTATAGATTGACCTTTTGAGGTATTTGAAATGTCCATGATATACTGATATCGTCACTGGAAGACTGCTAGAATAATGGCATTGTGCGTACCACGCACCACCAACACTTCTAAAACATAGGTTCACGTGTCGCCGCTGCTGGAAAGAAGCAGGTTGGTGGATCTGATGCTCCTTCATCTCTTCTTTGCTCTTATATCGGTGGTGCTCCTTCATGCTCTTTGAGGAAAGAGATCTACCCTTCTAAAGTTTTGGTCCTCTTTTCCTTTCTTTTTTCTCTCGCGATTGTTTCTCCTTCCTGGTTCTCCCTTGCCATGATTGTTTCTAACAATGTCTCTTACTGTTTCTAGGTCATCGATGAAGGGTGGTTGTCGTCAAGAGACATGAAAAAGTAAGGGTCGAAGTAGGTTTTGTTACTATTAATGGTAGTTACGAGGACACAATAGAGATGGAAAGAAAGGGAGACTGTGAGGGGGCTTTTTTCAGTACTGGATGACTTTATGGTTAAGAGGGAGACCGAGATGGTGGTTAGCAATGGTCTTGTCGGGTTAAAGAAAAATATTTTGAGATTATTGGTGATGGAGTTTGATTGTAGTGGCTTGGAAGAGGACAGAGAAGGAATCTCGATGGCTCGTCCTTAAAAGGTTTGGTGATGGTGGAAAGTGTAAAGTGGAGATAGAGAGATAGCGGGTGGCATTAAAAGTAATGGGCAACGCTCAAGAGAGAAAGGTGGTTATCGATTATGGTTTGTTTGGTTATAGAGGCTGGTGGTGAGGATAAAGGTATGGACTATTTTTATGAAGGAATGCTGGTAGATGAAGGCAGTCAATCGTGCTACAAGTGAGGATGATGAGGGTGGTGAGGAGGATGATTGAGGTTGTTATAGATGATGTTTAGTTGTGGTCGCTGGCAAGGACCTAGTCTGATGGGTTTGGTGAGAAAGGGAAGAGGATCATGCTTGTAATGCTGGTGGAAAGGCAACCAGTGGTTTGGATTGGTTTAAGAGGGAAGGAGAATTAGTTATTCGGGTGTTTTATTTTATTTTTTAAAACTTCTCTTCACAAAGGATCACAGGTTCTTTGTTTTCTTTTCATAAAGAAGGATAAATCTTTAGTGTGTTGTTGAATGTATGGGAGGGGATTAAGTACAATTGTTTGTTTTATGGTTGAGTGACGGTTGGATTGTTCTTTTTGTGGGAAAAGGGAGGCTAGGTTTTTTTTAGTGTGTGGGTGTTGGGTGTGTGTGACTTGGTAGGTGAGACAGTGTTTTGGTGTAGGTAATTTTTGTTCTAACTAATTATCTCTTAAAAGTCTTCCCTTGTTTCTTGTGTGGTACAACTACCTATTTATAGGAAAAAAAAAAACAAACTTGTTCTTTTACTTCTAATTACTTGGACCCCAAGCAACTAAGATAACTTTGATCCCTCATTTTTCTTTTTCTTTTTGCACTTTTGGTCCCCTTGTCCAAATATTTTTTGTTTTTATTTTTCTTATTTTTTTTTTGTATTTTGATATTATTGAAAAAACAACGTCAACTTAATAAAATTGATCAATGATTTTGAAATTAGCGCGTTCAAAAACCAAATGCGTTGAAAGTAATTTTTTGAATTTTTAATTCTTTTGAAAGACATTGAAAATGTCAAAAATGACGCAATTACATCAAAAAATATTTTTGAAATTTTTTATTATTGTTTGCTATTTTTTGGATTTTTCAAAAAAGCAAGGAAAAGGCGTTCAAAAATCAGGTTATGATAGGCTTTTTCAAAACTTTTGTATATATATGGTGGCCGAAACTAAAAAAAAAATCAATGACAAAAAACATATTAATTTTTTTTATGATTTCAAGAAAACCCAATCAATTAAATCTAAAATATCCTAAATCAATATTTATCTCCAAAAATCCATAAGAATGAAGATATATTTTAGATTTAAAGCAAATGGGTGAACTCAATGTTTCTTTGGATCAAGATTTGCAACAAACTTTAAAAATTTCTTTCCTTGTGATTTTTTTGTTCTTTTTTTATATGACTTTATTTAATCATGATCACAAATAATTTCTTTTTAAAAAACATTGATGTCGCAACTAGTGTTCAGAGAACATAAAAAAAACCTCAACAATAATGGAGTATAAGCTAAGTTAGAGTCTTACTCTAATACTAGCTGATGTGAAACCTGTGAATATAAAGATCAAAAAACCAATAAACAAATCTACTCTTCCCAAGAAAGCTAAGATCATATTTGTAATTAAGTTTGACATAACGATAACCTATACTAAGCCACCAAGACTATATGTATGAGCAAAACCACACACACAATAATAATTGCTGAAATCAAAGGCTACCCTCCCCCCCCCCCCCCAAAAAAAGCTTAAATACAAGTTAAATAATTATATTTATAATAGGTAAAACTTTATAAATATTGATGGAAAAATAATAAAAGAGTTCTAAATAAAATAAAATAACCTTAAATCAACTAGGAAATTAATACAATTCTCGCACACTAGCTTTTAGACCTTATTTCAAAGCCTTTATGATGTTTGATTGCCATGATATTTTAAATTAATATATAATAAGACCTCTAGAAATGTCTGGTAAAATTTCATCCTGATCCAATAGTCGAATAAAAAACTATGCTTATTAGAGTAAAATTATGCATTAAAAAAACCTTTAATTGCCAAAAATAATTAGCTCATGAAGTAGTAGATGTATCAGGCCTCTCTTATGCATGAATTAAATTGAGTAAGTTATGTCTTATTGCATTAGTGTCAACCCACCACTGCTCAGGATTTTGTATCATGTTGATTTAAAAAACATCGGACATGTTCATTTATGAAACTTCATTAGCAAGGTTATCAACCTTGTTAATATTGGCTTCAGTGATCATTCTCTTTCTTGGATTACTTTGTTAAGCCATAAATTTGCAACCATTGGTTTGGTGCCTTCTCTTGTTGCATCATTTACTATTAAACATGTTTAGCGATATTTTTCTCTTTCACAATAAATTTTGCCTTAGACCCTAGACTAAAAGAGTTAGCTCCTCTTTTGAATAACTTATTTTTCTTTTCTAATCTTAGTCTCAAAATGAGGTCTTCAATCCCCATTTCTTTGCTTTTATACATATGATAATTCTTGAATTCTTTTAAAGATAGTGGCAATTCTTCAATAATTGCAGCCACTTCACTTTTAACCATATATTTACTATAACTATCATGCTAGGTGAGTTGAAACTCTGAAACTTGACTCAAAATAATCTTTAAGTCAACCATCTTGAATCTAAAAATTTTCCATTTATAAACTTTTTAATAACAGCAATTCCAACCTTAAATGTTTTGTCCAAAACTTTTCAAAGTGCCTTTGCACTCTTGATTGAATTATACGCATCATATTCTGTACTAGCTATGTAACATGTGCTTCACCATGGGTTATAATTTTTTTAAGAAAAAATATCGAGTATACAGGCTTCTTCAATGTGTTTTCTTACAATAAAAAAAAAATTAAAAGTGTAAATTGAAAAGTTTATGTAAGCATCTAATTAAATAAATTGATAGCTATTTTTTTAAATAAACAAAAAAAAAGGCATTAACAATAAAAAAAATTAAGATATAAATGTAGATCAAGATATTCAATCATATAAAATGAAACACTCACAAGATTGTGTTTGGTAAACTTGTTTATTTAAATCAATGAAAAATAAATCTACGCCCTAAGAAACCAACGACTTAAGATAAATACAAATGAAACAGACTGAATAAACTCACACCAAAAATATATTACGCAAGGTCGAATACATTAGAAATATTATTTTAAAATGAATATTTTTTATTTTCAAAAATAAATTTAATTTGTATAAAAACTAAAAAAAATATAAATGAAAAGAGGCATGGAAAACGCGTGACTTGAGTCACAAGATTGAGATAAACCCATAGAAAAAAAAATTGAAGATAATCACAAAATCAATACTAAAAAAAAACTAATGTAGAACAATAAGATCATACAAAGTTAAATCCCCAACAATCAAATGTCGAAAGATAAAATCAGGAAAAAACAATCAATTACACAGAAAGATCTAAAACCATTAGGGTGAGAAAAAAAAAAGCATTAATTAGAGGGATAAAAATTTTTAATTGGAGGGTTAAATTAAATTGAAAAATAGCTATAATAAAAGGAAAAACAAATAAAAAATAATGGTCAAACTAAAAAAAACAAAAAAATTGATTGAATGATGAAATTGAAAGATAAAAAAATTTCAACAACAGCGCCAAAAAAAATATCAAAATGAAAAACAAAACATATGAGAATTAGGGATGGTAATTTAATCTGAACCCGAAAGATAATGGATAGAGTATGAATATTATCAAACCCGACCCAAAACTCACCCCAGCCTAACCCGAACCTAACCTGAAATATATATTTATATTATATAAATATACTTATAGAACATTTAGATTTGTTTTTAATACAATATAATATACATACCTTAATATTGATATAAAATACACATATGAACAATATTTAGAATTTTATCATTTAATATAAATAATATATATATATATATTAACTATTTTATTTTTTATTACATAATAAATGATAATAGATAATAGATACTCATTGGATACCCGAAACTCGATGGATAGTTTATGGATATCTAAATTTCTTACCCGATGGATAATGGGTAGAGTATAGATATCAAGAAATCCAACTCGCAGGTACCTATTGCTATCTAAATTGAAGAAAAAAAACTTCTATAAAAGGAATTAGAATTAAATAAGAAATTAAAAGAGTGAAGACTAAAATTAAAAAAAAAAACATATGGGAAATTGTGATTAAAGGATTAAAATGAAAAGAAAAAAACTTCTACAAATAGACTAAAAAGGAAATAAGAAATTAAAATAATAAAGACTAAAATCGAAAAGTAAAAAACAAAAAGGACAACTATATACATTATCTATCAAGAAAGAGAAAATAAAGGGGGGAAATCAAACGACCACTAGCGACAATCCGACCACCTTTAGACACCATGTGCCACTCCAAATTAAAGAGGACATGGTGGCGCGTCCAGAGAGACAGTGGAGGGCTATTTTTGGCTACTAGGTGGCGTTACACGTGTTGTCTAAATGGCGTGGGTGCCATTACTCACTGGCACATTTTAAGCAAGCCCAACAACTTTTCTCTTTAAATAATAGGACTCAATTATCCATCTATAAGGATTGAACCTAAGCTCTAGATAATGAGGAAATTTAGAATTTAAATCATGTGACTTTTGAGCTGGAAATCTATCAAGGTATTGTTTAAAGAAATTGATTAGATTCTTCCTTTCATAGATTGAAAGAAATAATTATTTATGGCTCAGACCCAAGATCAAATTTTAGTTGATAAAAATAATATTTTGTAGCCCATTGGTTATCAGATCAATTGGTTTCTCGTATTTAACATTTCTCTTATGCAAACAATTGGTTATTCATGCTGATCAGCTCCATTTTTTTTTTAAATTTATATATATATAAATTAAAAAAAAAAATGGAGCTGATCAGCATGAATAACCAATTGTTTGCATAAGAGAAATGTTAAATACGCATCCAACTCGCATACAAAATACAAAAAGAGTAAATAGATAAACAATATATCTAAAGAAAGATAAAGCCTTCCAAGGAAACAAGAGGGTTCTCAAGAGACTCATTCCCCTCCTGCTGCTGCTGCATCAGAACAGTGCCGTTTACCGTCTCCTCCTTCTTCCTCTCCACTGACCTCCCACCGGCTTCTCCAGTCACCTTTCCAGGACTCGCTCTGACACGACCCCTCCCAACTCCACCTGCCGTCCTAGTCCCCGGTGACCTTCCAAAATCCCTCCTGACACCACTGGACCCCACATTACGCTGCCCAGCTGCAGTCCTGATCATCACCTGACCGGTCGTCTTCGCCGGAGGTTTCGGCACCCTTTCTCTGTCTCCGGTGTGCGGAAGCTTTTTTGGTACTTTGGCAGGAGATTTGTTGACCTTTTTCTTGCTTGTAACCTCATCTTCTCTTATGTCTGTTATTGTAGTGGTGGTGGCGGCAGTGGTCGTAGTTGCTGTTGAGAGAGTGTCAGTGATATTGCTGCATATTTCTGATGCTTGAGAGATTTCCTGGTCCTCTTGATGTTTCTTATTGTTTTTTTGTGTTAGGATTTTTGGTTCTTGGGTTTGTGTTGTTGTTGCTGCTGCTGTTGTTGACACTGGAGTAGTTTTCTGTGGTTTGACGATAATGGGGGTTTCCGAGAGGACTTCTTTGACTGTTTCTTCTTCAAGTGGTGGTGGGGTTCTTGTGGCGGTGACATTGGGTTTGTGGGATTGTGGCGGTGAAT
>Ga0325414_1001028_pt1 | contig 25769 bp, 14 predicted proteins | sample PopdelMetagenome_8_FD_206183 | JGI IMG/M metagenome (GOLD analysis project Ga0325414, IMG submission 206183) | Populus deltoides microbial communities from Bellville, Georgia, United States - Leaf-PdKOR-R3 | ecosystem: Host-associated > Plants > Phyllosphere > Phylloplane/Leaf | place: USA... | reverse complement strand
AAAAAAAAGATCTACTTCTATCTTTCTTAAGACCTAGCTTATGTTTCTTTTTAGACATACATCCTGCTTTATCTTTAATTAATTATATCAATTACAGGTTGAAGAGAGTTCTAGTAGGTAGATAATTTCAGGATCAACAAGGAAATATAGTTTGTCTAAAAGACAATACCTGCACCTGAAAGCAACATTAACACATAGTACATAGTTTCAAAAAAAGATAGAATTATACTGGAAAGGACAGAACAAGACCTACTTGGCACTTGTGGCTGACAAGACTCCCTTATTAATTTCCAGTTCTAGGGTGATAATGCTACAAGTTAAAAGAATGAGCCTTAAAGATAAAACAATATAGGAGAAATATAGGTGGGAAGGATAAAAGTTGTAGTTACACTCTTAAAATTTGTTAGAGGAGAAGAGAACGAGGGAGAATGAGAGAATTAGGGAGAGAATCTTGGAAATTTATGTCATTCATTTTTCATGCATTTCTGGTCCAATCATTAGGGAATAAAAAGAACAACTCTACTTCATTTCTATTGCCAGCATGATGTTGCGATTTCACGATCACACAAATTAATTACCCTAACTTAAATAAACATGCAAGAGGTCGATCCCACGAGGAAAGTTTAGTTGGATTTTTATGATAGATGATATGAAATGGGGGGTGAAGTTATCTAGGCTATGTTATGGTAAACAGAATGAAACAATCAAGCTAACTTAAAGAAATCCAAAATTTATCAAGAGAATAAACTTTGATCTCAAATAGATATTCATCTAGAAAAATCAGAACTAATCATTGAAACGAAATGTCAATTTATATTTTGAATATTTATCTTTTTTAAATATTAGTTAGTTAACTGATCTGCAGTGTTCCTAACCCTAACCATTAAACAACCACAGTGTCCATACTAATAATTTAATTCAATAGCAGCCTTAAGAACGAGATAACATAATTGTTTGCAGTCTATATTTGATTTCATTGAATGTTTTTTCTAAAATTAATAACATAGATCTGCCACAGTTATCAAACTCAGTTGCTTCACAAGTTTATATATCACAACTCCAATTTTGATAACAAAGTTAGCAATAGATTGATTAGAATAATAACTTAGAGTCCGCTCTAACAATCAAACTAAACAATTGTAGGAAATAAGCATAGGAAAATAAACATACTCATATTCATTATATAAACAAAAAAAAAAAGTAAAATAGATCTCACAGTTCTTGAAATCCAAAGGTTTCGGTGTCCTTGCAATCAAGAAAAAAAACTTAGCCTTGCATGTCTATTGAGAAACTAGTCAAAAGAAAAGATGAATAAATGATTTCAGGTATAGGATGAAAGAGTGGAGTTTTTTCTTCTCTTTGGCTACCTTCTCTTCCTTTCTCTCTTTCTTTTTATTTGATAGCAAACCTTAATCCCTACTTCTCAAAAAATATAGTTCTTTTCTAAGTAGACAATTTACATGTAAGTAATGCAATAACTATTTTCCTAAAAAAAAAAGAAATAGTTTTGCATAAAATCTTCAAGCTTTGAATTTAGACTTAGAGTTAATTTTCCCAAATAGAGATTTGGATGTCGGTTTGGAGACTTGGGAAGTAAATTGGACTTATTTCTTCACAAAACCTGTCAATTGACAATATTTATAAGTTGTCTTAAAAAAATCATATCTCTCTCATGTGAACTCCTTTTCTACTGAAATGTGAGAGGATGGTAGGTCTTCGAGTCAGGAATCCAATAAAATTAAGTTTGCATCAAATGGATCTCTCTAACTCAATATATTCAAGTTGGATGGCTAAAGGTCAACATTGGTAGAACGCGAGATCTGTCTTTGAAGGCTGTGATTTCCATGCTCTTTTTCTTTCTCTTTTTATTTTTCTTTCCATATATGTATAGAAAGGTATGGATGTTAGCTTTCTAATGCCACTGGAATCACTTTATTTGGACCTCTGGAGCTCAAGCTCTACACAAAACATCAATCGGAGGTTAAAACTGCCTTCAAAATATAAAATAAAGAATATCGAAGCATTTTATATATAAAACATGTGCAAAATACTAGGCAAATATGGGTTAAAGTATTGAATAATATGGTGCATCACATGACACTCCACACCTGGCCATTCTTTCTAACTTATTCTCAATTAAAAAGATTGCACAAAATGCAGTCGTTGGGTTACAATTGATTTAAATCGATCCCGATTTCCCCTTTGCTTTGTTTTCTTCTTCTTTCATTTCCAGTTGTGACAATGCCCCGTCCATGACCATAACCTTGTCCTCAAGGTGAAATTCAGGAAACCTCAAGCACAATTCATCAGCATAGTCCCAGGTAGCTTCTGTCAAGGGTAAGTTCTTCCATAAAACTAAGAATTGAGTAGCTGCAACATTCCTTCTTTTGACCATTCTTTTATCGATTCTTTGTTGTGGTTGCAGAAGAGATCTATTTAGAGGAGTAGGAATATTAGAGTGTATAGCATGATTGCCTACATGTTTCTTCAGCTGGGAAACATGAAAGACAGGATGAATTGCAGCTGTTGAGGATAATTTTAATTCATAAGCAATTGTTCCAATCTTTTTAATAACTAGATAAGGACCACAATATTTTGCTGCTAATTTATGAGAAGTCCGATTGTGAATGGATTGTTGTTGGTATGGTTATAGCTTTATATAAACTAAAATCTCCCACATAGAAAGCTCTTTCACTTCTTTTCATATTTACTTGCTGGGCTATTCTATTTTGAGAATACAATAGATTATTCCTGATTAACTTGAGCATATCCTCCCTTTAAGTTAAGTATTGATCCACAGCCTTCACTTGCGAATCCTTAGGTGTATAAGGAATGTGAATCGGAGGCACAACCCTATAAAGTATCTCATAGGGTGTCTTTCTCGTAGAAGTGTGATAATTGATGTTGTACGACCACTCGTATGAGTTCAACCACTTTCCCTATAGTGCTGGTACAGTACCTGTCATACACCTTAGATACCCCCTATATACTTGTTGACCACCTCAGTTTGGCTATTGGACTGGGGATGATATGTAGTGGAATATTGTAAGCTGACCCCTTATTGCTTGACCAATTCCTTCTAAAATTGACCGAGAAATATGTTGTCTTTATTGCTCACAATCGTGGCTGATATTCCATGGAGTTTATAAACATTCTCCATTAAAGATTTAGCTACTGTAATGCCAGAATAGGGATGAGCAAGTGTCATGAGGTGTGCATATTTGTTAAACCTATCCACAATCATAAAAATTACTTCCTTCTCATTTGACTTAGGTAGTCCTTCAATAAAATTCATGTTAATGTCAATAAAAGGAGTTGTGGGCACTGGTAAGGGCTGTAATAGTCCAGTGGACTTAACATTTTCAGCCTTGTTTTATTGACAAATTGAGCATTCTCGGACATACTGTCTTACTAGCTTTTGTAACTTCTTCCAATAGAACACCTACCCCAACCTCTTTGTAGTAACAGTAGCTCCTGAATGCCCCCTAGCTGTAGAGTTATGGTAGAGATTGATGAGCTTAGTCTACAAGCTTGGATCATGTTCCACAACCACTTTCCCTTTTTGAATGAGAGTGTCATTAATCCATTTATAGTTAGGATGTGAGTTTGCATTCTGCTCAATTCCACAATTAACTACTGTAGGTTCTGGTTTGTTTCCAAAGTCTTTCTAATTTCCTCCATGATATTGGTGGAAATTAAAGATAATGTTAAGGCACACAACTTTTTACTAGAAATCCTTACTAGAAATCCTGGAGAGAGCATCTGCAATAAAGTTGTCTTTGCCCTTTCTAAATTCAATTTCACAATCAAAACCCAAGAGTGTAGTTAACCATACCTGTTGTGCAACATGAGTATTCTTTTGGTCCCATAAGAACTTGAGACTAGAATGATCTATTTTGATTAGGAAACAACTTCCTCATAAGTAATGTTTCCATTTGGTTACAGCATAAACAATGGCTAGTAACTCTCTTTCATATGTAGACAAAGTTAGTTATCGTAGCATTAAGGCTTTGCTCATAAAAGCAATTGGATCCCTTTCTTACATTAAAATGGCTCTTGTACCCACCACTGAAGCAGCAGTCTCCACCAAAAATTGCTTGTCAAAATTAGACAGTGCCAGCATAGGAGGTTTAGACATTGCTTGTTTAAGTTGATTGAATGCCACGGTAGCCGTGTTTGTCCATCCGAATGAGTCCTTCAATATCTGAGTAAGAGGTATGCAAATTTCACCATATCCTTTCAACAACTTCCTATAGTAACCAGTCAATCCCAAAAAACACTTGAGTTAAAGTCCTTCTTTTTTTTGGATCCGGCTTCTTTCCTTTCTTTCTTTCTTTTTATTTGATAGGAAACCCTAATCCCCCTTTCCTACAAAATCATCATTTTCTAAATAGACAATTTACATTTAAGTATTTCAATAACTATTTTTCTTAAAAAGGAGAAATAGCCTTGCATAAAATCTTTAAGCTTTGACTTTGGACTTAAAAGAGCTAAATTGTCTAAATAAAGACTTGGATGTCGGTTTGGATACTTTGGGAAGTAAATTGGACATGTTTCTTCACAAAACCTATCTGCTGGCAGGTTTCATTTGTCATCTTAGAAAAGCATATCTCTCTCATATGAGCTCTTTTTCTGCTGAAATTGGGTATGCCGATAGGTCTTCGATTCAAGAATCCAATAAAATTGAGTTTTCATTAAATGAACTTCTTCAGCTCAAGATATTCAAGTCGGAAAGACCGAAGATTAATATTGAAAGAATGCGAGATTTTTCTTTGAAGGTTGTGATTTCCATGCTCTTTCTCTTTTTATTTTTCTTGCCATATATGTATAGAAAGTTACGGATGTTAGCTTTCTAATTCCACTAGAATCATTTCATTTCGACCTTTAGAGCTGAAGCTTTGCACAAAACATTGATCGGAGGTCAAATCTGCCGATTATCTTCAATTTACTTCTTTTTTACTTTTACATCCAAAAGCGCCTTCAAAACATAAAACAAAGAATATTAAGACATTTTATATATAAAACATAGGCAAAATACTAGGTAAGTATGGGTAAGACTATTGAATAATATAGTTGCATCAAATACCCCCACACTTAGCTCTGCTCGTCCTTGAAAAAGGAGAGACAAAATCAAACTTAAATTGAATAAATAAAATAACTATAACTAATCTCTTAATCTCCTATCAATGTCTAAGAATATATGCACTATAAACAAGAATACAATCAAGAAGGATAAAAATATAAATTTCCATGAATTTATTTACATGCAAACTTTAAAACTCAATTAATTGTTGGGATTTAAATGAAATCTATGTCATGCCAAAATGATAGGTCCTCTCATTGATATACACGCCAGCACTCACGTGTTTAGGGCTTATGTGTTTAAATCTCTCAAATTCACTTAATGAATATATTGTACCGTAAGCTTGCTCTTCAATCTCATCTCCATTACTAAAATATTACAAGTAGTGCATGAATCAAAAGGTCTTACTTTTTTGTTGTAATGGGCCTAAGGTTAAGGTGAGGTAAAAGAAAAAAAAAGAAAAGAATAAAACCAAATAAAATAGAGCATTCTAAAAACATAATTTTTTAAACAAGATATTTTCAAAGTCAATCTCTAAACTAATGAAAAATTGAAACTTGCATTCATACTCATTCATTCAATTTATATTTTCATTTATCTCAACTAATTCGCATAACTAATACTCATATCTTTTAAACCAATGGGAGTTAAAAGATAAAACTTAGACTTTTTTTTTTATATAAGAAACAACAAAGAAAATCAAAGTTCTCCCAATACCCCTACACTTTAAACACGACATTGTCCTCAATGTTGAAATTAAAAAAAAAGAAATATAAGAGAATGAAAAAAATAAGGTAAAATACGAAAAATAAAAGATAAAGGAAAAAAAGGCAAATGTTCAGTCATGTCCTTAGTGTAAACTAGTATATCATCAAAGAAAACCAGAATGAATTTTCTCAAATAATTCCTAAGAATATCATTCATTAAACTCTGAAAAGTTATAGGGGCATTAAAGAGTCCAAAGGGAATGACAAGGAATTTATAATAACCATTGTATGTCCTAAAGGCTGTTTTAAAGACATTTTCTAAGACCATTCAAATTTGATGGTATTCATCTTTAAATCAATCTTAGAAAAAATGGTTGGCCTTTCTAAATATTCTAACAGTTCATCAATAATACGAATAGGATACTTATCTTTCACACTTATTAAGAGCTCAAAAATCTACACAGAACCTTCATGTCTAATCCTTTTTCTTGACTAGCACAATTGGAAAGATGAAAAGACTATTGCTTGGTTACACAATTCCAAGCTCTAACATTTCAGCCACTAGTTTCTCCAATGTATCTTTCTGCAATCTAGAGTATCTATAGGGTCTCAAGTTGATAGTTTGATTTTATCCTTCAAGGTTATCATGTGATCATGCCTCCTGACTGAGGGTAACCCTTTAGGATCACTGAAAATATATTGATAAGTTTTCAGCAGAGCCTACAAGGGTGAACCTTCTTCTTCCTTGAAAGGAAAGCACACCGTCTAAGAATACAGTATCTAGCCAACATCCTACAACATTCTTAAACTACAGAGCTTTACCTCTGTTAGCAAGGTGTCTTTGGGTAGCAGCTCATTTAACTCCTCTAGCCTAATGGATTGAACTAGCCTAGGTCCTTTCAATGTCACTTCTCTGCCCTACCACCAAAAGGACATCCATTTGTCCTCATAATTGAACAATACATTTCCCAACAATTTCAACCATTGTATGCCTAAAATCACATCATAGTTTTGCAATTTCATAACAAAAATATCAGTTTGAAATTGAACACCCTGCATTTTCCATTAAAGGTTCTTACATACGGCTGCACAAGATATGGTACCTCCATTAATTGCTTCTACTTCTATAGGCTTGATTGGAGTCAAGATACATCTCCATTTACTGGTAAGATTGGAGTTGAGGAAGTTGTGGTACTATCCAAGTCAATCAAAATGAATATAGGACATTTGTCTGTATTCCCCCACACGTTATTGGTGTGGCATCTCATAATGCCTTGTAATGCATGTAGAGATAAATGAGGGGTAAGAACTTCCACATTCATTGTTTCTATAGTCTCTTTTTCTTCTGAGTTTTCCTCATCATCTTCTATTATGCATAATGAATATAACTTCTTGTTTTTGCACTTATGCCCGGGTACAAACTTCTCATCACACCAAAAGCATAACCATTTGGCTCTTATGCCATTCACCTTTTTTGTTCTACTAGGTATGGTGGGTCTGTGGGTGGGGTAAATATTAGTGTTGTTGATTGGTGGCCTTGTAGGCATAGGTAATAAGGCAAGTTGGGGAGGTTTAAAGGTATTGAAGATGGGATTAGAGTTTGGTTTATTGGTGTTTACAAGGCAGACAAACTTTGAAGCCTACTGGTTAGGGCTCATTTGAGTCTGGAATTTTGGGTAACATAAGGTTGTTTTTTTGTTAGGTGAGTGTAAAGTCATGTAGCTTAGTTAGGTTATAGGCTTGTTTGAGAGATTTAGGCTCAAACATCTTCATTAAGTTCTTAACCTTAATTTCTAAACCCTCCAAAAAAATACCAAGGCTTGTTTCTCATAAATTTAAGCTCTATTACACAATATGTCAAAGTCTTTATATAACCCTCTAAATTACCTTCTTGCTTGTATTTAGTTAACTTTTCTAAGGGATCTTTTTGTCTTGTCAAACCTACAATGCAAGGCATCGACTTATTCAGCCCATGCAACCTTTTGTCCTTCTAGGTTCATTATGAAATTCTAGTGCCAATAAAGGGTCAAACCATTCAGATAATATGAGACTAATTTCAGCTTGTTAGATTCAGGTATTTCTTCTTGATCAAAATATTGGTTGTATTTATACAACCATTTATGTACCTCCTTACCTTCAAAGGTAAGGAAGTCTGTTTTGGGCTTGCACAACGTGTAGGAGTATTGTAATCCCTCACCAATCCATCCCTGGCAGTTGGTTATTGCAGGAGATTGAGAAGAATGGATGTTTTGGGAAGAACTTGTCTTTGTGCTAGTGTTTACAGAGAATGTTTTATTGAGATTTGTTGGGTAGCCATCTCTTTCATCATGGCCTTAAGCTAAGCAAGGTCATCAGATTGAGCATTCGGTTTAACCTCTATTCCATTGACTTTTTGGTTAGCAGCTTCCAAAAAAATCATCAATCCTTCTCACATCTTGGGACCTCTCTGGTGGCATCTTGCTGAAGTCCAAAGATGGTGAGCTCTAATACCACTTTGCTGCAAGTTAAAAGGGTGAGCCTTAAAGATATAACAATGGAGGAGAAATATAGATGGGAAGGAGAAGAGCTGTAGTTACACTCTCAGAATTTGTTATAGGAGAAGAGAAAGAGGGAGAACGGGAGAGAATCTTGGAAATTTCTGTCATTTTCCATGCGTTTCTGTTTCAATCATTAGGGAATAAAAAGACACTACTTCTTTTCTATTGTCGGCGTGACACTCCACACCTGGCCATTCTTTCTAACTTGTTCTCATTTAAAAAGACTGCACAAAACGCAGCCGTTGGGTTACAATCAATTTAAACCGATCCCGCTTCCCCCTTTACTCTGTTTTCTTCTTCTTTCGTTTCCAGCTGTGACACAAGAGTGCAATGCGCTCGAGCCGATTAGCTAATGGCATCTTTTCTTGCAACAGGAACAACATTCACGGGGGCTAAAGAGAAGGTAGGGGAATTCGCCATGGTGTTTGTGGAGACTCCGAATATGACAACCTTAAAAGAGTAAAGTATTTCCATGCATCAACGGCTGCGGAAGACGTTTATTTTAAGAAATGAGAGCCAAATGTTCCATGTCACCACCCCCTTCTCATAATTAATTTGGTGGACTTGATGCTCAGCTAGCAGTGAACCAGGGTTGTGAATATTGATAAATTAAGAAAAACTAGCAAATGACATTTTCATGCTGCGACTGACCACCTCACATTTCGACGATAATTTTGAACCGTGGCCAAGTCATTTTTACATGCCTCAGCACACCAATGATAGAAATCAAATGTATATATACTGTAAATTAAATACCTCCTTGTCTATTTTACAAAAAAGTTGATCACTCTATAATCTATCAACAGTAGAAATACAAATACCATCTTTTCTGCGTGCTATATTGTACATGTGTTACACTCACTAGTTAACAGCTAAACCTTGGATCATTCTCAAGTCGTATATCTAAAAATACAACACGGGCACCAGACTTGTGCAAAGTGGGAGACATGCTGAATGAAATTGACCAACGAAACAGTCAAGCGTGCAAGAAAAGACAGGTGCTGCAATGAAATTCCACAGATTACAAACAAAGGGGGTCTTGTAGCATCATATGTACGCAAGTGAGTTTCTGTCAAGGTCAGGTTGAGGGCGACCACGTGTTGGAGTTGGTGGTCTTTGGATGTTAAGCTCCTGAACGACAACAGAAACATAGAGAAAACAATTAAAAGCCAGCTAGGGGATAGGTTTTCCAGATTTGTGGATACCAAGCAGTATTTCCAACATTGAAAATGCTATAAATCTTACCTGCATCCATGCATCATCAATGACACGTTCCGGAGACGTCTCTGGTGACTGAAGGGGAGGTGGCAAGGGATGAATTAATTTTGGAACCACAACCAAACCCCTGCCAACTACCAGTATAGCTCCAGCATTGTTTGCAGTCCCTGGATTGATACATCACATTAGGATTCAAATTGGATTTTAGCAGGAGAAAATTCAAGCTCTTTAGCTTACCACAATAGTTGGTTGCAGAAAATAGAGTAATCAATTGCCCGTGGGCAAACCGTTCAAACCCATCCATGACACATTCATGTGCCCTAATAATCAGCTGTAACTTATTTTTCTTACAGAAGTCGGATACACGATCAGGCTGCAATGACAATAAAAGATAAAACAAGCAAAAGCTTCATAACACATGCAACGTGAAAGCGCATCAAATTAAAAAGATACAGTGCTGAGATAAGTATACAAAACTGATAACATCATACGCTAGCAAAGATTCATTGGACATCTGAAGCAGCAAAAGTGAGATAGTAGCAGCTCATAAGAGTGGAAATGCAAACTGCCAGTGACTATAAATTTATAGTGGTAAGTCACTTGGTATTTCAAAATTAATATAAAGATCATGGTGAACTTGTCACCTTTAAGGCTAAAACAAGCCAACACTGCTGAACTTTCCGTCAAAGGCAAGTTAACCTTGTCACCTTTGATTTTTCTTTTGGTTCCCAATAAGCGTTAGTAACAATGAAGTCCTAAACTTTCTTAAAGTTCACATCCAACATTTAATAGTAGTAGGCGAAGAACATTGTTTCTCTTCCAGTTTGAAAGTAAGATTTTGGTGGCTCGTTTCTAAATAAAAGAAAGGAGTATTATTTTTTTTTCTGCCGTTAACTAGAGTATGAGAATTTAAAGCAAGCTGCTATAGGAATTCAATCTCTACATAAATATTGATCGGGGGACCAAGATAAGAAGTTTTGAGGGGCTAATTGCTTTCCACAAAGGTTGATGCGATATCTATAATTTAGTAAAAAAAAAAATTGTTTCTATTCACTATGACTTGGGATATATTGCATGTGATAAACCACACCAACCACAATAACTAAAGATCATCAAACATAACAGATGTAAACAATGACATGCATACCCCAAAAGTGACAAGACCAGGACCCCTAGCATTTGGTCTCAAACCCTCTATGCTATCATTTTCGGTAGGATCCGACCTGAATAGAGAAGTTTCATAACACAAATTAACGTAAGCAATGGTAGATTGCAAGTAAAATAAATCGAGTGAAGCATACCATAGAAGATCCATTAGAATTATAGATCCAGCATCCATTGTTATGGGCCTCTCCAGCTTCTCTATCTGTTCCACTGAATGAATGGATCTTCCTATGCCACCATGCATACAGATAATTTTCTTCTCAATAAGCGCAGCGAGTGGAAGACAGTTGAAAAGTTGATTGAAACGTGTCCATGCCCATATTCCATCACTCTCTCCCTGTAAAATGCTATTATCACATTTGAACATTTGAATTTTCAAAAGATGTACTAGCCCTTCAGGAAAACTATATTTAGCATGTTTATCTATACCATTCTTTCAATGCATTCAATACGAAAACCAAAGAGCGCATTTATATCAGCAGCTTCATGGTTACCACGTATCAGGTGGACATTCTCGGGATACTCAATCTGCAAAATCATAATAAAAGGCACCACATCATCAATATAAGGACAGTGCAAAAATATAATTCATATGAAACTATTGTTCATTGAAAGCACAAGTTTTGCCTTAAGAGCAAGAAGCAAAGTTATGGTCTCCAAACTGTGTTGCCCTCGATCAACATAGTCTCCCAGAAACAAATAGTCGATGTACCTGAACCATAAAATTGGACAGCGTAGTTAATCAACTACAGAGATAAATCACACAATCTGTTTTAAAATTATCAATTTGTTGTTTTGAACATATAAGCTGGAGGCCTTCTATCACGTTAAGCATTATCCAAATGAAAACTTAATATAAGCAACGCTAAAGGACATGTATTGTATCTTCAACCCAATTTTGGGAAACAGTGCCCACCAACCACTGCTTGTCATAGACATAAACATCAAATGAAGGAGTATAGAGCAATAACTATTTAAGCAGAAGAATGTCAAAATATGAGGATAAGAAAGAGAAGGGAAATAGAACCATATAACGAGTTCAAATTACTTATGGACATTGCTGGCTCAATTATGACATAAACAGCAAACCTGCACACATGCATTTATCATGTGCCGATGACTCCAAGAATATGGGCATGACACATTAAACGACATGATTTCTTTAGAAAGTCAGTGGAGCCCACAGAAAAAAGAGTTGGGTGTTTGGGAGTGCGTTTGAAACTTTTTTTGTTAAAAGTGCGTTTCGCATGAAAAAAAATATTAAATTGATGTTTTTTTAGTGTTTTCCGATGGTTTTAATATGCTAATGTCAAAAAAAAAAATTGAATTTTTTTTATTTCAATGCATTTTCTAGAGAGAAACTATTTTAAAAAACACCTTACACCACAATTTCAAACACAACATTTCTAAAACATTTAAGAATTTTAGTGCTTTTCTAATGGTAGTGATAATGCCTTCTCGAAGACAAGACGAGTTATATTGTTGTAGATTGCTACTCACAATGCCTTTCTTGAGGTACATTTACAACATACATACAAGTTGAAAATGTGTGGAACTTTAAAATAATGTTGAAAAACGGTAACTTGGGTATTTGAACATGATTTATTAACCAACACCTTTACTCAACTATTTACTTTGGCTAAAAACCAACAACAATTCAGCATATCAGATTCATAGTGTCAGTCCATGTAAGAATATGGATCTTTGTTACTGTGATCACATCTTTCTAGCCCCTTTCACAAGCCCCCTTCCCAAGAACCAAACTCTCATCTCCCTACTAGTTTAGCCAGTTTGTGTAGGACATGAAGGAATCATCTCTATCAAGCAGAGAGACCTTATTACTTTTTGTCAACTCAAGCACTTAGCTTTTGCAGCTGCACTTTCATCAGATCCCACTTCCCTGCCTCAACATGAAGCATGAATTATACTCAACTGCACCCCACAGGGACAAAACATAGTTTTTGGCACTTCACCCATCATGATTGAAAAAAAGAAACTAGCCAATAGAAAAGCCTAATCCAAAATCCATACTGTAAACCCACAACAGAGCACCCATGAGTGACACAATCAATTTAAATGGTTCAGTTTCGTTCTTAGTTTTCCTCAATCTCTTAGATTGCATGAAATTAAATGCCACTATCAATTAGCTCTCCACATCATACTCAACATGTTCCTCACAAGCATAAGAGCTACAATGTAATACTTACGTAATGTCTCCTGCTGTCGATGGAAATCCATATTCATCAAATAGACGCATTAAGTCACCAAACTGTCCATGAAGATCACCAAAGACTTTTATTGGGGCTTTCAATTGCAGAACCGTTGGCTCTTGCATAAATATTTGTTCAGCAGCATAACAAAGTTCCCCAACTTCATAAGAATCCAGGAAAAATCTCCTATTTGCAGGAGCTTTCCAGTTTCGAGGCCTAAGCAACATGGAAATAATCTGCAAGATAACAACATGAAGTAGCGCTAATGAAGAGATAGCAATACTCATAAATTTGTCAAGTCTTACCTTCTTATGCAGGCCTTGAGGAGACTTTTTTCTGGTGAACTTTCTGGCAGGATAAGATGCATCATTATTCATAGGAAGCATCCTTCTACTTTCATTTTCGAATTGATCCAACGACAATTGCCTTACCAACCCACCCAGGTTTCCCACAGCCTCTTTAGCAACCACCACCTATGAGAACAAGACTGTGATTTAGCAGCATGGCAACCAAAGAACAACTGCACCACTCTTATAAACCACAGATAAAAGGGCATACAGCTCTAGGATGAAGGCGAACATCAGCCTCATTGTCACTTCCATCTGAAGTTGCTTCTGCCACTTGTGAATTGTCATCAGATACAGATGTTTCTTCTGCAGGATTGGAAGATGCTGCCTGAGCAGCTTGCCAGACAGCATTAGCTGCCTCAGCTTCCGCAGCAGATGCCTCCCTTAATTTCTCCATAGAATTTTTGTCCATGCTGCTACAGAAGAAAATAAATCCATGAATTTATATAGGAAAGGGGCTGACATGGCATGAGGGATAGAGAGAAGGTTGAGACCTGATACCACCAGATAAAGGGATCTCTGATCCACCATCAGGGGTAGTTGTTCCAAAAGAATTTAAATTATAATGGTTTGATCGGGGACTTGTTATTGTTGAGGCTCTCTCAGATGTTAAAATGGGAGAATTCATGTCTGACTGGAATGGGGAATTTTCAGCAACCAGAAAATCATCTAGCACTGCATCTGCAGAGAACAAAGCAAGTGGCTATCATGTGTGCTTCTCTTAAGTTTGCAATACACAATGAAATGAAATGAATTCCATGAGGCCCAAATGATTAAGGCTTAATGGCAGGTTATGCAGAAGAAAAGGAAACAAAGATGAGTCAAATAAGCATAAGCTGCATAACAGCCTAACTAAACAAGAAGATAAAAAAGGTGCTGTACACAATAAATCCACTCTGATCACTGTTAATACTTATAACAGACACTTGATTTCTTCAGAATGCTTGAGAAAGACTCTTGTTACCATCAGGCAGAAAATCAATAAACAAGATCTAAAAGATCCACAAATGCATGTAATTTCACTTGCACAGTTGTTATTGTGATACCATAACAACTTAAGTTAACATTAGAGCAACCAATTAGGATTGGTGAATTACTGGCTCTGAACATAGCACATCCAAACATAGTTGCTTGACAAGAAATAAGAATTATTAAGCTATTGGGATCAAGAACCAAAAAAAAAAATCCACTTAATGATGTAAGTCTCCTGCATTTTTTTTTTTTTTCTGTCTATCGAAGATAATGTCCTAAACTAGTGTCAATCAATCAAACAATCATCAAGCCGCACAAGCACAATAGGTTGATTACACATGCTAAAAGCAATTGCTAACATTCTTGTGCGGAAGTTACTGACTTCCATTTCTTATGCTTACCAAACAAGGAAAAGAGACCCCACAATAACTACCTAAATGGTTGTGGAATTATAATTCAGAGCAAAATGTAAAATATAGACAATAGTGCTAAATGAATGCATGCCCTTGCTGATGTGAAATTAATGCCTCTTTTTAAAGATCACATTGATATGTGTTATCTTAAATGGCACAGCTACATGCATTCCCCTCAAATATGCAGAAAAAGTTCAACAAAGATTTCATTGATGCTTGACTTGTAAACTCAATTTTCCAAAGGACATAGCACAGAACATACATTTATGGGTAAGAATTCAATGGAAGGGGATGAAAATTGAAAATGGTAATAGAGAATGAATCGTGAAAAGTAATTCAAAAGGAAAAGGACAAAAAGATAATATTACTTCAACACATTGAAACATAATAGATAGCTGATAGCACAGGCAACAATATCAACATCACGCACCCTTTGAATCATAAGCATAACAAGCAAAACTGTGGCACAGCATGTCCATAGCAAAAGAAGAAAAAGGTGCTCCTGATCATGGGGACTTCATACAGTTCTTAGTCAACAAACTTCAAAATTATTCACTACTACACTTCAATTACAACAGAAAAAGTAATTGAACTTTAAATAGAATAACATATCAGTAATACTGCTTTATAAGATACAAAAGAGAGCCAACAGAAAATAAAACAGCAGAAACAAAAATAACAATAAATAATAACAAAGAATTCACTCCTCAATCAAAAAGCTTCTCTAATAATTACTACAATGAGAAACTTAAGGATAGAAAAATATAAATGCTATATGGTGTAACACTTGCAGCACACGCAACCTTGGTCTGGTTTAGTTCAAGCATAAAACCAGCAATGCCACAAACAAAATGTAAGTCTATTCAAGTCTCTTCTTGTTTGCTTTCACAGTATAACTTTCATCTAAAAACATTTCTACTCCTAAACACTTGTATTCCTATTTTATGAGTAGTCCTCTCAATTTAACTTGTACAATGTTGTCAGTTATGGCCGAGCTTAATGTTAAAGTCACTTGTAGTAAGTGACCTGTGATTAAAAGCAGCCCACATGAGGAATTGGAGGGATAAAAGGATGAAGAGGGGAGAGCTACAACTGCAGGACTAATAGGTCTCCCAAAGAACAAAAAAGAAAACTTCACCTCCTTTTAGACCACCGTAGACATATATACGAACACCAACAGATGCAGATGCATGGCGACAACGACGCATTAGCTCCAAAGAAGGATCATATTCAGCATGTCCCTTGCTGGTTTTAGAAGAAGTAACTATCCCATTTCTATCCAACCAAACGCCCGCAGCAGTGTCCAGCACTAGTCTCACAGAAAAAATTGTTGAAGATTACAATATAACCCCTCTTTTCAGGATAAGAACAGCAAAGAAAAAGGCTTACCAGCAACAGCTGCTTCCCCTTCTACTAAGCGTCCTCCCTTTAGGGCTCCTCCTGTAACATGCAAACGTGCACCAACAAAAACCTGATAGAAAACAATGTCAAACTTTTTAATGATAGAGAAGAAACAAGATCAACTTCAGTAATCGAGTCCCAACAAACATTTTACTTCAAAAGATATATTTCATGATCTATGCATAATCTAGAAGTTAAAACGTCCTGACTAGTGGTCACTTACCGCAGCATGTTGATACCTTGTTGATGGAGACACCCCAGGCGCAAGGGTCCACTCCCACTGACCATTTCTATGCATTAGAAGCCCATAAGCATCGCCAAGTGCCTGTTTAAGCACGCACTTATGATCAGTAAAAGAATTGAAATGCAAAACAGCAACACCATAAGTAATGAAATTTTCTTTATCCAAAAAACAACACTGTTCAGCACGAAAGGAACTTCAATGAGAGTGAAGCTGCACTGAACGCCTGAATAGAGAAAAATTCATAAAAACCAGATGAATGGTTCCTGATAGAAAAAAGTAATGGCAAATTTCAAAGAAACAGTAGGAAAATCATTCCAGAACAGAAAGAGTGCTCTGATTTCTCATCACAACTGCAATTTGGAAAATGAATGTTCTATACCAGATGTCACTTGTTTTTATAATATTTTTCAAAGCTTGTGAATAAACAAGAACACGCACCAAAGGTTCATTTCTTCAAGCTTTCCAAGCCCACAGTTACTTTTGCACTTAACTTCTTTCTTCCTTCTAATCCATATAATAAAAGTTTCACATTGAGTTTTGCCTCGAGTTTTTCCAAGAATTCTATGTATTTGATCAAACATTACATCCTACTTCCAGTTACCAACCTCATAGAAAGAGAAATGTGTCACATCCACAAGGTTGAGGACAAGTAAGGTCCCACTCATTTACAATAGGTGTGGGAATGCATCTGGAAGGTTTGGATTACAGGCCAGCGCAGTCTGGCCCTACCCACATAAAATTCATGGCACATCATATTGTCAGTTCAACAAAGTTAGAAAACTTTATTTAGTTTGATTACCTTGATCTCCCATCTCTTATGATATGCCCTTACACATTGAGCACACCAGGACTATGCATGCCTATTTGTTAATAAAATAAATGCCACGAGGACAAACACTAAGTTGACAGGCTAGTCCTACTGTCCTAGAAACAAATATCTACTGCAAAACAAACTGCTGTTATAATATAATCGTGCAGAATAGTTAAATAGAATTGAATGCTTTACAGCCCCTGAAAATAAAAGATCATACCGTGCCAAAGGAGTCTCTTCCACCACAAAGCAAAAACATTCCATCTGAACGGGCACTAGCTGTTGCATACCTACAGAATAATGCTACATCATGTCAGACATAAAACATGGGTAGATGGGAAAATAACAAACGCAGAAGTTTAACACTTCTGCAAATGTTTGTTCTAAACAAACTTACATTCGAGCAGAAGGTCTATCACCTTCAGGATTTAGCCTCTGCCATGCATATGGTTTCTGGGCAGTGTCCAAAACCCAGGCATCAGATAGAGCTCTTTTACCTAGAATATTATGGGGAAAATCACTATTACGTAGTTATAAAGCATGGAAAAATGCATAATCATCAGCACAAAACATCAACGTCCATTCTCCTGGCATGAAATAACATAAAAATATTCAAAATTAAACATTTAAGACAATTGTCCATCCATAGGGTAAGCTACTCCAAATTCAAGAATCCTCCAGCTTGTCATGATAACCTCACTTAAGCATAAAGAAACAACAGCCCAAACCCATATCTAAAAACAAGTGCCAAGATGCTGAATTTTACAAATGGAAGCTAAGCATATTCAATGCCAATAATCAAACAGAAAACAACCATGAAACACAGTTTTTAGCACTGGACTTCTAAAAAGGATCCAGTCCTTAAAGAACCAAAAGATCTTAAAGATAAAAAGCAGAACAGAAAAATTTGCTTACCATCATTGCCACTGACAATAACAAGGTACCTTTGGGCAACCAAGTCCATTACATGGCCATAACGAGGCCCAGGCCCTTGTCCCTGTACAACCACTCTACGCTCATATCAAGCACCAAAATATAACAATCAGTTCCAAATCAAGATCCCAAGTAAAGAGAGAAAAATAGGGAACCCCTAGCTAAAACTGGTTAATGGAAAAGAAGAAACTGACCGGTGCCACTTGAATTTGTCAGTGCTCAAGTCAAGCACATAGAGATCATCAGTGGAATGCCCAGCTGGACCTATCCCACCCTAAACCATACATACAATCTATTCATCAATACCATAAGCTCACATTAAGTGAACAAATCAAATAAAAAGAAAAAAGAATCAAATCCTAATTCACAGTGAATCACCTGAAAAACTACCATAGTACCAACAGCAGCTGCCGCGTGCGCAGCCCTAGGAGACGGTGGCTCTCCAGCAGCTTGTATTCTGTTCATTAGACAACAATCACCAAAGGTTAATCGTCCAATTTTTTTCCTTTATCTTTTTATTTTTCGAATAATAAAAAAAAATGAACAAGAACAAGAAGAAACAAAGTACTGTTACCTACCTAGTCCATTTCCTAGTAAGAACATCATAAGAATGAACCGAATTAGTGGCTCCATCCAATCCTGCACCAAACAGTTAAATTTAATTAATATTAAGCAAAGCAGGAGCAGCATAGAGAGAGGGAGAGAGGTGGAAACTGTAACTGATTCCAGGAGCGGAGGAAGCGCCGCCCTCGATAGCGGTGACACCACCGAAGAGGATGAGTCGAGGGCCATGAGACTTGGTAACAGCAACGGCAGTCAAGGTGTGGCTACATCGAGGACCAGGAGCATCATCATCAGAACTCCAGTAAGTCTCCAAGGCCCGATAAGCGGGAGCTGGGTGAAGCCATGGCTTGGATCCCATTTCCCACCCCCTCTACTCCATTAACAATAATACTTCAATAACCCTCAAGCCCTCCTAAACTAAAAACATCGGGACCCACGGGTGGTGGTGGGGCCACGGCTACACGCTCCGTCAATCTCTCCTTTTTTATTTAATCCCTAATCTTTCAAACTAAAGAACTATTACTAGTCCACGCTAGCTAGATATAAAATAATTTGAATATTGTGGAATAAAATATACTCCTAATCTTAACAGTTTATTTAGGTAATGGAAAAGGGTAAGTAGTAATTAGCAGCCCAGTCCTGTAATGGAAGGAGGAGAAGGTTTGTCTAATGTCTAGTGCTTGCAGGAGTCCCAACTGAGTCAGACCTTACATGATAGCGTTAATCTATGAATCACTGATGGCAAGACCCAGCCGACAAATAAACCAGCTTGGGATCCGATTCATTAACATGGCCTGATCTGATCTGTAATGAATACAGCAGTCAAACAAGATGCATACGGCCGCCTTTTACACCAACCACTCATTGCCGTCCCCCGCCCTTTTGCTTTCTTTTTTGCTAACTGAGCTGAGATGCAAAAGGCAATTGATGCTTTGCGAGCCCCCCCGTCACCGACACAGTGTCCCAGGTAGACTCGTAGCCATTAGCATGGGTATCCCAAGTGTTGTTTTCGTGCAAGTGAGGTCTAGCTTTTCCAAATGCATCCAGATGCAGAAAAACACGAAAAGAAATCTTCTTTCGTTCATATCAGCCTATTCATATCAATTATTTCAAAAAAAATAAGAAAAGAAGAATCCGACGAGTTATTAAATAGTAATGGTTCATGTATTGTTGGCAGAATCCGCGATCTTCCGAGGATAAAAAGATGGAGGAGGGGTCTTCTGTTAGACGAGGGACGAAGATGATTAAACTTCCAATTGGGTAGAGCAGGACGGACCCCGCATTCATCCATCCATCCATTTGATGAACAATGAAGCCACATAGCACAGGTGAGAATTGGCTCAATGAACCCGTCGGTTTGATTAAAATTATCGACTTCTTGTTTAACATAGGATCCACTCTTCTTAACTCAATTAAAACTTTAAGTTTAACGATTAAAAGATTGATTGTAAGAAATGTTTCTGAACATATCATGTAGTTCATACTTCATCGTAACAAATAAAAACTTAACTGCTAATATAAAAAAGAGTTCGGGAGCTATTGTATCACCTCTCAAATACGTGGGGTTAAACATCTTGAAACCTTCGATGCAAAGCAAAGGCTATCTAGGCTATAAAGAGCGATTTTAAAAGTGTGTTTGGTATTGCAATAGCTGTTGTGGTAGTTGTGATTGTGATTTAAAAAAAAATATTTTATAAAAAATACTTTTAGTTAAGATTAGTTTGAAAAAATAGGTGTTTGGTTAAAACTGTGGTTAAAATGAAGGTTGAAGAAAAAGTAATTTAATTTGTTTGGTTAAAAATGCTTTTGAAATTGAGGTTATAAAATAATTTTAAAAAATATATATTAATATTGATGGTTTTTAATTTAAATATTGTAGATTTAACTATTACTATTATATCATGAGTTCCATTAATTTTTTTAAGAGCACAACAACATAGGTAAAATATAATCAGAAATAAAATTAGGATTGCGATCAAATTCTGCAAATATTACGTCATCAAGCGAGCTCCGTCTAATTTATGTAGTGTCATTAAATAATGTTTAACACTATTTTTTCGAATAAAACACAATTAAAAATAAAAAAATATTTTTTTATTTTGTTAGATTGGACCCGGTTCAATATATTTTTAGCGTTGAACCGGACCAATCCGGCCGGAACAATGGAGCATTAAAGGAAACCCATGAACAGTGGAGCTAGCTCCACTGTTTAAGAGTTTTCCAGCTTAAGAAGCAGCAAATTGCTGCTTCTTGCAAACTTGTGGTCGTGCCACAATTAACGGTAGGCCCCACCAGTAGAAATCTGTTGTGGGAGTATTATCAAACAGATAAGTTGTTGTGGTTGCTTCAAATGCAGAAGCAACCACGCAACCAAACACCCTCTAAATTTATTGAGTTTCATTATTGATATGCAGATCTCCCAATATACGGTTTGCAACTTGAAAAATCAAAGTTATACGCAATGGTTACTCTTACTTTATATTTATAAAAAAACATGAACAAATACAAATAGTATAAAATTACAATAAAATTTATCAATTCTTCAAAAAAAATTATATATTCAATCAAGAACTTAATATAAAAATCACTCAATCATATAAAACATAGCAAAAATATTGATTTTTTAATTAAAAATAGTTCTTTTATTTTAACAAAAAGTCTCTACAAATGAGTATTTATATTAGAAAAAATCACAAGTCTAATAAAATAATCTTAATGAATATAGATAAACATAATAAGTAATAATAATCCAATAAATCTAAATTTAAATAAAAACCTTAATATCACTAAAAGGTCTAATAATAATTAAAAAATAAATAAAATAATAGCTCAACTAATTTAAATAAGACTAAAGTCGTTTTTCTAATATGTTAACATAATCAAATGTTAACTTTAAACGTATAGTTCTCTCTCATCTTAATGAATTAGAAAGTGTGTCATATATTATTGGAAAGCAATGGATGTTTACTTTGTAATTCAACTAAAATGGTATTCAGATTACTTATGTAGCTCCATACAGTGGCGGAGCTAAAAAAATGTAAATAAGGGGGCAAATTACTAATAAATGCTTGATATTATATACTATATAGACATGTGTTATATATAGAGAAATTAATTTTAAATGCATGTACTAACTCATGCCAATCAAAATTAATTTAAGAATATTTTTAAAATAAAAAAAAAACTTAAATTATAATTATTCTTTTCGAGTTTTTATATTTTAAAACTGCTTGATAATGACTTCATTCTTAATTTTATTAAAGATATTCTTTATCAATATATACAATTAAACTTTCGTTCATCTATTTCTAAATCTTCCAAGGACTAGTGAAATTATTGGCAACAATTCTTTGTTGACTTGTTATTTTATACAAGTGGGTTAAATATAAATATTAATATATTTTTTTAATTTTTTTATTGTGTTTATAATTTTTTGAGTTGTTCATTACTTCATTTTTAATCACTGGTAAGTTGATCACCATCATTTTTCATATGAAATTTATAACAAAATACATATTAATTCATCAAAACTCATTTCAATTCATATTCATATACATATAATATTATCCATACACATATTAAATTAACAAATCCATAAATTATCATAAACTCTAACATTTTTAATAACTAATTATTAAGGAATAAAACTAAAATTAAACAATGGAATAAATAGAAAAAATGAAGGAAACTCACCTAAAATATAAAGTATAAAGCATAAAAGGTTACTTACTTAACTAATTAATAGTTTAGGACTTGAAAAAAAAAATTGTAGATGGAAGAGAAGCGGGAACAATAATTCAAAAAAAAAGAAGACAAGCTTGGATCAATTAGTAGTTAATAAAAAAATTAAACTTGTTAAGTTATTATATTAAAATTCTAATCTAAAAATATTTTGCAAAGAAAAAGATTAAGGGGGCAATTGCCCCTTTAATCCCCATTGTGGCTCCGCCACCGGCTCCATATATAACCAAAATATTAGTTAAAAGTCAAAACCGACATATTTGAATCTTTTTATTTTAATCTTTTTGTAATGTTTAAATGTTCACTTAGAAGCCCTTCTTGAACATGAATTAAATTAATTAAGGCTAGTACTTATTTTATTTAATATTTTTTTGAAGTCCATCTTAGCTCTCGTGTCTTAAATAAGTCTATTGAAAGCCTCTTTGAATCTCTTAACCTTAAGTCTTGCCACTAGACCAATTGGAACATCTTAGTCTCTTTGAATAAGTCTATGTGTTAATCAAGGATTGTATTTTATTAAAAGTCTCTTTGAACCTTTTAGCCCAAAGTCTTATCTAGAAAATTAGGTTTTATGGTTTTTTTTTCCCTACAATCCATTTTTTCATCCACCCTAATTTTTTTTTTATCCAAACAACACATCATCTGTTTCCATTAGATTTTGGCTACTATGGTGGCTAAATAATCAGGGTTTATGGTTTTTTGATTTAAAAACCTATTTTTTACCTAAAACATTGAGAAAAGATCCTAATCACTTTGATAAAACCCAATAATAGCCTTAAACAACCTAAAAAACCGCACAAAAAACAAAAATTAACTTGAAACAAAAAAAAATCTTCTCAAGCTTAGATATAGTTTTTTAAGCAATTTTAAAGTGAAAAATACCCAAATGAAATTTCTCTCACCAAATGGAACTCGTTGATACTAAGATCAAGTATTTTGGTGGTTAGAATTAATGTCCCCCCCCCCCACTTTCCTTCCAATCCAATGACTAAAAAAAATAAAAATTATTTTTTGTGCCAAAATTGAATTGCAAAAAAAAAATATTAAAGGACCGAATAGGTATAATCTGAAAAGTTTGAGAACTAAATTAGACCTTTTCAAAGAAATTTAAACTCACCATCCATTTTCAAAGCCTTTTCCACATCGATTCTCTTGTTTTCAATTTTTTCATTGGTGAACAAACTTGAATTAATTATCTTTTAATTTGGGTCAAAAAAGATGTAATTGCACAAAAATAAAATAAGAATTTGAGCGCCAAAAAAAATAAAAATTGAACAATGAGTCCATATTGATATATGACACGGTGAACATGTTTCTATCTATAGTAAAATGCCCACATGTTTTAGTGTTTTTTTATAACTATAACTATCTATTTGACCTGTAATTTACAGCGGGTTAGATGTTATTTTAAACCAAAAATAGGAATTTACAAGCTTTTCCAACGCATTTTTTTCATTAAAAAAATATCAATCATAAATCAAAAAGTTTATGCATGTATTTAAATAAATAAATCGAGAAATATTTATGTCAATAAATGCAAAAAAAAAATTAATGATAACTTATAGAGACTAAACTGAAAAAATCAAGAAATAAATATAGATTAAAATATTTGATCTCGCAACATGAACTATGTACCCAATTGTATTTAATAACTTTGTTTATTAGAATAATTTTTTTATTATATAAAATGATAATAGAAATAAACACACACATGAAAGTAATTGAATAAAATCAACGAAAAAAAATATTATGCAAGGTTACATATATAAGAAAAAAAATGTTATTATTTTATGTGAAAAACCAAGTAAAAACTAAATGATATTTAACCAAAGACTAAACTAGAAAGTTTAAAGATAGATATGGATGTAAATATCTCATCTCAAAACACAAACTATAGACTCAATTTTATTTATTAACATTGTTAACAATAATAATAATAAAACACATAGAAAAGTGATTGAATAAAATTAAAGGAAAAAAAATAAGTAGGACTACACAGAAAAAATACCTACTAACACCAGAAAAAAATGTTGAAATATCATTCATGAACTAAATAAAATCAATCATATTCTATTAAAAAAATAATAAAAATTTGTTATTTTTGTTAAAGATTAATAAAAACTCAACATTGAAAGATAAAATCACAAAACAAATAAAAGAAAAAAAACAACCGAACAAAGAAAAAAAAGGCTTAGGCACGCGACCTATCTTGGGTGGGCCAACGCGTCTAGGATGACTTTTTTTTTTAAACGATGGATGACCTGTTGTTTATTTTTTTAAAATAAGCTTTTTCATAGAATCCGACAATAATGGTGGCTGAAAAATCAGGGATTGTAGATTTTATACCTAGAAATCTATTTTCAATTTATTTTTAACTTAAAACACCTATAAAACACCATATACACCCTAATAAACCTGTATATGACTCCAATAACTAGAAATTGATCTAAAAACTCAAAATCAACCCAAAATAAAAAAATATTCCTTTGCTTAGATTTATCATCTCATGTGATGATATATTAGGTGATGAAAAGGTCAAAGAACACTCAGATGAGATTCATCTCGTCGAATGAAACCTATGAACACTAAAATCAATTTTTTTCGTGGGTCAAATCACTGTAAATTGAATTTTTTTCTCTACCACAAAATCATGTGACTCTATCTTTTCTCTCAAACTAGCGGGGATGAAAAGAAAGAAAAATAAAAATTTAGATCAAAATTAAAAATTTAAAAACCAAAGAGAATGGAAAAAGAAATTGAAAACTATAAAAACCATAATAAACTTTTTGTGCAAACTTTAAAACTTTTATTTTATTTTTTTATCTTTTCCACTTTGGTCCTAGAAAGCAACCGTTTTATATTTTAAGACAAATCAGAGCATGGGTTGTTCTAGATGAAAGCGATTAATGGAGGACAAGTTGTATATGCGAGAGATATGCAAAAGCCTAATTTTTAGAATTTATTTTTTAGTCATTCGTTTTGATATTTTGGGATTATGTTTTAATTTTCGCAAATTTGTTTTATTTTTTTTTTAATTTCTAGTTAGGCATAAACCTGGACTGAGAAGTAGCCCATAAAAGACAAAGCAACAGTAAAACCAGATCATGAATTAATGAAAGCAAGGGAGACAGAAGAGTGGGTGAGAGTGAGGATTGCCAGGAAGTTTTCAAATTTGCCGCCATAGGCAATCCCAAACGAACAACCCAGCATCTATGAAGCAAAATAAGCAGCCCCTTAGATCTCAAAAAGGCAATGAACAACCCAGTATCTACCCATCATCGATCGTGTGTCGTCGGGAGCTGCATTGGTCATCGACGGAGAAGACAAAAGGTGTGTGATTGTTTGGAAAGAGAGGTTGTGTAGAGAGGGAAAACAGGCATATGAGAGAGAGGAAAGAAGAACAACAAAATCACGGTAGGAACGC
>Ga0325414_1001027_pt1 | contig 25776 bp, 22 predicted proteins | sample PopdelMetagenome_8_FD_206183 | JGI IMG/M metagenome (GOLD analysis project Ga0325414, IMG submission 206183) | Populus deltoides microbial communities from Bellville, Georgia, United States - Leaf-PdKOR-R3 | ecosystem: Host-associated > Plants > Phyllosphere > Phylloplane/Leaf | place: USA... | reverse complement strand
CTTGTCTTAGAAATTAAAGATTTCAATGAAGAACATGTCGCCCTCACTGTCACTGCTGCATACTTCCATAATCTACTTGACACAAAATCACTCCATTTACATATCAGCAAAGGAACATGTTCATGTTAAGATTTCTGCTAAATTGGCAAATTCAGAGCTCATCAGTTGTGTATATGTTTTTTCTTTTCATGTTTCTGACTCTGACATTAATGAACAAATACTATAAATATTTCTTGTAAATATCGCACAAATCAAAAAATTATAATATTCCTGACTCAATGAATAATTTCACAAAAAATAAATTTGAAGAAGAAATTTTCTATCTCATTTTTTTTTGTTTATCCTTTATTTCTATTTGCCATTTTTAGATGAAAATAAAAAAACATTGCATGATAGATTTGCATTTAATAGTAATAATCCATATATTAAGTACATAACTGAAAAAAAATACAAAATACAAAGAGAAAAAATAAATCAACAAGAGCCCATAAATAAATCAAGAAGGATCTCTAAATATTTTTGAAATTTTCTGATATTAAAATAGCTCATTTGATTAAATATCATATTAGAATAAATATAAAAAATATAACCAAAACATAAAAATATGTTTTGTGAAACATACTCTTAATAAATATAAATTTTGGCTAGCTGGGTTTAAAACCCAAATCCTGCCTGCTCTCATTTTTTTTTTCTGGGGGCTGGGTCTAGCCCAGTCAACATGAACCGAGCTGCACCCAGCCAGCCTAGCCCGTCCTGGTTATTATCTCAGACCAATAACTGTGCTCCTGCACAGTGTGAAGGTAATTAATTTACCTTCGCACTGTTTTGAACAGCATTTTAAGGAATCGAATTTGCGGAGCTTGAGGAAGAGAGCTTACCTGGGTGAAGACAGCGATGGGGAAGCAGACGGGGTGATGATTCTAGCTCCGGCCGAAGAACATCCTTCTACTCCCTTTTATTTTCAAACCCACTCCCCTCTGTTTTCTTGTTCTTTTTAGTTTGCCTATTCTGCTTGAATCCGGGGACAAAGACAAAGCTGGGTTTTGCTTTCTGTATTTTATGCCTTCCACTCTTTTGCTCTGTTCGTCTCACTTCCTGTTTCACCCTGCTTTTTTCAATCGTTTTTTTTCGCTGTGTTTTTATTTTCTCTCCGCGTTTTTTTTTCTTGATTTTCTCTGTATTCTCGCTTTCTTTTTTGTGCACACTGATATGGTGTTATATAGTGTCAGATTACCTGGATATGTGAGAAACCAATTAAACTTATTTTTTTAATTTAAATTTAATTAAAAATTAGATTTATCATTTAAGATAAAAATAAGAATTATCTAATAAAATAATAAAAAAAACTGTAGTTTTTAGTTTTTTTACAAGTTGATAAATCATATTTTTGATTGAAATACATTTTTAATTTTATATTTTAAATCCTATAAAATTAAATTAAAAAACTAATAAAATAAATTTGAATTACAGCAATAATCAGCGTAAAATGCACGTTTGTGATAAGATTGGGAATTGGATTTTGCAATTTTCTCGTACTTTCAGTGTAATCGTCATCTTAGAGAAACACGGTGTTGCTGTCTTGTCGATGCCAAGTGTAAGAACCGTCCTATGGTCCCATTCACACAGTTTCCAAGATTTCAGGATGCTTTAAAGTAGGAATTATTTAGCGGTTGTTTTAATTTTATTTTTTTGAAAATGCTTATTTTTAATTTTTAAAATTTTATTTTTAATATTAATATATCATAAAAATTTCAAATTATATAAAAAAAATTAATTTCAAATAAAAATTAAATAATTTTAAAAATATTTTTTAATACGCAAAAACATACTCACTCTTAGTATTTATTTAGTATTTTTTATTGAAAATATAATTAAAATAATTTTTTAAATTTTTTTTATAAAAATACTAAAAAAATATATTAATTAATATTTTTTTTATAAGATGAACATATTTTAAAAAAAATATCTAAAAACAGAGCTACTGTATCTCTAAATGGATTCTTAATACAGTAATATGCCAACCCAAGATCTAACCTAGTCTTGAACAGTGAAAAAATCACCCTTTTTTTTATTTAAAATTATATTGTTGAAAGCATGTAACGTAGGCGAGGAATTCTTCAAGTCTTTTTGGTCAATGCTGTTACTATCGTTCTCAATCATAGATCATCTAACAGCACTTGGTCAACATTGCTTGCAAACTGACTGCTAGTATGAAAATGGGTTCCATTTTCAATATTTTCTTTCTTGTTGTTGCTTTCTTATTTAGTTTTCTGACTTTTTCACATTTACGTTCACATCGATCATGCTCTGGGCACCCGATGGCCTAATGTGTTTTCTATATTTCACCTCCAGTTTCTGGCCATCAGAAAGTTTTGATCCAATGGCTTCTTCCTCTTCCACTAATTGTTGGAAGCATGATGTGTTCTTGAATTTCAGAGGCCAAGACACCCGCAACACTTTTACTAGCCATCTACACCAAGCTTTGTGCAACAAAGGAGTTCATGTGTACATTGATGACGAGCTTGAGAGGGGAAAAGCGATTGCTCCTGCACTCCTCCAAGCTATCGAGCAATCAAGGATCTCCATTGTTGTTTTCTCTGAAACCTATGCATGCTCTTCCTATTGTTTGGATGAGCTGGTGAAGATGCTTGAATGCAAAGAATCGAAAGGGCAAGTGGTTTTGCCCGTGTTCTACAACGTGGATCCATCAGATGTAGAAGTGCAGAACGACAGCTTTGGAGAACCTGTGCTTCGTGCAGCTTCATGTGCTGCTGCAAGTATGGACAAGTTGCTGGTGTGGAAGGAAGCTCTAACAAAAGCAGCTAGATTGTCTGGGTGGCATTTGGACAACGGGTAAATTAATTCTACCTTCTCCTCCACCTACCATTGATCTACTTTTATTTTAACAGAAGCAGTCGGATACTATATGGTAACTAGCTCTGTAATGTTGGTTGCAAAAGTCTCGTGGAGAAATTAATTTTTTAATTTATCTGTTGACCTTTTCTTTCTTTGAAAATATATATTTTTTTCTTTTTCAAACTTACTATTTAGCTATTTTATTTGTCCCTAATTTCACGAGGTAGATCTAGTGGTCAAGAAAGTATGTTTCCGTCTTTGACTTTTTATGTTCAAGTTTCAGGGACAATTTCTAGCAGAGTCTATTAAATTCTTCTTATTGTAGAATTGATAAAGTTTACCTCAACGTAATAAAATGACTTAATTTCACTAGAAGACAACAAATTAAATTGATAATTCAAACCTTAGGATAAAATATGATATTAAACCATGAAGGTTGCATACGTGAATTAATATAAAGGTGCTAGGTGCATTGAACAATCCAAATGGCATCATCATCCACTCATACAACTCATCTTCTATCTTAAACGCCATATTCCACTCTTTTTCTTTTTTATTTTTTCTTTTTTGATCAAGTCGTAGAATCAGTCTGCTAAGACAATATGTTATCCAAACATGATATGGGATACATGTACTTCCTAGTGATTTGGTTTATGGACATGTCCAACGTGCCATCTTTCTTTGAGATCAAGAAAGGGTTGGGACTAGCTATACAGGGAACTCACACACTCTATAATATACTCTTTCTCCAACAACTCTACCACCTAGCATTGCAGCTCGTTAGACTTCTTGAGACTAGGTTTGTATTCTGGTCTATTTTGTAAGCAGCCTGCTTTTGAAAATCCTCAATTATAAGTTCTTGAATGTTTTCTTCCTGAGACAATAACGCCTCTTCAAGAAAATGTTTCCTTGTACTCTACAACCTCCTCCGGTAATAGTTATTCAACAAAATAATAAAAAAAACCACCAAAATTATTGGACTTTGATATCAATTAATGCATCTTTAGAGTAGGTATAAAAGGGGGACGAGTAAACAAAATACATGATATCCCAATACTCAAATCCTCCTGTTTTAGAGAATAGTTTGAAATCCATTCAAAACATGTATAAAATTGGATAACCAAACGATGTTGTGGTGGTCGAAAATGATGGATTTGTTTCATGATATTATTATTAACTTAAATTTAAGTTTGATCAAGTATTAAATCTCTTTCTGGTTAGCTTTGGCCATGCCTCTCACAATTTAAATATCCAGGAATGAGGCTAAAACTATCCAGAGCATTGTTGAAAAGGTCTTGGCTATATTGAACCGCGCATTCTTACATGTTGCCGATTACCCTGTTGGACTAGATTCCCATATCCAAGATTTGAATTGTCAGTTACGCCTTGCATCAAATGATGTTTGCATGGTAGGGATTTTGGGAATTGGCGGAATAGGCAAGACAACTGTTGCCAAAGCTATTTACAACGAAATTGCTAATCAGTTTGAAGGTAGCAGCTTTCTTGCAAACGTTAGAGAAATGGCAAAGCAAAACAAGGTTGTTGAACTACAACAAACACTTCTTTCACAGATACTTGGAGATAAAAATTGTTCAGTTGGAAATATAGATTTTGGAATCAGTGTGATAAAGGACAGGTTGTGTAGTAAAAAGGTTCTTATTGTTGTTGATGATGTGGATAATGTGGACCAGTTAAAAAGACTAGCTGGAGAGCCAGATTGGTTTGGTGCAGGGAGTAGGATCATTATTACGAGTAGAGATGAACATGTGCTTGTTTCCCATGGAGTGAAATTTGTGCATAAAGTGGAGGAACTATGTCGAGATGATGCTTTCCAACTTTTCAGCTTGCATGCATTCAGAAATTCCCAACCCAAGGAGGAGTTCATGATGCATTCACGCGAAGCAGTAACTTATGCCCAAGGCTTGCCATTAGCTCTTGTTGTGTTGGGTTCTTTTCTGTATGGTAGGAGTGTACATGAATGGGAAAGTCAATTAGATAAATTGAAGCAAATTCCTAATAAAAAGATATATGAAATACTCAAAATAAGTTATGATGGCTTGGAGGATGGCACTCAAAAGGCCATTTTCCTTGATATTGCGTGTTTCTTTAGAGGAATGGACAAAGACTATGTGATGAAAGTGTTCCATGCATGCAATTTCAAGCCAATTATAGGAGTCCAAGTTCTTATTGAGAAGTCTTTGATAAGTATAGAGAATAATAAGCTGCAGATGCATGATTTACTACAAGCAATGGGCAGACAAATTGTTCAACAAGAATCTCCCAATATACCAGGCAGGCGCAGCAGATTGTGGTTTCATGAGGATATTGTTCATGTATTGACCGAAAATATGGTGAGTGTCGCGTACACTTGCGAGCATGATCTTATGAACTATACTTTGAAGGCAACCCATTTTTCCTCTCCTTGGTAAAAATATGAATGCTTTGACTCATTTCTGATATATTGTATGCGTATCCTTTTAATTTTCAGGGAACAGATGAGATTGAAGCAATAATGCTAGACTTCCATGAACCAGAAGAGATGCACTTGAGTGCTAAAGCATTTAAGAAGATGAAAAGACTTAGAATACTTATAATCCGCAATGCTTTGTTAACTGTGGCTCCTGTATATCTCTCAAATGAGTTGAGATGGCTTGAATGGCCCGGGTGTCCATTATTGTCACTGCCATCTACTTTTCATGCAAGAAAACTTGTTGTTCTCAACATGCAGCATAGCTTCATCAGCCACTTTGAGGGATTCAAGGTTTTGAACTATTAGAGGTTTCTTTCTACAAATTATATCATCAACTTATCAGAAACTAATACCTTTTCTGTTTCACAGAATTACAGTTGCTTGAAGTTTATGAATTTCAGTGGTTGCGGGTTCCTAAAAGAAACACCCGACTTCTCAACCATCAGGAATCTTGAGAGGTTGAATCTTGAAGGGTGCGCAAATTTGGTTGAGGTTCATCAGTCTGTTGGATATCTTGATAAACTTGAATTCTTGAATGTTGAATTCTGCTCTAACCTCAGAAATCTTCCCCGAAGAATCAAATTGCAATCTCTTAACACCCTTCTTCTTTCAGGCTGTCAAAAGCTTGAGGCGTTTCCTGACGTTGTTGAAAAGATGCCATGTTTGGAGAAACTTTGTTTGAGTGGAACTGCAATAAAAGTGCTTCCTTCATCCATCAAAAATATATCTGGGCTTAAAGTCCTGACCCTGACATTTTGCAAAAACCTTGCCGATCTTCCTAGTAGCATTTATAAACTTACACATCTTGAGTGTCTGCTTCTTGAAGGTTGCTCAAAACTTGACAAGTTTCCAGTGAATGGGGAGAATGAGGTACCATCAAATTTCCTTACATCTTCAAATTGTTATGAAAATTCCTCAGGATCAGACTTCCTTCCGGCTCAAGCGAATTCTCTTGAAGGCTCTTCCTCATTGGGATTTCCTTCGTTAAGATGGCTAGATCTACGAAACTGCTGTCTAAGAAATGTCAATTTCTTGAAGATACATGATTGCTTTCCCAAGTTGAAGGAATTAGATTTGTCAGGAAACAGTTTTGCTATCTTTCCGGAAACACTCTCGCTATTTACTCACTTGAAGAGCCTCAAATTACATAAATGCACGAAGCTTCAAGAAATTCCAGAGCTTCCACGGAATATTAAGAGACTAGAAGCAAGAGATTGTGAATTGTTGGAAAGATATTCACCATTAGAGAAGGAAGGTGAATGGCCAGCCAAACTTCGCGTTGTTGACTTCTCAAACTGCCACAAACTAGCTAAAAACCAGGGAAAGAATTTGGAGGATGCATTCTTTAGTAAGGTTGGCTTGCCTGCAAACTCAAAATGTTGATATCTTCTGTCCTCTTTCATCTGTTTCCATCTCTTTCTGCAAAAATGTGTTTGTGACTATGTATGCTTGCTATTTGAATTTGTTGATAAATGGTCATGTTGAACCAAATTTACCTTTTCAGATTTCATTGTTGCATCCACCTTATATCATGAACAGCATTAACCAATAATATGTTACTTTATTTTTTTTGTAACAGGCATTTCATAAGCAATTTCAAGTTGAAATGTTCCTTCCTGGAAATAAAATTCCAGAATGGTTCACGTTTACTAGTGAACAGGGCTCCTTGACTTACCTTGTACCTTCCTCTGTTTTCGAGAAAATCCAAGGACTGGTTATCTGCTCCATTTTATGTTTAGAGGATGGAGTGACAGCAAATATATCATGTGAAATGTTTGTTGATGGGAAAAGCATGATTTTGTGCTCAAGACATTTCTTTCCATTGGAGACGGATCATATGTGGTTACACTACCAGCCATATTGCTATACTAGAGCCTTGGGCAAAGCAAGAAATGATTTAGTTCGCTTTGAGATTTCATTTGAAGTCCTCGGAGCACCAAGGGGTTCGGCGTTGAAAATGTGTGGGATCTATTTTATATACAAGCAAGATAAGACAGTGAGTGATCCAAGTTCCACTCAATCCACAAGTTATCACACAGACCACTCTGTTTCATTTGATCTCATGACAAGTTGCTACGTAGATGACCCCGACTTCGCTTTGAGTCCTAGTATGAACAGGAAGCGGCCAGCATCATCAGATCTAACTGAAAGGTGCAACAATGATGACTTGGAAATCAGTTTGAATCCAAAGGTGAGCAGAAGAAAAACTACTGATGATCAGCGTGGAGAGCAGTTTTCTTTTTCTCTGCAGCCAATGGATCAGAAGCCGGGTAACCCTTTGACAGCATCCAAATCTGGGGAGCATCAACTGGAGCATTGGCTTTCTTTATCTTTGCAGCCAATGGATGTGAGTAATTGGAATCCAATGTGCATCAAGAAATTAGAGGAAAAGGTTCAACTTCAACCAAAGAGTAAGCAAAAAATGAATTTCTTTAATGAGCTTCGCAGCAGTCCCATCAGGGAACATGATGCAGTAGAATATGAAACTGAAAAAGATGAGACATATATTTCTGATGTTGAATCTCTGGCTTGAGTGATACAAATATATACCTTCATGAGAAACCGAGATGGTAAAGGATCTACAAAAGAATGGAGCAGAAAAGGAGTTTCTTCTAATATCTCAAGCACTGAAGATGTTGCTAATGGAAGCTTAGAGATGGTCGTCCCTTGGTAAAAAAGATCAATGAATGATGAAGAGGTGTTAATTTATGGAACACAAAGCATGAGTGATGATGAGAAAAGAAAGGAGGTCGCCAGAAGGAGAAGAACCTTGCTACCATGGCCATTGATGAATTTGGTGATGTAGAGTCCCATTCTGATGCAGTTGTATGTTTTACTTGTTTGTTGAGACGTCAGGGGACAGATGAGATAGAGGGAATTATGCTATATTTACAAGAACCAGAAGACATGCACTTGAGTGCTGAGGTCTTTAAGAAGGTGAAAAGGCTTCGGATAGTAATAATCCGCAAGGCATTGTTCAAGGATGGCTCCTGTAAATCTCCCAAATTCGTAAAGATGGCTTGAATGGCCTGGATGTCCTTTATTGTCAACGTCACCTGCATTTCATGGAAGAGAACTTGTCGTACTCGAGATGCAGCATAGCTTCATCAAGCAATTTGAGGGATTCAAGGTTGTATCTATTGGTGCTTCTCTCTGTAAATCCTAACAAAAACTTATTCTAAACACCTGATTATTCAAGCATAGAGGATGAATCTAGATGGTTGCATGAACTTATTTTTTATTCGTCAATCTGTTGGGTTTATTGGTATGCTTCAATTTTAAAGCCTTGAATTCTGCTTTAACCTTGGAAGTCTTCCTAGCAACTTCAAATTGAAATCTCTCGACACCCTTCTTTTTACCCCCTGCAAAAAAACTTGAGGTGTTTCTAAAATTTGTGGAAAAGTCGCCATGCTTGGAGAAGCTTTATTTAAATTGTTCATCAATTGAAAATATAACGAGGCTTGAAGTCCTAACTGCAACATTAACCTTGCCAGTATTCCAGCAACATTTATAATCTAAGTTATCTTGAGCGTTATCTTTTGTTATAATCTAATTTTTAAATACATAAATAAAAATATATTTAAGAAAGGAGTTAAGACAAATATAAATTCAAAGTTCAGAAATAAAATTATCAAATTTGAGAGGATCAGAAATTAAAGAATTAAAATTTAAATTAGTTTAAAATCAAAATATTAATTAAAGAATTAATAGTTTGTAGAGTTAATTAAAATTTAATTTAATTAATTAAAAAAATCAGTACCTTAATCAAAGAAATACAAAAATTTAGAGCTGATTCAAGGCAAAAATTCCATGCTAAATGACGCCGTTTGGATCCTACTGTTCATCATCTGTTTGCCGAAGACCGGTTCAACAGGGGAAAATCCAGCAGATCATGGCCAGGGGAAAATGCAGCAGATCACGGCCACTATACCCACGGTGCCGTTTCTGAAGCCCACGATCTCTCACCTCCACGATGCCCGCCATTTCTGGAGGCAGGAACACAAGACCTTCTCTGGCTTTATAAAAGCCAGAGAAAGGCCTAGAGAAAGGGGGAGGAGACGACGAGCAGGAGGACATACAGAGAGAGAGACTGAGAAAGACAGGGGAGATAGAACAGAGAGAGACTAGGAGGAACTAAACTGAGAGAGCACAGAGATACGAACGAAAGAAGAGAAAAACAGAGGTAAAAAAAAATAAAGAACGAAACAGAGAGGAGAGCGAGCAGGGGTGGACAAACGAACGAACAAAACAAAGCTACAGAAACAATACACAAGAATAGAAAGACCAGAAGAAGAAACAGAGGAGCTCCAGCAGACCAGGTAAGCCTTTCTTCTTCTCTGCCTGTTTTGTAGCTAAATTCCTTTGCATTATAGTTCACAGCTACAGTAGCTGTGAATTATAATTCACGCTACTCACCTGATTTTTGTTTCTGTAGCAGGCGTGTGTGTGGCGCACGCCTGCTACCCAGCCGGTTCACTGGTCTAGGCCAGTGACCAGACTGAACCAGTTGGGTCTAAAGACTATGTTGGACTCAGCCTGAAAAAAATAAAAAAGATATTTGCATGTATAAAAAATAAATTTATTTTATTGGTTTATTGCTAGAGTTAGGAATAAAAAATATTGATTTAAATTTATTTTATTTTATTTTATTTTAACTACGTAAAAAATAAAAAAAATATATACATGCATAAAAATAAATTTATTTTATTTGTTTATTTATTGATGCCAGAGTTAGGAATAAAAATACTGATTTAAATTTATTTTATTTTATTTATAGCTATGTAATATTTACTAACGCTAGAGTTGGAAGTATCCGTATTTGAATATTCACTAGCGATAGAGTAAGAAATATTATAAGCAAATCATCATAGCATAAACCAACAAACTTTTAGCAATTTAAGACAAAACTAACAATGCAGTCTGTTTTAAACAGAACGTTTTAGGGGTGGTAATATTTTCTCTTTAATGTAACCAATCCCGTATTATAGAATCTCTGTTGACCAGTTAGGGTTTCTAGTAATTATAATATTAGGTAGCGACTCTTTAAACAAAACTATTTCCTATAAAAAAAACAAAATACCAGAAATATATTCTTTTTCATGAAATATTTTTAAGGCCACCGCGGGGTGTGATAATCTTACGAAGGTAGCTCAAAAATTGGCAAGTTTACAGTGAATAAACCAAGTGCGGGGCATTCAAGCTTCCCCAGGTCTTTGAATACCTTAAGAGTGTTCATCGGGATCCAGCTACCATCCTTTTTCGTTCTCCAAGAAGACTTGCAGCCCCAAGCAATTTTTTGGATATATAGCTTTTCCTCGCTGTGGTGTCCTATATTAATTAAGATATCTGGATCTGCAATACTGCAGTCAAATCGATGTCAGTTACCTGACAATGTCGAAATTTATTTTCCATGTTCATGGAACTAGATTTGTCAGGAAACAAGTTTTACTCCCTCAAATATTTTCCACGTTCACTAACTTGAGAAGCCTCAAACTATTCGAATGCAAGAAACTTCGATAAATTTCAGAGATTCCACGGGACGATTAAGAGACTACAAGCAAGAGACTGCAAATCGTTGGAGACAAATATGCAATTACTAAGGAAAGAAAATTAAGTGGCTAACTATTAAGTTTCTCACAAAAAACATAAACGCTGCGATACCAATAATTTTAAATTTTTTCAGAGTCCCAGGAATCCTATTAAACTGTTATGCATTATTCAAGGTTTAAGTGAAAATTATTTGAAATACAATTCATCCTTTCAGACTTTGTTGTCGCAAAACCTAGTTGTCGAATTGTTTGATCTCTATTATTGATTCACACAAAAGATTTCTGTTATTTGCAGGAAGTGTACGTATATGACTAATTAAGAAATAAATGTTGGAAAATAATAGCAGAAGCCAGATAAACAAAGAATTTTTACTGAAAAACATTGTGGTTCACAAGTAAAGAAGGCAACACTATAAGAATCATAAATATAAGTTAGCGGTCGATACCTTCTTGGAGGTGTGTCTGAATCTGAATCTGAATCATCATCGTAAGAATTGGTCCTTGATGAGAAGCTGAGTTAGTTCCATTATGAAAAATTATTATTATTTTGAGTTATTTTTCTGATTTGATGTAATTAAACTTTATTTTGGATCTAAACCTATCTTTTTGGTCTATAAATACATCTGTTAAGTTATTTATATAATTTATCTAAGACAGATCATCATTTAATTATAACAGATTCACATCTAACTATTCAAAATCTTCCATTATCACAGACTGACTACATTAGTATTCTCTCAAAGATAATCCAGCACATTCCCTCGCAATTGCTACTGCAATTAGTTCCACTTCTAGAGAAAGAGCTATGTCATGTCCAAGTTCCTTCATTAACAAAGTCAATGCTTCTCCATCAGAAAGTGGCGTCACTTTGATTTCGTGTTGGCAGTTCATCCTATAACAAACCCTTTTTGATCGAGTTATGATAATTGGCTTACATCCGTTTAATTGGAAAGGAATTCCCACTTTATCTAGCTTAAAAGAGTTTCAAAAATCATCTAAAATAAAAGTCTATTTTGTTTCTTCATTAGTTCTTTTGACAAGCTGGCAACTCTACTTTGATCATTATCTTTCCTTGATAGATCTAAGTCAAGATGTTTAGCAATAAGATTCTGCAATATATTAATGTTAAAATCTCGAGACACGATCACCCAGTAAACATGACGAGAAATGTTTGATCTTTTTAGAAGCTCATTATTGATATGTTACAGCATTGTTGTTTTATCAACTCCCCCCATCCAATAAATAACAGTTAAGACTTCATCATCCATTAACCAGGACCATATCATATTCCTATTCTCTTCGAATGCTAGATCCACTAGCTTTGTAGAGCTAGTAGGTAACAGATCTCCTCTAGCCTCACTTGTGTAGTATTTAAGGCCTACAGAAGAGCTAGCTCCTGCACCAGGCTGCATGAATCCCGTGGCTGGGTTTTCTATGTTATTGCCAATGACATTATCCACCGCGGAAGAAGAAGAGAAGTCACAGATTCCTCGTTCACACTCTTGACTTGCTTGCTCTGTTATTGGTCTAGTCTCCGGTGCATTATGCATTGGTTCAGTCCCTCCAATCACCTCATTCATAATGACATCATTGTTTACTGATGGAGAACAGAGTTGCTCTGTTATTGGTCTACGCTCCGATGTATTATGCACAAGCTCAATCCCTCCTCTACTGAAATCGTTTGCCCATGCATGTTCTCCAGTGAAAACAGCTTCTCCTTGTTGTGCCATTTCTACATGTGTCCCTTCATTGTTCTGTTCTTGTGCATTAGGGACCTCGTTACTGCTTGAGCCTGCTACAGTTTCAAGCTTTTTTTCTCTGGAGGGCCATCAATTGCTACAAGGGCTGCATCTTGAACTTCTTTTGGAACATCTTCACAAATTTTAACACCACGCCCTTTAACTCCTGACAAAAGGAATTTGATCCTCGAGATGGAAGTACCTTGGGCAAACAATTGCCCACAAAGCTTACACTTCATTCTACCATCATCCATATTTTCAACATATGCACTGGAAGATCTGTCAGCATGACGCCAAACTGGATCATTTGGTCGAATCATTTTGCGCATGGCTCAGCAGAAAAGAAAAAAGAAAAAGAACATCAACATCATTCCAAAATAAATAATTTGATTGAACCATTTTATCCTATAGAAAAAACTAGTTATCTACCCGCATGTCGCGGGATAGTTTTCAAAATCTATTATTACTTAGTTCTTTAATAATTAAAATAGATATTTATATAAAATGCTATAATTTAGACAATGCTTCCTAATTGTAACTTTTGTAGATGAAAGATTAACGAAATATAATTTATTATTTTTAGAATTATTGTTTCTTGAATTTTTCATTCAAACCCTTTGTTCTTTCTCATTTCAGTATATTTTAGAAAAATTAAATAAAATTTCTCTTACATTCAACTTGATTTTCAAGATCATACCACAAATTTATTTTGTTTGTGATATTTCAAATTGTTGACAAGGTCTTGAATATATTGGAACGCACAATCTTACATGTTACTGATTATCCTGTTGGGTTAGATTCTCATATGCATGTATATTGTATGTTAAGCAATGGATCAAATGATGTTCGTGTTAAATAATATATTTATTTTATTTTATGTATTAAGATTAGAATAGTATTTTTAGCTTAACCTATATATAAGCTCTTTGTATTTAGGTCAAAGCAAGAACTTTAATACAAATCAACTAAGGAGAATTCTAGCCTCCTTCTCTTTTATATTCGTATTTATTTTTGAGTTAATTGAATTCTTTTAACATGGTATCAGAGCTGGTTTTATGGAACGAGACTTAATCCAAGAAAAAAATTTGGAGTGATATTTGTCTTCCGCTTCTGCAAAATCTGGTATTTCGACTTTACTTCAGCTTCTGCAAATTGGTATTTCTTTTCTGTCTTTGTAATTGTTTTGGTATATCATCTTCTGCAATTTGTGTTGTGTTTTGGAGGAATCGTATAATTTTGAGAAGATATTTGTTGAGTATCTGTGATATCTGTTCAATTTCTGCAATCTAGTACTTTGTATTTCGCTGCTTTTACATTCTGTTTTTTTTTTAATTATGGCTACTGAAAGAGATGATTCACTTTAGTCTGTAAGTGTGAGGTTAGATGGAAATAATTATTCGTACTGGAGTTATGTAATGATAAATTTTTTTAAGGGTAAAAAGATATGAGGGTATGTTAGTGGAACTTATGTGATACCTAAGAATACTGAGGAGGGGGATGCTATTTTAATAAATACATAAGAAGCAAACAATGCAAAGATCATTACTTGGATCAACAAATCTGTTGAGCATTCCATAGGTACGCAGTTGGCGAAATATGAGATAGCAAAGGAGGTTAGGGATCATCTGCAAAAGTTATTCACGCAATCAAATTTTGCAAAACAGTATCAATTAAAGAATGACATACAAGCTCTTCAGCAGAAGAATATGAGTATTTAAGAGTTTTATTCTGCTATGACAGATCTTTGGGATTAATTGGCTCTTACAAAATCGGCAGAATTAAAGGCATGTGGTGCCTATATTGAGCGTAAAAAGCATTAATGATTCGTATAGTTTTTAACAGCACTTCACAGTGATTTTGAAGGACTTAGAGGTTCAATTCTACATCATTCTCCACTGCCTTCTGTTGACTCTATTGTCAGTGAGTTATTGGCTGAAGAAATACGTCTTCAGTCTTATTATAAAAATGGAATTCTTTCTGCTTCAAATCCTTCTATACTAGCAGTACCTTCTAAGTTATCCTCTAATCATCAAAATAAGCCTTACACAAGAGTTGGATTCGATAAGTGCAGTTTCTGTAAGCAGAAAGGTCATTGGAAGGCTTAGTGTCCCAAGTTAAGATGACAGAATCAAGCTTGAAAGCATGACATCCAGTCACAATCTAATACTCATAAACCACCTTAGGATTATAAACCATCACACCACAATACTGCAACAGTAGTTTCATCAAGCTCTATCACCGATCCTAGTACTCTAGCTGAGCAATTTTAGAAGTTTCTCTCCTTAGAGCCACAAGCAATGTCTGTTTTTTCTTCCATAGGTCAGTTGCCTCATAGCTCCTCAGGTATGTCACATTCTGAATGAGTCTTAGATTCCGGTGCTTCCCATCATATGTCTCCAGATTCTTCATCTTTTACCTTTGTGTCCCCTTCATCCTCCATTCTTGTTATGACTACTAATGACACTCACATGCCATTAGCAGGTGTTAGTTCTGTTGTCAAATCTCACTTGTCTCTCTCTAATGTTTATCTTATTCCGAACCTCAAATTGAATCTTGCTTCTTATGGTCAAATATGTGATTTTGGTGATTATTTAGTCATGTTTTCTGGTTCTTTTTGTTGTGTACAAGATTTGCAATCTCAGAAGATGATTAGGACAGGCCGTAAGGAAAATGAACTATATATTTTAGATGAGTTAAAAGTGTCAGTTGCCGCTTCCGCCGTTGCTACTACTATTGTTGATTTGCCTTCCTTTCTTTTGAGTCCTTCATCTTCTAGTTTTTATTTATGGCATTCTCGTCTAGGTCGTGTTTTGTCTTCTCATTTAAGATTTTTGGCATCTACATGAGCCTTAGAAAATTTAAAAACTTGTGATATTTCTGATTGTAGTGGATGTAAATTGACAAAATTTTCAGCTTTATCTTTTAATCGAAGTTTTTCTGTCTCTTCTTTACCTTTTGATTTGATTTATTCTGATGTATGGGGACCTTCTCCTATTAATATAAAAAGAGGGTCTCGATATTATGTTTCATTTATTAATGATCATACTCGTTATTATTGGGTGTATTTAATGAAACAATGTTTTAAATTCTATGAGATATATACAGTCTTTCGAGCTCTTGTGAAAACTCAACATTCTACTTTAATCAAATGCTTTAGGTGTGATTTAGGTGGAGAGTACACTTTTGATAAATTTTATTAGTTGCTTGCCTTAGATGGAACCATTCACCAAACTTCATGTACAGATACTCTTGAGAAAAATGGTGTTGCTAAAAGAAAACATAAGCACATTGTTAAAACTGCTTGTTCTCTCTTATTGTCTGCTTCTGTTCCTAGTGAGTTTTTGGGAGAAGATGTCCTTACTACTGTAAGTTTGATTAATACAATCTCATCTTCTCATTGTTCAAGTTTGTCTCCTTTTGAAAAGTTATATGGACATGTCCTTGATTATTCCTCCTTTAGAGTTTCTAGTTGTACTTGTTTCGTTCTTCATCCTCATGCAGAATGCAGTAAGTTGTCCTCTTGTTATGCGATTTGTGTCTTTCTGGGTTATGGTGAAGGTAAAAAGAGGTATCGTTGTTTTGATCCAATAACTCATAAATTTTATGTGTCTCGTCATGTTATATTTCTTAAGCATATACCTTTCTTTTCTATTTCATCCACTACTCATAACTTGACTAGACCTGATATTATTCGTATAGATCCTTTTTTTTTAGGATTCTAATAATATATCATCACAGGTTCTTAATACCTCATATACCATTTTCCATGTTCAGTCAATTTGTACTCATCATCCTACAGGTACTAACACTTTACTCTCTGGCACACCTGAAACTCCATTCTCATCTGCACCCCCCAATCTTTGTCTGAGATTATGGATCCACCTCTACATCAATCCATATGCATTCGTAAGTCCACAAAACTACCAGATTTTGCTTATTCTTGTTATTCTTTATCATTTTCTTCCTTTTTAGCTTCTATTCATTGTCTCTCTGAGCCCTCTTCCTATAAAGAGGCAATTCTTGATCCTCTTTAGCAGCAAACTATGGATGAAGAACTTTCTGTTTCACATAAGATAGATACTTGGGACTTGGTTCCTCTACCTCTTGGTAAAAGTGTTGTTGGTTGTCGTTGGGTGTACAAGATCAAGACTAACTCTGATGGGTCTATTGAGCAATACAAAGCTAGGTTGGTTGCAAAAGGATACTCTCAACAATATGGTATGGATTATGAAGAGACATTTGCCCCTGTTGCAAAAATGACTACTATCTGTACTCTTATTGTTGTAGCTTTGGTTCGTCAATGGCATATCTCATAACTTGACGTTAAAAATGCCTTCTTGAATGGAGATATTCAAAAAGAAGTTCATATGACGCCTCCTCCTGGTGTTTCACATGACTCTGGGTATGTTTGTAAGCTCAAGAAAGCGTTATATGGTATCAAACAAGCACCTCGTATTTGGTTTGAAAAATTTTCTGTTGTGATCTCATTTCTTGGATTTGTTTCTAGTAGTCATGATTCTGTTCTTTTTGTTAAGAACACTTATGCAGGTTGTATCATTTTATTCTTATATATTGATGACATGATTATTACAGGTGATGACATTTGTTGTTACCCAATTTTTTACCCATGTTTTTGATAAATTTTCAGAAAAAAAACCAAAAATAGCAAGAAAAAACAATGAAAATCCAAAAAATATGTTTTTTAATATATTTGCATCATTTTTAGCATTCTCAACGTCGTCTAAAAAATAATTTAAATTTTCAAATGTCTTTCAAACGCGTTCGACTTTTAACGTGTCATTTTTAAAATCACTGTTTTTGCTCATTGAGTCGACGTTGACATTGCTTGTTTTCAAAAAATATTAAAAAATAGAAAAATCAAAATCAACATAAAAAAATAGACAGACTTTAGAGGGTCACTAAGATCAGGTTCTCAAGATAATTAAGTTCATGGTTGAAGGGAGATCGTTATAAAGACATGATTTCAAATCAACCAAGTTTTGAGAAGATCAAGATTGGAAGTTTAGTTTTGTTTATTTTTACAAAACTTACTACGCAAAATCTTTGCTCTGTAAGTATTGTAAAGAGAAGGCATCTGTTGTTATCTATTTTTGGGTTTCCACACAAAAAATAAGAAAATACAAGAAAAAATGTATCAAAAAATATTCAGAAGAAATAAAAAAAATAGGAACGAGAAAAGGATGTTGAAATGCCCATAAAATGACTAGAAATTGGTTGAGGAGGTTTAAAAATACAAGAATTGAAATTTAACAGTATATTTTTGACTGATGAGAACCTATGTTGACAAGGAAAATTCAATTTGAAAAAGAAAAGTTCAAAATAAGATGTTTATTAACTCAATTAAATTTTTTTGAAAGTTTAATTGAATTTATGGAGGGTTTGATTGCAAGAAAAAAAAATTTTAAGTCAATTTGGGCTTTATTGGAAAGAAATTAAAATTCAGGGGTCCAATTACAATTTATCCAAGGACTTGATTACAAAATTTCAAAACTTGTGTGACCAAACTGAAAATGGTCATCTCAAAACAGCCACTTGAAACGGAAAACAGAGCCGTTTCATGGACAACTGTTCATTACCTTCTTCCTCATCAACCGTTTCAAGCAATAGAAATATTGGAGACGTTTCATCATTAAAGGCATTGAAATCAAGCCGGCCGTTACCAGCACAAGGCCGTCTCTGGCCTATAAAAGCAGGGAGAAAAGAACGAGACAGAGGAGAGAGAGAAAAACTCAGAGAGGACAGGAAAAAAAAGCATAAGAGAAAGAGAGGGGAGTACAGGGGAAAAGAGCAGAGGAGAATCTAGAGGGGGACGAACGAACAGAAGTGAAAAACACAAGACACACCTTCTGCTTTTTCTTCAGTAGCTGCTCCGAAGCTTCAGCAACTGCTTCATTGTAAACCGAGCATTTCAGAGAGGAAACCAGAGGAAGAAGTTAAAGAGAAGAACGAACAGCTGACAGAAGGAAACACCAACAGAAGGAGAACGAACAAACATAGGAGTCTTGAGCTAAGGATAAACGATCGAGATGAACGCAGATTAGGAAGGCTAAAAAATACAGATCGTAACCGCCAGCTGCACCAGGGAACAGGGGAGAAGAATTAAAGAAAAGAAACAGAGAGAAGGAGAGAACCAGACGCAGAGAGAGGGGAAGAAAGACGGGACAGAGGAGATTGGAAAAAGAAGAAGAAACAGAGACGATAGAGAGTAGAGAAACACAGCAGAAGAGAAAGAAGGAAAACAGAGGGGAAGAGAAGAACAGTAACCTCTCTCTCTCTCTGGTTTCTCTCTCCACCGTTTGAAACAGCACCATTGCCGCCACAACACCGCCACCGCCAACGACTGCACCGCCAACGCCACAGCCAGGTCAGCCTCTCTCTCCTTTTGCTCTTCCTCTGTCCATTTTTTGTTCGTCTTCATTTGCATGCAGAACGTGAGCAATTCACGTTCTGCAGCTAATGAAATATAATTAGGTGGTTACTGTGTAAAGCACAGTAACCACCTAATTACACTTCATTGGTTACTGTGCTCAGCAATCGATATATTGGTTGTTTGGGGCTGCAACATCAGCCCGGCCCACGCGGCTGGTCTGCGTTCAGCCAAAAATAGGTTCTCTTTTGAGTTGGTTATAACCTGATTTCATATGAGCTAAGTCAGGTTTAGCCTAAAAAAAATTCTTCAAAAATTATTTTAAAAAATCTGTGATTTTTTGTAAATATTTTACTGTATTTTGATTAATATTAATTTGTATTTTTATATTGTAAAGATACAAATCCAGTATTAAAATACCTGGTTTTCATAAAAAGATTAAAAAATGTTTTCGCTTTCAAGCATACAGTCAAGTCTCTCAAAAATAAAATAAAAATCATATTGTATTTTCATATAACAAAGAAAATTTCATAAATATGTATTAACATGCATTTTAGCTTCAATAATCAGTTTATTAAAATCACGAGAACTAGAACAATATTTCAAAAATTCTAAAAAAAATATATTTTGTTCTCTTTTAATATCTAGGGTTACGACCTTATACGTTAGAACGGTTAGATTTTACCCAATAAGATAGGATCTCCTTACCGAGAAAAACTTTTCTTAAACCACAAACGGATCAACAACTAGAAAACACAACCTTAGATTTTATCAGACAATTAAACAATGCAGCCTACCTTAGATAGGGTGTATTTGGGGTGCTAATACCTTCCTTTATGCAACCAGTCCCTGTACCTGATCTCTAAGACCAATTAGGGTTTCTAGTGACCAAAATACTAGGTGACGACTCCCATTCTATTTTTCCACAAATAAAAGACAAGAATTCCTTGTCTCCCCACATTTGCCAGATAGATAGATAATACAATTATGAGGGTGGATGTTTTCGCCGCGATGCCGTACACGTGCGACAACATTTATGGTATCTCAATTTTAAAGACAGAGCTCGCTAGATAATTTGAAATGAAGGATTTGGGTTCTCTTCGATATTTCCTGGGTATTGAGGTAGCTTACTCACCTAGAGGTTACTTTTTTTCTCAATTGAAATATGTTGCAGATATTCTTAAGCGAGCTAGACTTACTGATAACAAGACTGTAGATACTCTCATTGACGTTAATGCAAGGTATTCTTCTGACGGTTTGCCTTTGACAGATCCTACTTTATATCATACTATTGTTGGGAACTTGATATATCTCATCATTACTCATCCAGATATTGCATATGTTGTTCATGTTGTTAGCCAGTTTGTTGCTTCTCCTACTACTGTTCACTGGGTAGCTGTTCTTTGTATTTTACGATATCTTCAGGGTACAGTCTTTCAGAGCCTTTTACTTTTATCCATCTTTTCCTTGAAGCTGCGTGTATACTCTGATGCTAATCATGGTAGTGATCCCACAGATCACAAATCGGTTACTGGTTTCTATATATTTTTAGGTGATTCTCTTATCTCTTGGAAGAGCAAGAAACAATCTATTGTTTCTCAATCCTCAACCGAAGCAGAATACCGTGCTATGACATCTACTACCAAAGAAATTATTTAGTTACGTTGGTTACTTGCGGATATGAAAGTTTCACTTTCTTATCCTACTCCTATGTATTGTGACAACCAGAGTTCTATTTAGATTGCTCATAACTCAGTTTTTCATGAACGAATTAAGCACATTGAGATTGATTGTCATATTACTCGTCATCATCTCAAGTATGACACCATTACTTTGCCTTTTGTTTCTTCTTCCTTGTAAATTGCAGATTTCTTTACCAAGTCGCATTCCATTTCTCGTTTTTGTTTTCTAGTTGACAAACTCTAGAAGCTTGTAGCTGCCGTATCGTGAGTTACAGGGAAAATGTTAAATAATATATTTATCTTATTTTATGTATCAAGGATAGAATAATATTTTTAACTTAACTGATATATAAGCTCTTTGTATTTAGGTTAAAATAAAAATTTTAATACAAATCAACTGAGGAGAATTCTAGCCTTCTTGTCTTTTATGTTCATATTTATTTTTGTGTTAAGTGACGCATGGTAGGGCTCAGGGGTATTGGTCGAGCAGGGACAAATGTTGCGAAAGCTATTTACAACAAAATTGCTAAGCAATTTGAAAGCAGCTTCTTTCTTGCAAATGTTAGAGAAATGTCGAAGCAAAACAGGGCTGTTGAACAACAAGAAACACTTCTGTCTCAGATACAGGAGAGAAAATTTATAGCTGGGAATCTCTATTCAGGAATAGATGCGATAAGGGACAGATTGTGCACTAAAAAGGTTCTTATTGACATTGATGATGTTAGCTGGATGAATAGATTGCTTTGTCACAGACAGTAGAATCATTATTACGAGAAGATATGAACATTTGCTGTTTTCCCACGGAGCGGAAACACTACACAAGGTGGAGGAACTATGTCCCAGTGATGCTCTCTTACATTTTAGCTGGAAAGCATTTAGAAAACCCCAACCCTCTGAGGATTTTGTGGAGCTTTGCCTTGATGTTGTAAGATTTTCCAAAGACTTCTCAGCAGATTCAGATTGAAATCTCTTGCCACCCTGCTTCTTACTGCCTCTGAGAAACTGGAGGCCTTTCCAGATATTGTGGAAGAGATGCCCTGTTTTGAGAAAGTTTGCGTAAGTGGAACCGCTATAAAAATAATTCATCCACGAAAAAAATATCAGTGGGCTTAAAGTCTTTGAAAGTTACATATTGCAAAAACCTTGCCAATCTCCCAAGTAGCATTTGTATGTCGAGGCATCTCGAGCGTCTGCTGTTTGAAGGTGTCTTGAAGCTTGGCAAGTTTCCAGTGAAATGGCAGAATGACGTACAATCAAGCTCAGTAATCATCTCATCTATAACCAATTAGTTCTTCTTCACTGGGATTTCCTATGTTAAAATGGCTGTGTCTACGAAATTGCAATCTAGTCAATGGCAATTTCTTGAAGATGCATGGTTGCTTTCCAATGATGAAGGGATTAGATGTCTCTGGGAACAGTTTCAATATCCTTCCTTCAATATTCTCTGCATTCACAAGTCCTCTCCATATCTTCCAAAAGCATCAATCCTAGTTCAAAACCAGCATAAACGAGGCTAATAAGAAAAAGAACGAAGTCATGCACTGAGTAAAACTAAAGAAGCAGAGAAATGGTACCACTCTACATATTAAACCAATGGTATTGCTAGTTGGACAGCAGTTGAAAGTGCTTTCAAAAGTGTGTTTGAACCATTGAAATATCAAAATCGATGTTTTTTAAAGTGATCTTAGATGATTTTGATGAGAAGTTATCGAAATCATTGAAAAACACCTGAAAAAGCATCAAATTTTTAGTTGAAAAGTATTTTGGCAAAAGCACATACACCATATTAGTACATACTAAACCAGTTGATAAGGTGACAAAACAGCAGAATCAAGAGTTGTTTTTTATCTGTCATCCAGAACCTAGTAAATTGCAAGATCCACCAGTAATGACTACACTAGAACATGTTTTAGCCTAATACTCCTAGCATGGTTCCTTACATATAGCAAATTGAAGACACTTATATAGTATTTCATGAGCTGTTAGCCATTCCTTTGGATCATGTTCCTGCATTTTCTTTTGAGATCCCTGGCACTGCCTGAAATGTTAGGCCGTGGCTTAGACTCGAAATCTAACTGGCCTTGCAATATCTGCTTGAAGATCCCCATCAGAAAAAGAAGCAAGAAAATATTGTGAGTAGCATAAAAACTCAATAATTAGAAACTATCCCTACCAAATTACGTTCTTTCTGTTAAATTTCAATAAAGGTTAGGATGATACCAGCAAAATCATTAGATTGACCAATCATTAAGCTGTTATGGTTGAGGCTAATTCATTAAAATTAAATTTAAGGTAGATAGAGATTGAGAGAGAGAGGAATCACCATGCTTACCTGTAATTCAATATTAAGCATCGAGTCATCTCCTATAAAAACACTACAAAGGGTAGAAGGACATCCTTTGTGTTCGGATCCTCCCACTCCACTACTGACTCCCACCATTCTTTTGGATATATACATATTCTTGCAAGAGAAGGGGGAGGAGATGGCTGGCCATTTTCAAGCACTGGGGGGAAAATCTCCATTCTCTTTAGCTCCTGACAATATGATACTTCAATTTCTTCGAGAGAATCGCAAATCAGCTTTGCACTAAAAATGCTTTTAAGTTTTGGTAAGTCACACAAGTCCAGAACTCTTGACTTTGGGAGTCTGCTTTCTTCTTCACCCACAACATCTTCTTCATCTGATCTTGTCCATATGATCTCCTCCATTTTCTCACAATCATAAACTATAATCTGTTCCAGGTTTACAAGGCTTGGCAACAAGGCAAGAGGGAACAGCTTCTTCATGCTTCTACATCTATAACAATTGAACTTTTTAAGACTTGAAAATATTCCATTATAAGATGAAGATGGTAGTGGAGCAGAGCAAAACCAAGAAGATGAAACCATGCTCTCTATGCCATTGCAATCCCAAATGCTGATGACCTCCAGTTCAGTTGCAGTCTTCATCAAGGATGGAACATCACATAAACTTGTTGCATCGTTACATTTATAAATCAGCAGTTCTTGAAGGTCATTTAAGAACATGTCCTGAAAATTCCCATCTCTGTTGAAAGTCAAATTACCCAACCAAACACTTTTATCTCTACAATACGTGTACTTATCTAAAAGATGAAACTCCTCAAACAGACCTACAAAAATTTTGTATGTACTTGGTGAGTGGTTCTCATCCCGAGATTTGAGATACTCTACCAAGTCGGAATGACCTTCAAAGTGGCATTCTAAAGTTTCCAACTTCCTCAAGCACCCTACTTCCTTTCCCTTAACTGTTACTGGGACATATTCTGATTCAAATCCAGTAGGCATCCACTCCTCTAATATAAAGACTTGCAAGTGAGAGAGTTTTGATAGTATCCCACTAGGAAACTCCTTCTCACCACATCCATTAATTCTAAGATATCTCAGGTTGGATAGACATTCCATACCTTGAGGCATCTTTTCAAGTGTTGTATTAGAGAGATCTAACTTCTTCAATGCCCTGAGCTTCTGTAATGATGGTACATGTCTTAACTTCTCACAACCTTTAAGCAATAATGTAGTGAGACTCACCAAATCGGAGACAGAATTCGCCAAATTTTCAATATTTGTATAAGACAGATCAAGAACCTTGAGCCCAAGTAATTGCTTAAAAAATGAATCTGCAATAAATCTCAACCTTTCATTATGACATAGTAATAGAGTTGACAGATGGGGACACCTTGGTGAATGACTGGAAGGAATTTCTTTAATGTGATTATGCATTAGTGAAACTCTTGTAAGATTCTCTGTCCACTCCTCTGCATCAGGTAATTCTCTTAATTGTGCACCTGCTTGAACAATGACTTGGGAGTTCTCTTGCAGTATTTGGATGGCCATGTCCCTAATCAAGTCATGCATCTTGACAAATCTACGAATATTACACAATCTACCCCATTCCAATAAGCAGACATCTTCAAGTCTATTGAGCATGGTGTGGCCTTCATCAAGTTCTTCTTGCCTCCTCCCTATTCCTTCCACTATTCCTTCATCGATGAAATATTCTATCAACTCCTCCCTTTCAATCTTATGATCTTCAGGAAACGATGTGCAATATAAGAGACATTTTTGTAGGGTCAAATCATCTAAACGGTCATAACTAAACCTCAATAACCGGAATACCTCGTCTTCCATATCCCTAAGTTTTGATTCTTTCAATCTCTTCAATGTATTCCTCCACTCGTGTATATCATTCACTCCCCTTAAGCTTCCCGCCACTGTTATAATCCCCAATGGCAAACCAGCACATTCCCTTATAACAGCTACTGCAATTCGTTCCACTTTTGAAGAAAAGGCCATGTCATGTCCAAGTTCCTCCAGGAACAAAGTCCAAGCTTCTTCCTCAGAAAGTGGCATCACTTTTATTTTGTGTTGGCAATCCATCCGATCACAAATCCGTTCTGATCGAGTTGTCATAATCAACTTGCATCCTTTCAATGGGATAGGAATTCCCACTTTGTGTGGTCTAAAAAAGTTCCACAAATCATCTAAAATGATAATCCATTTTTTTTTCTTTCTTAGTTCTTTTGATAATTTGACAGCTCTACTCACATCATCATCTTCACTTGAAAGATCTAAATCAAGACGTTTAGCAATAAGATTTTGTAATCTATTAATGCTAAAATCTCGAGACATAGTCACCCAGTAAACATGATAAAATTCTGGTCTTTGTAGAAGTTCATTATGGATATGTTGCAGCATTGTTGTTTTACCAACTCCTCCCATTCCATAAATGCCAATGATTGAGACTTCATCTTCTATTAATAAAGATCGTATCACATGTATATTCTCTTCAAATGCTTGACCCACTAACCTTGTAGATCCAATAGGCAATGGATCTCCTCTAGTCTCACAGGCGTCGTATTTAAGGCCTCCGGAAGAACTAGCTCCTACGCCAGGCTGCACTGATCTTCCACTATTATTCTCCACATCCTCCTCCTCCTCCTCCCTCTCCTCCTCCCTCTCCTCCTCTGGTTCTGTCCTCACTCTAACCATGTTCTGCACATCATTCATAATGAAATCGTTGTTTACTAATGGAGACCAGAGTTGATCATAATATATTCCATGGTCACGGCAC
>Ga0325414_1001026_pt1 | contig 25792 bp, 15 predicted proteins | sample PopdelMetagenome_8_FD_206183 | JGI IMG/M metagenome (GOLD analysis project Ga0325414, IMG submission 206183) | Populus deltoides microbial communities from Bellville, Georgia, United States - Leaf-PdKOR-R3 | ecosystem: Host-associated > Plants > Phyllosphere > Phylloplane/Leaf | place: USA... | reverse complement strand
AAAAAACACTACATCCGAATCACTATATGTATTTTAATAAACAAGCATACAAACTGAACATATCTCTGGACAAGACCAACAAAGAACCAATTATAGAACTCAAATCATGGACTTAATTATGGCCTGATTTTTTTTTTCCTGGTTTTTATTTTTTTTTCAATTTTGGTTACGGTCTCTCCCATTTTGTTATTTGTTTATAGCCACTTTCTTACAGCAATGTTTTCTTTTCTTCCTTTTATTTCCTTCCTCAAGCAATCAAAACTTAAAAAACACAGCTCCCAAACTCCTTTTATTTTAATTCTAGAACTCGTTTGTTTTTTTATTTAAAAATACTTTTAAAAAAATATTTTTTTTATTTCTTCTTTGCATTAAATTAATTTTTATTAGTGTTTTCAAATCGTTTTAAATATATTAATATCAAAAATAAATTTTAAAAAATAAAAAATATTATTTCAATATATTTTCAAATAAAAAATATTTTTAAAAATCACCCTAACAATAATCTTAATACCCTGAGTTTTTAGGATATTATCCCAGGACTTTTCCAAGATTTGTTGTCACTGTATCTCTATAACTTTCATTCAAAAACAAAAAACTTGTTCTGTTCACAGCCTGACCATGAGTCACATGTTATTCGAGTACGCTTGTTGTACGTACTGCAATTTGCAAAGAGAAGAAAGACTTATCTTGTCGATTAATCAACAATGGCTAGATAGGTTGATAAGAACCACTATCCACTTCTATTGGAGAATTGTATGAAGAAGAAGAAAGTCAGTCAATAAAATGATCACGAGCGAGAGCATTGCCTTTTAATCTTACACATATATACCCCTCTCAATCTCCTTTCCAAGTTGAACACAACCTTCTGATGCTTTTTGAATGCCAGCCCGTGATTTTGAAGGGAAAAAGTAGTCTTCCTCTTTTGGCATCGATCAAAATTGTCACGCAGCAGGTTTTGCTATAAATATATTTTGTTCCAGACGTTTTTTTCAGATACTATATACATCTGAATAGAAAAATATATAACAAGTCTAGATATTAGCGTGCATAATTCATGTCACCTTCACTAGATCAAGCCTTAGAAATGGTAGGAACTGATTATCTTGAATGGGGTATGGATGTTGAAGAATGGGAGGATGATGACTTGGAGTTGCCTCACTTACAGGTGGAAGAAGTTCGGGATCATAAGTGTGGTTTTCCTGTCACCTACATTAGTTTTCCATGTCACCCTCTAGAAGATCGTTGCGATGGCGATGATGATAGTGATGGTGATCAAATCATCAAGCATTCTCATCCAAGATCAGAGGGAAAACTGGTTAAGAGGAAGCCAAAACTGTTGAGTTCTATAATACTGATGGTGAAGGCCATTATAAGGCTGTTGATGATTGCAGGAATGGATAGGAGATAGAGATATACATGCTTTAATCAAGATTGATGATCTCCACATGTTCTTACATTTCTAATCTGGAGGTGTCCATTAGCCAGTTTTTTATGAACCCTGTCTGTATAGAGAAATTAAGTTCTGCTATATATTTTGCTTTTAATGTATTCATTTATTTTTAGATTAACGTGGTGTCTAAATCAGTTTATCTATACCTTAATTAATTTTATAGGTATTAAAATTAACAATTATATAAATATCATAATTATTGTCTTTACTGGATTTTGTTGAAACTTGGAAAGCTGAAAATATATATATGTTAAAGTTTCAGATAAATTAAAACCGACTTCAGACGCATAAAATATTACTTTCAAATCATTGAACGATCACTTGCAGTCATGCAAAATTATGGAAGCTAATCGGGTTTTAAGAGTGCTTAAAATATCAGTCACTATTCTGCATAACATGCTTCATTCATAATTATATATATAGGTTATGCATAGGAGTATGAAGGTTTCTAATCATCACAATAATTATCAAGGTATTAAGAACACAGCTCCACGACAGAAGCATTGGCGATAGCCATCAAGCTTGCGGCATGTCTTTATGCTCATAGATTTTCATATAAACTCTGGTTCATGGTTAAATTGCAGTTGTTGATGGACGGGGAAAAAGCTTAAATAGTGTAACTAGCAGACAAATTCAAGATCAACATCCAAAATGGATATCCTGCTGAACTAGCAAATAAATTTGAGAATTTACTGTCTTTCTTGGACACGGTTATGATGAACAACACGAGCCATAGATGGGAAAAACTATGGGATCGTGACTTGAATTCTATCGACCAGGAGATAGTGTTAGGATATTGCCATTTGTGGCAATACCCCACCACTAATTGTGGCTTAGTGGAAGCACCACTAGTGCCACAATTAGTGGCATGATTTCAGGACCTATTGTCCCCTCCATGTGCTGGAGAAGGTTGCTAAGAAATGCCTATAAAGAAGGCTTATATTTGAGAGTGCAATGAGAGAGTGTGTGAGAGTGAAGTGACGAGAAGAAGAGAGAAAGAGGGGCTGCTGCCATGCTGCCATGGGCAGCAGCCCTGCTGCCATATGCAGCAGAGTGTGTGAGGGTGAAGTGACGAGAAGAAGAGAGAAAGAGGAGCTGCTGCCATGCTGCCATATGCAGCAGAGTGTGTGAAAGGGAGTTGAGTGATCCTCCTCCATGTATTTATTGTATTCTTTCTCTATCTCTAAATAATATGGACTCTCTCCCGTGAATGTAGGTAATTTGCCGAACCACATAAAATATTGTGTCAGTGTGCTTACCCTCCGTTGAGCAAATATCAGAACATCATCGGCGGGAATCCCCAACAATTGGTATCAGAGCACATGGTTTAAAGAGGTGTTTGATTTTGCTTAAAAATAAAAGTTGTCAAAATTATGTTTTGACCATACCACTGTATAGAGGAGGAAGATACGAAGCCAGTGTTGAAAACCGCGTCGAAATCAGACGTTGGAAACGCCCTCACGTGCCGGCGAGGTTACTGCCCACGCGCACAGATGCGCGCCACGCGTCACACTCGTCTTCTTCATCCGGATGAGCTGAGCTGACCCGACCCGAATACTAGACGACCCGACCCACATGGCTGACCCGGTAAAGAATGACGTCAGCATGACATAATTGTGATGTCAGCATACACAGTAGGCATGTCAGGGATGACATCATCATGATGTAATCGTGACGTCATCATGCACAGTAGACATGCCATGTCATCAGACACATCATCGACCAGTCAGCAGCCACGTCAGCAAAGTGGGACCCACCTGCCACATCATCAGTCGCGAGCCGAGTTGAGCCGAGCCGTTTGGGAGCCGAGCCATGAGCTGAGGGACAGGATCAGTGTAGCTAATCCTAAGTGCAACCGGTTTTGAGATTGAATCTGGGCTGTTTATCAGGCCAGAATTGTTTTGATCAAATCTTAGCCGTCTGAAATGCGATTTGGACGATTTTAGACTTGTTTCCAACTAATTTGATCATTCCGGATGCAATGGTACGGTCCGATCGTTGAGATTTGAGACCAAAAATGGCAGTGGTTAATTAACAAAAGAGATTGCCCGATTAGGAGGCATCTGAAGGTCATCATGGTGGTCGATGGAGATGAAGAAGAACATGTCACACATGTTTACCCAATTACATGTGCTGAACTGCTAAGTGGGGAGAATTTTAACTGCCTTGAGGGAAGGCAAAATTGGGACACTCTGGACACCGGATCATGTGGACAATTAGAAGTGCAGAGTAAAAATTGATAAAGACCAATCTTAACGAATCTAAGAACTGGTAGTCTCGCCAGATGTTGAGAAATCATGTATTAAACCAGTATATTCCAGATCACTTGTAAAAGAAAGCCGCAACAAAGCTAGCAAATGGTTGTATATACGGAAAGACAGTACGATGGATAAATATGGCCTGAGAAGTTCTGTTTAGGAGATTGGGTTTTAAGCGGGACCAGTGTGACCCCTCCAATCTTTCCTGGGAACTTGCTTAGTGGAAGGATTATCCATACGAGACTATTTTCGTATATATAGCAGTTTGTAATGAAACGGTTGAAGACTAGCAAGATGACGGCACAAGGGAACAATTGGGTTTCGTATGATCAAGGATCTAATGGAGTGGTAATTTCTCCAAAGAAGTTAGATTCGGTGACTGTAATTTCTTGAGGAAAGAATTGATGAAGACCCTGATAATGGAAGAGGAATACAGTAAGGGGATAAAGATTGGCACCCTATTTTTGACTTGGACAGGTGTTGTGACAGGATGAGCTGCTGTCAAACATAAGCAAGGAATAAGAAAAAATCTGGAGAACAGAAATTGCACGAGGGCACACAGAGATAGAGATTGTGCAGAGTACCCGTAGGATCCAATGAGGTACTATAATGAGACAATAGATGCAAGGAGAAGAAGTGTTCCCAGATGAAGCTCAGAGCAGAGACTGTTAAAGTTTGTACAACAGGAAGTCTCTCATACTCTTGATGAAGACAACAGGCGAAGACCTTTCTAACGCATGCAAGGAAGGAAAGAGAGCTGTTGCAGAGGCACCTAATTGAGGGGGTGCAAACGCTTGTGATAAAAGGCGACCGCCTATGATGAAAAGTGAAGACACCAAAGAGAGTTGGTGTAGGTGGAGCTGTCAAGCAGAAAGGCATAGAAGCTCCAAACATAGAAATCGAGGTGGAGGATTGCGAGGAGTATACCGCAAGTTTCTCTTTCTATGTAATCAGTGTCAGTAATCTCTCCCATATTGCACATGGTGGTAGAGAATTTTGGAGCCATTTTAAAGCATCTCAGCTGAAGGAGGATGCGATCGCCCTATGACAACGGGCGAAGACGCCTTAGAAAAGGTGTGAGGGCCTTGATATGAGCCCAAGATCAGACCACCCCATAACAACTGGCGAAGACGCTTTAGAGAAGGTGTGAGGGCCGCGATAGGAGCCCCATTTCAGACCGTCGCATGACGACGAGCGAAGACATCTAAAAAGAAGGTGTGTGGGCCACGATATGAGCCCAATTCAGAACAACCCTAAAGCCAATGTGATGGCTAGATATGAGTGGACAAGTGTATAGTTAATGAAGTGGCTATGATGAGTATGGAGACAAATACAGGATTGACTTTCATGGATATTGCCCCCATGCTAAAGATCAATGAGCTAGAAAACATTTGCATTGGACAATAAGTGGATGACTTGTGGAGCATTAAGACGCGACTGCTATGAAGGAGCAGAGGGCATGTGCAGGTTCCGGGAACGAGTTGACTCTTGTCAAGGTGGTGAGCTCGGAAATGACATTGTAATACTCAGAGTATGAAGATAGATATGGATCAACCTTTAATGGGCTGCCCCCATGATTAAAGGTGGAGAGCTACCTGGACTCTTACGACTAAGAGCGAGAGACTCATGGAGAAGTAAAGCGTGGTTCCTAGGGTGGAACAGAGGGCAGGCGCAACTCCTGAATGAGTAAACTCTTGGAAGAGTGGTGAGCTTGTGATCACATTGAAATACTTAATGACTGTCGCACTTGGAAATATTCGTTTGAGGGGGTGTTGTAAGCCTTGGTGTAAGGCTTGAAAAATCATTCCGGACCGAGCATGGTTGATACGCTCGAAGGGGAATGTTGTGTTGAAGACACTCTCAGAATGGTAAGCTTGAAAGAGCTGCAGAATACAAGCTTGTGCAGAAGAAGCAAGAGGACAATTGCCCACACAAATGGCAAAGGGGGTGATTGTTAGGATATTGCCATTTGTGGCAATACCCCACCACTAATTGTGGCTTAGTGGAAGCACCACTAGTGCCACAATTAGTGACATGATTTCAGGACCTATTGTCCCCTCCATTTGCTGGAGAAGGTTGCTAAGAAATGCCTATAAAGAAGGCTTATATTTGAGAGTGCAATGAGAGAGTGTGTGAGAGTGAAGTGACGAGAAGAAGAGAGAAAGAGGGGCTGCTGCCAGCTGCCATATACAGCAGAGTGTGTGAGAGTGAAGTGACGAGAAGAAGAGAGAAAGAGGAGCTGCTGCCATGCTGCCATATGCAGCAGAGTGTGTGAAAGGGAGTTGAGTGATCCTCCTCCATGTATTTATTGTATCCTTTCTCTATCTCTAAATAATATGGACTCTCTCCTGTGGATGTAGGTAATTTGCTGAACCACGTAGAATATTGTGTCAGTGTGCTTATCCTCCGTTGAGCAAATATCAGAAGATCACCGGCAGGAATCCCCAACAGATAGAACCTTGCTTCATCATGGTGGAGCAGCTGCTTGTCAGCGTTGTGGATTATATAGAGTAAGGGTAGATTTAATTAGTAATCAAACATAAATAAATATTAAAAATAAAAATCTTTATTAATAATAAATATATTTTATATAAATAAAATCAACACCGTATATAACTATCCGATTTGTTAAATGATATATTCATTGACAAGATGTTGATTAGATTAGTGGGGAGATTTTCATAATTGCAAGCAGTGCATCCTACTAGTCCTAACTTCTGCATGTATTAGCAAGATCCCGTCACAATTTATTATAGAATGGATATCATGTATCTATCAGAATAGAAAATTAATATAGGATGTTGTAATCATTACAGTTATTCATGTATTTATTAGAATAGGAAATTAATATAGGATTTTGTAATCATTACAGTTACTGCAGTGTTCTACTGCCTCTATATAAATAGGAAGGTTGGCTAAAGCACAACCCAACACATTCCAGTATTTTCAACTTGGTATCAGAGCCATAAAACCCTAAAATAAATTAAAGCTACTTTTCTCACAGCCTCCCTTCTTCAATGGAACAGCTGCTACATACATCTTTAAATTCTGCAGCACCAGCAGTCCAGCTTTCTTCTTCTTCAGCAGTGCATCCCTCTTTTCTTGTAGCACCTCCTATACTTTCCTCTGCTGCGTCACCGCCTGGATTCTCCTTTGCCATGGCTGGTGAATGCCTCCTCTTGCAGCCCACGTCTGCTGCCTCTGCTGCCTCTACTGCGACAAACATTATCTCCCTTTCTCACACTCATCAAGTCATCTCCCTTAAATTAACAAACACCAATTATTTATATTAGCGTATGCAGATGCTGCCTTATCTCCTAGGCCAAGGAGTTTTTGGTTTTGTTGATGGCTCCAACACATGTCCATCAACACATGTTCTTGCCCATGATGGTATCTCTCTTCAGGTAAATCCGCTTTTTCAAACCTGGAAACAATAGGACCAACTCATTCTAAGTGCTTTTCTTTCCTCCCTATCTACGGAAGTTTTGCATCTTGTTGTTGGCTGTCAAAGTTCTTGTTCAGCTTGGGGCACTCTTGAGCGAGCTCTCGCTTCTACCTCCAACTCTCGTATTATACAACTTGATGGCTCTCTTCAGGATCTTCGACAGGGTGATGAATCAGTAACTCAATTTATGCAAAAAGCGAAGGCCTTATTTGATGAATTGGCCGCTGCTGGTCGGCCAGTTTCACTTGAAGATTTCAATTTATATGTGTTTCGTGGTCTTCGGGGAGAGTTTAAAGACTTAGTTACCAGTCTTATTACCAAGGCTGAACCTTTATCATATGCAGATCTTCATAGCCATCTCCTCACACATGAATTTCTTCACAAATCTTCTGCTGCCATACATGCTCCTCTGCTGCCCACACCCAGCATTCCATCTTCTGCTCTTGTTACGCTGCGCCAGACTTTTGGCAATTCTGGCCACAGCAGGGGCCGCTTCAACGGTGGCTGGCGTCCCAACCAGTCCAACAACAGAGGCAACCGATTTGCTGGCTCCAGACCTGATCACCGCAGCTTCCAAAACTCCTCCTTCGGTGACAATAGGCAGGGCTCTTGGCAGCGCAATAGGGGGCAGAATCCACGCTGCCAACTGTGTCAGAATTTCGGCCATACAGCTCCCCATTGCCCTCAATTCCAGCAGCGAGGTTATGGCCAACAGCCTACTGCCAATCTGGTGCAGCGCAATCTCTCCTCAATCGGTTCTGTTGATTGGTTTCCGGATACCGGTGCCAATCAACACGTCACACCTGATCTTGCCACCTTGACTGCTTCAGAACCGTATCTTGGTAATGATAATTTGCATGTTGGTGATGGTAAGGGCCTCCCTATATCTCATCTCGGTCATACAAAAATATATACACCACATCGTTCTTTCACCTTATCTAATGTTCTTCATGTTCCTGCAATTACGAAACCTCTGCTCTCTGTTCAGAAATTTTATCTTGATAATAATGTTTATTTTGAATTTCACCCTCGTGTGTTTTATGTCAAGGATCTCAACACCCATGAAATCCTTCTCTCAGGTCAGAGTAAAGATGGTCTTTATGCCCTTACCAAGTCTTCCGTCACGTCAGTTCCTCAAGCCTATTGGTCTCCCTGCACTTCCGCCTCTGCCGATTTATGGCATCGTCGACTAGGTCATCCTACTACACGTATTTTTCAATTATTAATCTCAAAAAATAAGATCATTTGTAACAACAAACGTCTTAATTTTCAATGTCAAAGTTGTCCTTTAGGAAAATCATCACGTTTGTCTTTAGGACCTACGGGTCACAAAACTTCTGCTCCGCTTGAATTAATTTTTAGTGATGTATGGGGCCCTGCTCCTCTTTTTTCTTCAGATGGCTATCGTTATTTTGTTATCTTTGTTGATGCTTATACTAAATATGTATGGTATTATCCTCTCGTTGCCAAGTCTGATGTTTACTCTGTTTTTCATCAATTTCAGACTCTCGTTGAACGTCAATTTTCATTAAAAATAAAATCTGTTCAAACTGATTGGGGCGGTGAATACCGTAAATTATCCATATTTTTTCAGACTGTTGGTATTCATCATCGTCTGATTTGTCCTCACACTCATGAACAAAATGGCACAGTAGAGCGTCGTCATAGGCATATTGTGGAAACAGGTCTTACTCTTTTAGGGCAATGTAAAGCATCTTTTTGATTTTGGAATTATGCTTTTGAAACCTCTGTTTATCTTATAAATCGCATGCCTACTCCTGTTCTTGCCCATTGCTCTCCGTTTGATTGTTTATTTCACCGGTCTCCTGATTATCATTTTCTGCGTACTTTTGGGTGTCTCTGTTTTCCTTTTATGCATCCATATAATAATCATAAATTGGATTTTCGTTCCTCTCTATGTGTGTTCTTTGGATATAGTTCCTCCCATCTTGGTTATCGATGTTTTGACATTGCATCTCACCGTATTTATATTTCCCGTCATGTTCGTTTCCATGAACATGTGTTTCCTTTTGATAATTCTAAACAAATTGCAAAGGTTTCCACCACAACCCCCATCCCACCCGCTACTATTACCCTTCCAAACTTGTTAAACCACCCACTTTCATTAGCCACCCAAACAGCCCACAACACATAGCTCTGCCACTCTAAACAGCCACCCGACCATCCCTTGGCCATCATCACATGCTTGTTTATCTAACCCTTATGATGCAGGTTTAGGTTGTAAATTGATCTCCTCTCTTCATGGTCTTGGGGCACTCTCTAGCCCCTCATCTGTTTCGCCCACCCTGGCCAGCATTCCTGCAAATTCGGTCTCTGCCGACAGCCCCTCCTCTACTGACAGTCCTATGCTAGAGGCTACTTCTTCATCATCCTCTTCCACAGGTCTGCAACTTATGATTGATTTATCTTCTTGTCAGCTGCCATAGGTCTCCTCACTGCCACCATCTTCCCCTGCGACCACCACGCAGCAACCATCCTATGACTCTCAGACCGCGGCAGCCGAAGACAGCAAACCTGGCTGCTTTCGCTGCCGCCACCTTTGCCTCCACACAGGTACTGCATTCTCCTTCTTCTGAGCCCTTTGCATTTTCTGATGCTGACCGGTATGCAGTTTGGCATAATGCTATGTGTGATGAGATTGCTGCTTTGCGCTCAAATCGCACTTGGTCTTTGGTTCCGTTTCATTCTTCTATGAACGTTGTTGGCAATAGATGGGTATATCGGATCAAACGTCGTGTTGATGGTAGTATTGAGCGCTATAAAGCGCGCCTTGTTGCTAGAGGTTTTACCCAGTAGGAAAGTATTGATTATTCTGAAACCTTCAGTCCAGTTATTAAGCAGGCCACTGTCTGATTGGTTTTCTTTATCGCGGTTTTGTGAAATTGGAAGATTCATCAGCTTGATATTCATAATGCCTTCCTTAATGGTGTTCTTACTGAAGATGTCTACATGAAACAACCTTTAGGTTTTGTTGACTCTTCTCTTCCATCTCATGTGTGCAAATTGCACAAATCATTGTATGGTTTGAAACAGGCACCGAGAGCATGGTACACTCGTCTAAGTGATTTTTTGCTCTCCATTGGTTTTCGAGCTTCCAAGGTTGACACCTCCCTGTTTATCTTATCTGATGGTACTAATATCTTTTATCTCTTGGTGTATGTTGATGATATTCTGCTCACGGGTAGCAACTCTGCTATGCTCCATCACCTTATATAATTACTCAGCTCTGAGTTCAAGCTTCGTGACTTAGGTGTTGTTCACTACTTTCTGGGTATTGAAGTTCAGTCTACCGATATGGGTTTAATGCTGCGTCAACATAAATATATTCTTGACATCCTCACCCGAACTAGTATGACTTCCTGCAAACCAGTTGATACTCCAGTCTCCCCTTCGAAAGTCATTTTATTATCGGATCATTCATTCTCTGATCCTACATGATTTTGTCAAATCGTGGGTGCTCTTCAATATCTTACCTTCACCCGTCCAGATATATGCTTTGTTGTTAACAGAGTCTGTCAGTTTATGCATGCTCCTACAGATTCCCATTGGGCCGCTGTCAAACGTATTTTACGCTATCTTAAAGGTACGACATCTTATGGTTTCCATATCACTCGAGGCTCCTCCTTTGCTCTACATGGCTTTACAGATGCAGATTGGGCTGGTAGTATTGATGATCGCAAGTCTACGGGCGGCTATCTTGTCTTTTTTGGTCAGACGCCGATTTCTTGGAAATCCGGCAAGCAACGCACTGTTGCTCGCTCCTCTACTGAGGCTGAGTATAAAGCCCTTGCTGATGGTACCGCTGAAGTCATTTGGCTTCAATACTTGTTAACAGATTTGTAGGTTCCCTCAGTCTCTGCTCCTACCATTTGGTGTGATAATCTTGGTGCTACCTATCACTCAGCAAATCCTATCTTCCATGCTCGTACTAAGCATGTTGAAGTGGATTATCACTTTGTCCGTGACCGTGTTGCCAAGAAAGAAATTCAGATTCGTTTTGTTTCCTCTCGGGATCAACTTGCCGATGTCTTCACTAAACTGCTTCTTGTTGCATCCTTTACTGTTTTTCGGTTCAAGCTTCGGGTTGATCCCCCACCCTCAGCTTGAAGGGGCATATTATAGAATGTATATCATGCATCTATCAGAATAGAAAATTAATATAGGATGTTGTAATCATTACAGTTACTCATGTATCTATCAGAATAAGAAATTAATATAAGATGTTGTAATCATTACAGTTACTGTAGTGTTCTGCTGCCTCTATATAAATAGGAAGGTTGACTAAGGAACAACCCAACATATTCTATTATTTTCAACTCAATTGAACAGGAAAATTACTTCCTAGCACAGATTTTTAGAAACACATTTCTTGTATTGATCAAGAAAAAGGCCAATATCCTCGTGAACTTCACACTCTAAACCTCGTTAGATTTTCTTACGTGCGTCTTTTAACAAACATGAATCCTATGCCCTGCATTCTAAACACAGTTACGAAAATATATGTGCATAATTAAACCTTTTCTTGGGGATTAAGGCTGATAAAAGTCTTAAATTTCAAGCTCTCTAAATATCCAGCACTTTTAACCCTTCAATTGGGTGAAGGTGGACCATCAAAACTGAGAACTGAAGTTGACAGATAATAATACTTTGATACTCATAATCACTGCATCTGCTTTTTCGATAATTTAAGGCAGTTTTTTTCTTCTTTTGTAGGGAAAATTAAATCTTCAATGAGAGACTCAATGTTTTGACAAGTATGCGTCCCGTTGCCTACAAAGATTCAAACAAAAAACAAGTAGACTCTTAACGGATTGCATGTGCCACTTATGCTTTCTTTCTTAATTACAACAAAAGTTCAGTAACTTTTCCATTTTTTCCTCGTGTAAACGTACTTAAAATAGAAAACAGAAAACACTTCTGAAATGTGGTGTCGACTATTAAAGCACAGATGTAACCAGCTGTCTGGAACTAAAAAGGAAAGATTCAATGAATATCACATGTTCACAACTCACAGAAGATACTTTTGCAAGTGCATAACCTTATTTCATCAATGCACGCCTCATGAAGAAATGAAGGACTTATCGACTTATCAACGGAGTGGACTGCAATTCGATGCTCTTAAAAACATCATATTCTTGTGATCAGAAAGTTCAGAACATAAGAAGTCCTATAATTTCTGCCTGTTGAATTAAGGTTCTGCCCGGCAATGTTGAATGAATGGCTATGTCTGCAACTCCTGACAGATTCATATTTTTGTTCTACAGTTATTTCTAGGAAATATCCTCCATCCACAGCTTTCGTTATCAATACTGGTACGTCTATATATTGCACGTTCTAATAGGACCGATCGAGGCAAAGTATAGAAAGACATCACGGATATAATGATAAACGTAATTAGTACTAATTGGAAGTTTCAATTACGTGCTTTTAGAGAAGTAGACAGCCTCTTTGGACCAATGCTTGTATAAAAACGAAGCCTGTTATTGTTTCGACGGTACCAAATTCTCTGGGCTCAGCTAACTTCAAACATTCTCTAAGTCGATAAACTGTGGATAAGAGTCTGTCAAAGCTCTGGCAATGAAAGACACTGATTATCTTGAACGGGGCATGGATGTTGAAGAATGGGAGCATGATGACTCTGTGCTGCCTTCACCTCACCTGCTGGCGGAAGAAGTTGGGGATCATAAGTGTGGCTTTCCTGTCACCTACACTAGTTTTCCATGTCATCCTCTAGAAGATCGTTGCGATGGTGGTGATGATAATGATGGTGATCAAAGAACCTTGCATTCACATCCCAAACCAGCGGAAAAACTAGTTAAGAGAGAACCAAAACTGTTGAGTTTCATACTATTGATAGTGAAAGCCATTATAAAGCTGTTGACGATTGCAGGGATGAAGAGATACATGCCCTAATCACGACTGCTGTCGACTGTTGTCTTTCTTCTATTTCTTGCAAATTGAACCTCTCCATTTGAAGTTCTTCATGGTTTCCCTACTAGCCGGTGTACTGGTGTAGTTCAAAGTTTGTTAATATATTAGATGCAATTATACTTTGTTTATCATTATAATTAAAAAATAATTAGCATTAACAAGTTTTTATCGTTATAAAAAGATGCTAAATAAAAGATAAATAGAAAAAATTAGAATTTATACATGTTTAAATTTATAAAATTGAACATGAAAAAGTTCAAATCAATTATATTTAAATTAAAAAAATAAAAATTTACTTGTTTAAATATTTAAAGTGTTAAATTTTTTATTGTTTTTGTCAAGGGTAAGTCTTCTATTTTTAAATTTTTATTATTAATCACTTGTATTATTACAATGTATGTAATATGTCTTCTAAAATTCCAACAACATCATTTAGATGTACTTCTAAATCAAGATTTTTGAATTACAAAATATAAAACTCAAATATTTCTCAATAATATAAACCTAAACTCTAGATTTAAAAATAAAAATAAAAATAAAAAATAAAATAAAAATAAAATACTAAAAAATAAAGTGAGGAAGAATGTATAAAAATCTTAAAAGTAATAACTCTTCATTCAAGTTTTTTAATAAATTTTAAATTTTAAAAATTTAAAAGTAAAAATATTAATAAATTTTGAATTGGATACTGAATATAATGAATAAATTTTAACAAATTATGTATGAATAAACAAATGAAAAAGAAATTCATAATAGAATAATATTGATTCTTTCCATCATAGTTAAAAAAATACCTTTTGAGTTAGGTTTGGTCTAAAATTATGTTGCAAGCAGTGTTTCATGAAAAGAAAAATTAATTTTTTTATTTTTGAATTATTTTGATGTGTTAATATCAAAATAATTTTTAAAAATATTATTTTAATATATTTTCAAACAAAAAATACTTTAAAAAACCACACTATGAAACACCGTCTTAATCCGTTTACTTTAAGCCTAATCTTAGATATAGTTTCATTTTTAAGTAGATTTTTTTCTAAAAAAAATTGGAATAACCTATTATATTTATGATTCTAGTCTTAGAGGCAAAAATGAATATACTTTTCATTGTGTTTATTTCAAAGAGAATAGTATTGATGCATATAACTACTAACATTTGTTTTAATACCCCAACTCACTAGTAAGATATTGTTCGTTTTGGACCTCTCAGTTCATTCAAATCCAGGGCTTCCACCCAGATTCCCCTCACGGTTTTGTTCTTGGCAGTCACGCATGACCCCAAAATGCGTCTTACTAGTCAAGGTGAGCATGCACTTATATGATCCTAACTCTGGACGCTCGCTTCCGATGTGAGATCTCACATTTGTATTCTAGTCTTTTACCTCATTGTTTTAAGCAAAGTGATCGTTTTCAGTTCAGTTCGATTTTTATATAAAAAATAACTAAATCAAAATGTTTTTTAACAAAAAAACCGAAATTGGTTCAAATTGACCGGTTTCGGTTCGGTTTGTTAGGACAAAAACCGGTTCAAACCGATTGGCTCGGTTTTTTCAGTTTGGCTCGGTTTTTTCAGGTTTGGGTTTGACTCGGTTTTTTTGGTTTGGCTCGTTTTTTTCAGGTTTGGGTTCGGTTCGGTTCGGTTTTTTAGTTTCAGGCTTAGAAAACTGAAACTAAACCGGTCGGTTTTTTTAAAATTTTAATCAATTTTTTTCATGATTTGATTTTTTTAATTATTTTTTTTTAAATTTTCTTAATTTAATCTGTTTTTTATTTTTTTAGTCACCCCTAGCTTTGAGGGCTAGAACTCTCTAATGCCACTGACTCCAACTCTTGGTAGTTACAGGTTCGAACGTAGACATGCGCTATAAATATATGTGCACAGTTAATAAATTGACATGCAGTTCCATACAGCCTTACAAAATTAACACAAAAAAAAAAAAAAAATAGAAGTCTTGAAGTCAGGAACATGTGAGGTTGATTTGAATATTTTTAATATTATATCATTAACATTAAAAAATATATTAAAAAAATATTGGTTTAATATATATTTTTTAAAATATACTTTTGAAAGTGTGGTTGCAGTTACCTTTTAAAATATTTTTTATTTAAAAATATATTAAAATAATATTTTTTATTTTTAAAAAAATTATTTTTGATATCAGCGCATCAAAATGATTTAAAAATACTATAAAAATATTAATTTGAAGTAAATATTTAATTTTTTTAAAATTATTTTTAAAACTTAAAAATAAACAGTAACTTAATTGCTGAAACGCGCTACCAATTACCCATTAAACAATAAATTTAACATTGGCTTCCTATAAAATAAAAATTCTCATTAAATCTAAAAAAAAAATCAGTTAATTAAAGCTCTCAACAGTCTTCACGAAAAGAGAAAGTTCAGAAATGAGTCCATTGAGGAAGTAATATGTGATTGAGATTAGCGACATCATGAAACCATTTAACTTTATTAAGAACGTCAGCCATGCCATCACTAAAGAAATGGCTACTTCTACTTCTACTTGGTAGTGGATCAGATGCTCTCGCCTGTAACCTTATCCACAGAGATACAAGGCTAGTTTAGGTTCCCCTCATAAATACCTCGTATGTCTTGATGCAAAGAAGCACACAAAAACACTCTTAACACTTGACTGAAGCCATGCCATCAATTGAAGCTCTAGCAATGGCAGGTGTGGACTGTGGCATCAACTTCGAAGAGAGGGAGCGTAGAGATGTTGAGAAGACTCCGCAGTATCTTCTAGCCGATCATGGTGAAGAAGGGGATCTGAGATGTCATGAGAAGGATAAGTTGATGGGGGAGCAATTGCAAGTCAAGACCAAGATGGAAAGTTCAGTTACTAATATCGTTTCAACCATTCATGGTCAAGATAAAAAGCTGTGATATTATGTTTACATCTACATTACTACATATATGTATTTAGTTTGCAGAATTCCGCTTGTATTATGGCCGCATATGAAAGGAAAATTTCTTGATGTAATATTTTCAAAAAGAAAAAACGTCAAAGAGAAACACTTCTAGGCTCTAGCTACATCTCTGTGTCTATACTCATTAAAAATAATTATTAACAATTAAAATCACGCAAAATTAAAGTACTTACGATCACTATTGGAAAAGAAATTCTGGGTTGATGTACAAATATTATGGTGTTATTGTTAAGGAAGTTTTAAAATATTCTGCCTTCCTTGTTTGAATTCATACTAGAAGAACCAGGTCCATTTCTATGTCTGCTATTTGTCTTCAGGTTCCATATAATCATGACTGCAATCGTGAAAAGGTTGATGCACCCACCACCTCACAGTGGCAGTGTCTTGCGGCTTGCATAAAGCTTTTCTTGTTCGATAAATCCTTCGCTTTCCAGGCCCCAGCAGGGAAATTATGAGAGTTTAGTAGATAATTCAGTGAGTTGATTGTGATCTCAAGTAAAAAATTTGCAACATCTTGTCGCAGCTCTTTCCAATCACAAAATTTCAACCGCATCAGGTTTTCCATGACCACTCTTGGCTTGTAAAACTTGGTAAAATCTCGGAGCTTATAGGTGCTGCCATTATTAGTCAAAGCATCAACAATAGCTCAGAGCAACAGTCCTGGAACTATGGACCATTGACTTGGAAGGGAGACATTTGTTGATGCAATGAAATGGAAATAGAAATCTCCCCTCTTATGCTTTATATATCACATTCAGTTATATTCGAAAACATATTGCTGCAGTAGTCTGATAGAGCGAGATTCTTGAAAACAAGAGCGAAATGACGTGGAAAACTTGGTGGACGCACGGCTGGCATAAGCCGAAGCTGGAAGCGCCGAGTTCATATGCCATTTTTTTGGGTTAAATAATAGAGCTATGAGCATTAAACTTCAAGAACAGGGTCAATATCAGCGAAATTTAAACGGTGGTGGGAGAAACCTCGCAGACGCCCACTATATTAACATCAAATATGTTTCATCTTAGACAAGGTGGGATCACACAAAGGACGACCGTGGAGCTTATATAAGCAACTATAATGAAATCACAATTTTTTTTTACTTCATATATCTGTTTTCATTCGAGGAAAACATCAAGCTAATGTGAAAGGAAAGTGCATATTTTAAATGCGTTGGGGAATTTGTTATCTCATCTTCCACCAGATAACTCGATAGCATCTTGGTTATAAACCGAATCTTCTCCCCAGTCAAATCGTCTCTGCAATCTTTCGTATTCTTGCATGCGTGTAACTTCAACATGCTGCCATTCTTCCCACCTCTCAGCTAGTCCCTCTCCTTCCAGCATCCGCACAACCTCTGACATTGCTGGACGGTTCTCTGGTGATGCTTGGGTACAGAGCAAGGCGACTTGTATCATCATCTCCACCTCCTGGATGTTGTAGTTTTTATTTAGGTTGCGATCGACAATAGCATCCAGTCTTTTCTCCCTCTCCAGCTTCTTGACCTTCATAATCAAATATCCCAGTACAACGAAGAGCAAGTCAGAAAGGAGCAGAACGTGAATTAAAACCATGCTAGAAAGCGTAGAGAGTAGAGACATCTGCAAATGATGTCATAACTCCATCCAAATTAAAGTTACTTACAGGGTTTTTGACATTTGAGTCATGTAAGAGATGGATAATTTAGGTGTGGTCGAGAGAGTTGTGCATGCAAAGAAACCAATACAATAATGTATCACTGTAATTAGCTATGATTATCTTACATGGTCAAGCAATAAGACATCATCCTCTTCTTCCAGACGTGAAAAGTCAATTGCCCGTTGACCTGTAACAAGCTCTAGAAGCATAATACCATACCCAAAGACATCGGTCCTTTCAGATGACTTGCCAGTGGACAAGTATTCTGGTGCTATGTGGCCCATTGTCCCGCGAACTTGAGTTGTCACGTTGGTCTTTCTCACATCCACCAGCTTCGCAAGGCCAAAATCCCCAACAACTGCTTCAAAATCTTCGTCCAATAGTACATTAGCTGCTTTCACATCACGATGAATAATTTTAGGATTGCAGTGCTCATGAAGGTATTCCAGCCCACGTGATGCACCTAAGGCCACTCTTTTTCTGGTTGTCCAATCTAAAACAGGCTCCTCAGGTTTACGTTCTGCAGGTCAAGATCAAAATTCAAATGTCGCTTGAAAATAGAAATGTATTGCAAAAGAAATTGTATGACCATATATAGGCCTATGAATTGTATTTTCACTAGTTGATATTAGATATTACAAGAGAAACAGGTACAATCAATTCATCAAACAGACATGATACATAAACTCTGATGCTATCTGGATGTTCATAGGTATCAGCTTATCCTTATCCTACTCATTGGTTAAGGAGTACCAGAACCAGTTCAATGCTGCCAATGATCATTACAAAATGTCAAACTCTTTTTTTTTTCCTTTTTTTTGTCAAATATAGGAATTTCATAGCTAATTATTGATGAATGATTATTGAGAATTTGCTACTAGAGTTTATCCCCCCTTTTTTTTAAAAAAAAGGAGGCTGCCAAGCAACTGCAAGGGCTTACTTTTAGCTTCTTTGTTCTATCATCTTGTCCTGAATCATGCATATAAAATTGGGATTAAAATTCTCTCATGTTCGGATCATGTTCCAAATTTCACAATTTATTATGAATTTAACACTTTAAGATACGTGAGAAGGGAAAAAAAAATTAAAGTGATTATATTCTTTTCCATTTTTAACATGTACTAAAATAATGTGCATTAATTCTGAATTTAGTGGTTTAGATTTAACAAACATGACCAAACATGAGAGGAACTCAATCTATAGAAAATGATTAATGACAAATACCTCAGCTGTAGATGGTAGAAGAAAACAGTTAAATATATTAACACTTCCACTCAAAATCCAGCACATAAATAATTAATACCTCTTAGACAATAGGCCACACTTAAATTCTGCATGAATGGATACACCAAGAGGCGTTCTGTAGTTGTTGTGCAAAACCCTATCAGACGTAATAGGTTCCTGTGAACAGCTACACTTATCATCTCAACTTCACGTTGGAATGCTGCATCACCCCCAGGACTTTCAAAATCAGTTAAACGCTTAACCGCAATTTTGGTATTATCAGCAAGCACTCCCTTATAAACTTTTCCAAAACCTCCCTGTCCAAGGATATTTTTTTCACTGAAGTTGTCCGTTGCAAGCTGTAGTTCCCTCCATGAAAACCGTTTTAACTGACCGAATGCTATTCTTTGATCCACTTCACCTAAACAAATGGTAAGAAGAGGTTTCACGAAAAAAAAAATATTGAGTGAAGTAACTTCAATTCTTCAATCATAATTGTAAAAGATAATAAAAGGTAAGCAAATATTTTTCATTTTGTATACATTCTCAAACTTTCACGACTTCTAGATAATAGAACCTATGCTCACTGATAATTCGAATCAAGAAATTTGCACCAATCAATCACAAATAAACACAAATATTAGATTCCATGTTTAGCCAAAAGTCAGAAATGTTTATATAATTATCACAGTTTTCAAGCAGGCAGGATTTTTCAACAATTTAAACCTTTGAGAAATTATCTGAATCAAATCCAACAACAGGATGGCTATAAGTACTAGATTTAATTTCATGATAGGACACAAACTGATTACTAAATTTCATCCAGATGGAAAAGTAGTTACTGTGGTACCCATAAACGCATTGAATTATACATGTTATAGCAAACATCATATAGTATCATAGATCACAACATCATAAGATATACATGGATTATTTACATGAGGAAAAAAACAATCATAAGATAAAAATCAATCCAGCTAAACCTCGTTCTCCTTGGATTGCAATCTAATTCATCCATTTATTAAAAAATGAGTCAGCCAGGTTACAACATGTTGACAGTATATAGGCTTCTGGGCTAGATTTCAAAACTATCATAAAAGCATCTTTATTTAGATAAAAGGAAGCTCATTTCTTTTCTTCTCATAACATGCTCAGTGACTCTGATTTGGATAAGTGGATGAGGTTGCATTAGCCAAAACTATGAACCCAATAAAGTGGCTAAAAGGTATGCATGTTGCATGTGCTCATCAACCATTAACTACTAAGTAAAAAATATCTCCCAATGCGTAACAATAAAATTCAGTTACAGGAAAAATATGCGACAATGTTAAACAGTATTTTTCACTAATCCTTGTTTGTCTTCGGTAAATTGTATAAATTAGCTAGAGGATGGGTACACAAGATAAATTCTAAAGCCTGTTATTTAACTTAAAAATATTTTCCAAAAAGTGTAAACTAAATGTCAAATTCCATGCTAGTGTAACAAAAGTAAGCTAGTTGAGCCATAAATTGAAGCTTCAATGAAAAGAAATTTATCACATCAACAACAAAAATTTGGCCAAGTCAAGTGAGCTCATCAGAATAGAAATGAAAAAACAAGACTGGCCAAAATTGTGACATGATCTATTAAATCTATTATTTCTACGCATGTAGCAGAAAGTAGCTGCAATGCAATTATTTTGCTATGTGCTTAAAGCAACTCAAACCTGCAACATCTACAAATACTTCACGTTTGTAGCCTTTGTGTCTACCCTTGCAAACAAAAAATAGCAAGCCTCCAAAAAGAAAAAGAACTGTGAATCCTCCCACAACTCCAACTATAACTCCAGTCTTTGACTTATGTGAACCACCTGCTAACAGATGAAAGGATTAGCAATTTGCTTCACAAAAACACAACTTTAACGGATGTAGTTCAAAAAACATCTCCAATAAATAAAAAATACTAGTTAATTACCTGAATCGCTATTACGAGACTCGCAGCTATGCAAATTTGGCCTGCCACAATTTAAGTGGTTTCCTGTGAAACTGAAATAAGTGAATGCAATTCAAATTAAGTCAAATGTTGACAGTTGCAAGACATACCACGCAAGCACGCACACATCCACAAAAGAAACAAATGAGAAATTTAAATGAAAAAATTAGGAGTTGAAATAGCACTAATTCCATTCATACTTGTATTTAGGAACTTGGAATAAATGATCTGGAATTTGACCACTGAGATTATTTGAATTGAGCAGACTGCAAAGAAAATTTCAATCATGCCATTAAAATCTTGAAACACAGCCACGGGTTACAAAGCTATATAATTCAAGAGTCAATTATTGAAAATGTGGGACCATAAGAACAATTTAGGAATATTCCTGTCTGGATTCATAAACAAAACACTGCTATCTCGTATCATCTAGGCAATGTGCAGGACATCATTACTTACATGTTGATCAAGTTTTGAAGACCAGCAAGTGATTCAGGGATAGCTCCACTGAGATTATTTTGACCCAATGTCCTGGTTGCATGATAAGAAAATCTTACTGATCATGAAAAAGTTTGGAAGAATACTGAGATATATCTCATATACCTCAAAGAATAAAAAGAGCAGAAGGTGTCACTTACAAAAATTGTAGCTTTTTAAGATCGCCCAAGGAAGACGGTATTTCACCGCTTAAACGATTATTTTCCAAATCTAAGCTGGTTAAACTTGTCAAATTTCCAAACTCTTTTGGTATCCCACCAGTTATGCCATTCCCTTTCAATGTTCTGCATTATGAATGCAATCTAGTATATATTAGTATCCACTCTTAATGTTTAAACTCAACGCCCCAGAAAGTCCATACAAAGGGATGTAACTAGAAGCTTTATGAAGCACAAATAAAAATATCCTGTCAACCATATCATCTTGAAAGCATTTCCACAATATATTTAACATTTTGCAAGGCTAATGCGAAAATATTGAAGCTTCAAGTTGCAGCTATCTACATGTATAGATCTATCAGAGTCTGAGTCTATTATGGTATGGGCATGGTTATGTGTATTGGTTATCTATATGCAATGTGTGTGTTAGCATGCACCAGGAAAGGGGAAAGGGTCAAGTGTAGATGAAAGTTAAGAAAGAAAAGGTTGTTGTTGTAATGCAGGATTGAGAAAGGGCAAAAACACCTAGAGTGGCTGTAATGACATGACCCAAATGAACTAATGAAGTGATTACCATAGATGGAAATTCTAAACTGGGAAGATTTCTCTACCACCATCCCAAAGTAATCAAATTGAAAATTTGCTGCCCATCAAAGTCCAAAAGTTTGAACGAACACTTTTCCACAATTACCACTGAAGTTGTATATCCTCTCCAATCATAGATGTTCGTATACAATAAGAAGTGCCCACACTGATAACTTTCCTCTCACGCCCTAAGTTGTTTCTATCATATACTTTGCTTGTCAATTACCCATAGATTTCCAACAATTCCAAAATGATCAACTGCAGCATCTCATCCTTCTAGCAATCTTATTGTTTGGTGAGGCAAAGTCAAAGCTTAGACTATTTTCCACCAAGTAGATATGCATTAAATGAAGTTGATAGCAAACAAATTGGGCAGACATTGTGAGACAAGAGATAACAAAAGATAACATATAGCAACACATATGATAGAGGAAACTAGTTTCAGCTTTCAAATAGAAAATGATATGATAACTAAAGTCACAAAGCTGTTTACGAGACAAGTTCACATCCCCGTGTCATGGTAATATCTGCTAAGACAATTGAAGACCGGTTTCTGTAACCATTTTTAGCCTTAACAATTCCAGGAGAGGAGGGGAAAGATAGGCTGCATCTTCGACACTAACAATTTCTTACATTGTTAAGAAAACAAACTTAAGTAGTACTAATGAATAGTTTCTGTAACTACATTTGAAATGCCATATTATTGGGGATTATCTTTTGCGCATGTGCACACAGGGCGCTAGCATCTCATGTGTGATTCAAGTTTTTTATCACTACTGATTAAAACTCATAAAATTGCTTTTGAGAATGAAATGCACCTAATTTTAAAAAAAAAATTGAAAAAATGCCCTGAGAAAAAAAAAATCATCAAAAAAAATAATCTATAATTAAATATTATCTGCTGATTATTACAACATGCACAATACGTACAGTGTAGTAAGAGTCTTTAGAACTCCTATCTTAGGAGACAAGGTCCCAGAACAGTTGATGCCAGACAGCGTTCTGCAAATGGGTGAAAATATAAGCATATCCAATGTGAAAGATAAAATGTAATTCAACCAAAGAACAAAATATTGCAGGAATACTAAATTATTTTATATAACTCTATCATCTGGAAACAGCTGAAAGAAGAGGTAAAACCACATCAAAGAAAACATACACAGAAATGACATGTTCGTTACTGTCACAGATAACATTCGTCCAAGTACATGGAGTAACTTGATTTGGGTTCCAATCTTTCAATTGATTGTCTGGAACATTCATCGAAAGCTTCAATGCAGATAGGGCATCTCCTGTAACCAAAAGTACAATTATTTAGCATCTAACCAGGTTACCATCTTAACTATTCAATCAGTAAAGGAAAGTAAACTTGCAAAAGCTTAGTGCAAAAATTAAATCAAAGAAGAGGGTAAATGGCAGCATTCTCAACTTCCATTATATGTTCATTATATCCATCTAATCATCGAGGTCATATTTATTTATATCTAGAACACGCGTGCAGATGCACCCTAAGAGAGAGGTCATATTATCAGACAAAGTGGTCATGGATTGAGAACCCTTTCAACCACAGATGGATATTCAGATGTAATTTAGCCTTTTCATCCTTCTCACACAGATTCTGCATAAACAAATATTTCTCAAGCAAAAAAAATACAGATAACAGGAATGGCATCAGTCTGGATGTTTGTAAGTGTCAGATCAATTTGAAGAAAAACATTGACCAGATTGTGGTTTGCTTCATTTGTCATTTATCATTGTCTTAATGATGTAGAAATGGTCCCAGCAAGTAAAAACAGTAAATTAGCTTATCAAAGAAGGACAACATACCTTGCAAGTTGGACAATACAAAAGACTGCAAGTAAGCCAATACTAAAGCTGCAAGAACCAGTTCCATCTTCAATGACATCATCCCAATTGCTCAATCCATTGAAACACATGAACCCAAATGACGATACAAGAAAAACCCATCTGTGCAAAAATGTCAGCATTTTGAGTCATAAATACTTGGATTATGAGATAATGAATGCATTGGGCGAGAAAGTTCACTAATACATAAGGAAACAATTAAGCTGATCAAGTTTTTTTTGGATATTGATGTAGTTCATATGATAATAGTGAATTAGCTTCATTGGTTGTTTCTCTAATTTTTGTAAATGGGCACTACTGCCTTGGTGCTTCCATCTACAACTCAAAATGGGCACTTGCGTGATTCCATAGATTCCCTTTTAATGGATTCCTTTCTTATTCTAATCTTAGCAGTAATCTTTTTTTTCTCAATTAATTAGTCAACAAGGACAATGGCTTGTTTATCATTTGCAATCTCTCGATGACCAAGGTGGACCAATGTGTATGTAACAGTAAGCTTTACATGCGATCATTCCAATTATCAGACAAGATTTCTTCAAGATTTTTCCAGAAAAAAAAGAAGAAGACTTCATGACTAATTTAAGAAGTGATGAAGTCAAAACAAAAACAAGGAGGCAATCACAAACAGGGTAAGAGACCTTATGACTTCAAATAATATATGCCTAAGACTAAACACGAGTTTGACTAATTTAAGACTTCATTTTTCACATAAAAATTCTAGATTGCAGTTAAGTCAATGAGTCTGCTCTCAGGTCATAACATAATTTCAATGGAATATAACTAGTTCCAGAGAAAACAAAGCAAGGTATCATTTCCATTTCCCAACAAAACTTCCTCTAATTCCCAAAGAAAATGCAAAGAATCATCCAAATAGAACTCTAAATCTATTAATTATGGCTTTTAGCACTTAGTAAAACACAATTAAAAAGTGGAAATAAAAACACAAAAAAAAAAGGAGAAGCATGAACTTTCGAACTAATCCTAACCATTCTATTGAATTCAAAATCACAATTTCTTTCTGTGCTCACATTTTCTCAGAAACCAAACAAAGCTTCAAGCTTCAAGCTTAGGAATCAAAACAAAAGAATCCAAACCCAAAAAAGAAAACATACCAGAGTCATAAACCATGTATTTGAAAGAACTGGAAGGGGTCTCCTTTAAGAGAAAACAGAACCGAACTTTAAGTGGAGGAGGTATCAGGAAAGGTAAAGCGCTTAATGGTTGAGAAAACGAAACAGAGCTAGGGCTTTTTGTGAGTCTCAGAGATTGAGCTGGCTTGATTTGCTAATAGCCAAACTAGTGGGTCTATATCTGTCTGGCTGTGCTTGTTCCACTTTACAAACTAGTGGGTCTAGCAACAAAGTTTTTAACAGCTAAAATCTACACAGAAAGTTGTGTCCTTTTGCTCTCTCTGTGGGTTATTATGTTTACAGTTGTGTAATTTTGCCATTAGTTTATCTTGAAGCAAACTTTTGCAATTATTAGTGCTCCCTCTCTTTCTACATAAGACTCAAAAAAAACAGAGAGGGGTCCTTGGGGCCCTATTTTTCCATTAGCGCATTTGACTATCGTTGTACAGAGAACACATTTTTGAACGCTTGGCTTAGATGGGAAATGATATTTGTTCCTTGTGCTCTCAGATTTGGGTTCCATTTGATCTTTATGTGTTTATTACTTCAAACAGAATTTAATTCAGTTCTTAAAAATAGAAGTGTCTGGTAAAGATTTTGCGTTCAGAAAACAGACAGATTATTTCATAAGGACATATATAAATGCTAATTATGGCTCACGTTTGCGTCGGGGATC